>OLWN01000802.1_pt1 | contig 12664 bp, 10 predicted proteins | sample 1644151 | NCBI WGS metagenome assembly OLWN01 (sample SAMEA103958121, study PRJEB25191) | human gut metagenome
AATGCTGGCTTAAAATCATTATCGTTTTTATTTTTTAGTCTAAGCCAAGCTATTGGTTGCTTTTTATTGACACTTTCCATGACAAATAGTTGTCCTTGCTGAACGAGCGAAGTTTCTTGTTCTATTGTTGGGAAATATGTGTCCGTGGTGGATATGTCTTTACCTTTTATCGTATCTTCAGAAGATAAACTTACTGCTACATTTTCGTTTCTATTTTCCGAACAGATTTCTTTTTCGTTAGATTCTTGCACATAATCTAATTTATTAGCTTCTTGATTTTCAGTTCGTAATTCAAATATAGGTAATTTTACAAAATCGTAATACGCATCATAAGTTTTGTCATACCCAAGAGTTAGCCCCAAAAGATACACAGCAACAGAACATTCAAGCCCAAATTTTTTTGCATAATTGATAATTTTCGAATCAATGCAAAATCCATCGCTAAACTTATCTTTCATAAGTAAAAACAATGGAGCTGCAATAGCAAATTTGCACCCTGCATCTTCATCAGTCAAAGAAGACAAATTGGACCTAACAGCTATATTCGAAAGTGATGCGAAGTCGTCTTTGGAACAATTTATTATCTGTGTATAAAGCCCTGTCGTTTCAGCAACATCTTCTTGCAGTTCTATTTTTTTCAGCCAATTGCAAGCTACATGGATATAGTCACAAAAATACCCTTTCGTATTGTTAGGATAAAAACTATGGCGTTCATACCGTAGAAGATACGTCCATATAGATTGTTCTCCTGTCGGACGTTTATATGAAAACAATTCATCAAATACTTCGGAAACAATATCATCGGTAATAATAGATTCACACATCTTCCTGTCGGTTTCCGACAAATCAAATATCGCCCATAAATTATCAATACCTCGTTTGGATTGCAACATTAGCCGATTATTGTGTAAAGTATTAAATTTCTCACCCCAAGGTGACACATGAAGCTTAATTCGAGAATCAAACGATACACTCATTTCCTTTTTGGCTTCCTCATCGAAAGTATAAAGCCCCCTTACATTTTCAATGCTTACAGGACAGGGACACTCATTCCCATTATCGCTGATAAAATGTATCACCATATACTCAAAAGAGTATTCGAAAAAGTTCATATTCTTTGCCAGCTTCTCAAACAAATCATCATCATTTGCATGAGCCTTGATGTTTCCGTCAAAATTGATTGCCGAATAAACATTCAATTTACCATACTTGAATAAATCTACGAAATCCGCCTTACGTATAATTGCTAAATAATCCATTGTATCTATAATTTAAAATCCCCAAGGGTTGTTATTGTTGTTATTAGTTGTTGATTGACTTGCCACCGATGTGGAAATATCTATGTGCGAACAATTTGACTTGAAAGCATCCAAATAATCACTTGGATAGCCATAATAAGAAATATACAAATTCTTTCTTGCTCTGGTCATTGCCACCATAAACAAGGTTTTAGCCATGCTTTCATCTGGGCTGATATACAAATTGTTATTAGCAAATGGAATGAAAACATTATCAAAGTCCAATCCCTTTGCGCTGTGATATGTCATGAGGATAATGCGACGGTCATTTTCAGAAAAATTGCCATAACCATTACCCACATATTGCATTTTCATACCATTTGCTTTGAGAAATACATTCATTGCACCGAAATCTGTTTTCCCATACTGGTTGGTTACTCCTGCCCATGTTGGTTTTCCGGTATGACTAAGAGCTAAATTTACGAAATGGATAATTTTCTGAGCAGATGGAATCAAGATAGCGGCTGTATCACCTACATTCACGGCTTTCGTTGCCTGTTCTATTACGTAAGCTACTTCTTTTTCTTCGGAGGGAGCTTCGCACAAACGTATCTGTGTATCATCATGTGTCATATCCCTTTTCGATGAAAAAATATTCATTCGTGGAAGGAAACGTTGCACGGCATCGATAATAGACCGTGACAAACGATGGATGATTCCTAATTCAAAAGCGTCTCCATTGATTAGTCTTCCTATTTCTGACGGGGTTACGGTTGCTTCTTGCCATTGAGGGTCACGGTCAAAAATCGATTGATTAGAATCACCAGCCACAACAACGTGCGTACCACGGCTTTTCATTTCTGAAAGAATACGTGGTGTTAAATCTTGAACCTCATCGCACAGGATATAGTCATAATGGCTATTCCCCCTCATGAACCTGTAGTAAGTTTCTACGGTAACATTCAATCCGATTTCCTTAAATGCGGATTTAAACATTTCAACCAATGATTGTGTGAACACAATCAATAAAATGCTTGCAGAGGGCGATTTTGCACGGACTTTTTTTGCTGTATATGCAAGTAAAATAGATTTTCCAGAACCTGCAAATCCTTTAATCCAAACATTCTTGCGGTTTATGTCCACATTATCAAGAAAATCACGTTGCTGAGCATCGAGTTTATTCTCTTCTATTATCCATGCCATAATATTACTGTTTAATTGTTGTTCGTTAGTGCTTTAGTCTTTGTCATTGACAAATTTTCTTTATTGTAATAAGCTTCACTTTCTGTTTTGGGAGCAGATGCCCTAATTTCTTTGGCAAAATTATTTTCCCCTAATTCTTCCGCTACAGTAGCAAACCATCCATAAGCATATTTTGGCAAAGAATTTGTCTTCCATTGTTTCAAATACAAGTCATATGCTTTTCTGAATTTTACTTGTGCGGCAACCGTGTTTCCTTCACTTTTATCTATTTTCCCTAATTCAATCAAAGCTATATCATGTTCTGGGTCTATATTTAATGCCTTTTGTAGATATTCTTTGGCTTGTTTCGGTTTTTTGTAAAGCAAAGTGGAACCTAAGTTCGCATAAGCATGTTTGTCATGAGGATTTTCTTCGATTGCTTTTTCATAAAATTCAATCGCTTTGTCTGTAGCCCCAGCATTGCTGTAAAGGACACCTATGCTATTATAATTGGTAGAAACTGGATATAATTCATTTTGCAGTTCAAACGTTTCTGCCGCCTTGAAATCATTTCCAATCTTCAGATAAGCCTGTTTGAGTGTAATCAGGGTCTCTTTCGAAGGTACACCGCCATTTTGTTCGGCTTCAAGGTTAGCTTGTCTTTCTGCTTTTAGGGCAGCCCTTTCTTCGGTTGTCAATTCTTTATTTGCAAATGGACTAAGTGGTTCCACATGGCATATTGTTCCCATGCAAGTAGCATGGATAATCAGCATCTTATCCGCATTGACTTCAATTATCAATTGGATTGGAGTATTGATAGGAAAGCCATTGGGCATGGAAGATTCTATCTTCAAATTGAAAAGCATTTTTGTTGTATTACCAACACAAATAGGTAACTCGACAATTTTTTGCCCATCCCGGCTTGTTACCAAATCATCAATCTCTATAGTGTTACAGGGTATCTCTGTTCCTGCAGGGAGAATGATTTTAGGTTGGTCGTCCTTGGTAATGATTAAAATCGGTTCACTCGTGATAGGTTGTATCAGGCATTTATTCATACCATTGAACAATAAGCTGTGAATGGCTGCTCCTTGTGAAACGTGGGTTTGCAGGTCCATCGGAACCAATATCTCCGAATCCTCAAAATAGGAATGCAAGGCTTCTTGGATGTATGGACTTTTGCTGCTTCCTCCAATAAGCAAGATATAATCAATCTCTTCTTTGGGAGTTTTAGATTTCTTAATGGCACTTTCTATAGGAGAGAATATACTGTTGTATTCATCTTCTCCTTTTATGCGGGTAGTCTTACCGAATCCTTGTTTTAAGAACACAGCCATTGTTTCTGTAAGCTCCTTATTCGTCAGGTAGAACTTGTTCTGTTTGAGCGTACCTTTATTGGTGATGATTTCAACCTCAGACTCTATTTCAGTCTTTGAATCGCTCGATTTCACATCAGGTATTACAAAATCAGAGGCAAGCGTTGCTAATGTTTTGTTCACTAATATTTTCAGTCGTTCTGCGACTTTATAAAGTGCAGATGCTATTTGTTTACGTTCATTCGTCCGAAACTGTTCTTTTTTCTTTCCATTAGCTTCTAAAAAGCGTGGCATGAGATAATGGTACGTTATGTACCTATCTATGTCGTCACCACCTAACTTCGTAAATTTTGAAATGGCAATGTTCTTAGAAAAAAAACCATTAGCACTCTGTCCTATTTCGAGTATAGATATATCGCATGTACCTCCTCCGAAATCAAAGACTAATACTTTCGAATTATAATCTGGGCTTATGAACATGGGGCGGTCTTCTGCTGCCCGTGATACAGCATAGCTGATAAAAGCCGCATTCGGCTCGTCTATAAGAGCTTGCTTTGACACTTTCATATCATTCGCCATTAGTGCGTCAAGTAAATCTTTACGCTGATTAGCTTCAAATGATGCAGGGATGCTTACTGCATACAAAATATCTGTACTGATATTATTTTCGGTACAGTATTTAATGATGAGGTATTTCAGATAGGCAAAGAATACCCGTGCAGCATCCACAGGATTCTTTATCCGAAAAGGATCTACCTCACGCAGTTCACTATCGTAATACTTTGCTCCTAAATCCTCGCCTAACTCCATTTTGAACGAGTACCAGATATTCTTTCCCTTTTTCAGTTGGTATTTCATCTGAGATGCTCCTTCTCCAACCAAAATACGTCCATTCAGCCACGCTATTACCGTAGGCACTATCTCTGACCTGTATAAAGTCCCGTCAGGAAGCATTTGCGGCAATCGTAAAGACTTCGTATGAATTTTATGGTCGTACTCATCATAGGAAGCGATAGATACCACCGTTGTTGATGTACCAAAATCGATTCCGATGTACGTTTTACCACGCATGAGTGCTGTATTCCTGATAGCAGGCAGCATAGATGATATTGTTATTTCATTCATTGCACTATGTTTTATTTCACGAGAAGTTTATTAAGTCTTGAATGTTCACTTCTAACAGTTCTGTTATACGTTTCAATGTTTGTAAATCTGGTTGTGTTGTATTTGTGCACCATTTAGATACCGTTGTTTGGTTTACTCCAAGTTGTTCTGCCAACCATTTATTAGTACGTTTTTTCTTTGCCAAAACTATTTTAAGTTGATTCAAATCTTCCATTAATTTTCATTGTTATTTCTTTGATTGCAAAAATAATGATTATTTTTCATTTTCGTTATTGTTTGGAAATAAATTTATTAACTTTACACTCGAATATTTAAATCAGATAGGCTATATGAATATTATATTTACTGCCAAAACAATTATTGATGGAAACTTTGCACTGAAAGAGCCAGTACAGATATTATATTGTTTACATAAAATTAGTTTATATCTTGAGGGCGGAATGTACATGTTATCTGTTTCCAAAGAGATTAGTATTGAGCATTCAGATTTAGTCGAATTGTCTAAAAATGGAGAAAACAAATCATTTACCATGAATGTGGACAAATACCTTGACAGTAGGATGCTTGATATCTTTCGTAATATAGAAGTTTATGGTGGATTTCAGCATGGTATAATGAAAGTCTATTATAATGAATACTTAGACTTATCATGGACAGACAAGGCTAAAAACGAGTTATTGTTTTCTATGAGAAAATCATTAAACAAACAGAAAAAGGTATTAATTACTAGTGACAATTTCTCTAAACTAATGCTTGATAAAACATTTATACCAGAAGCCAAAGTTCCATATAATTTCTTTCGAGAAGCTAATAGCTATCTAGACAAACTAGATTATATTTCTGCTTATATTCATTTTTACATGATTTTAGAATATTGTTTTGCAAAGGGTAAATTTTCTGGAGAGCAAAAACAGAATTTTAAGAAATCTAACATGCTTAAATATGCTGTATTATCGACAATAAGCATGATTAAAGAGCGGAACTATGATTTGTATTTAGAGATTAAACAGGAATGCACCGATAAACACAAAGAACTGAATTTTGATTCTCTTATTGACATAATGTATTGTTATCGCGGAGAATTGTCACACGCAACGAAAAGAGCTGTTTATGAAGAAAAGCAAGAATTGGTAAAACCAATAACACTCTTCATTTCATCTGTTTGCTTTTCTGTTTGTGGCAACATAAAAGTATATTGTGATAAATTTGTTTCGGAAGATACACGAAAACGCAGAGTGAATGATCACATTCAAGAATTAGAAAAGCGACTTGGACTTGAATAACATCAAATTCTACCCAATAACAAATAAAATATCACAGAGATTAACTAATATTCTATTTGTAATAATGTGAAACTCAAACCTTTTGTTTTCGCATTGTTTTCGCAAAACGAAAATCAGCGATTTACGCACAAACGTAAGTCGCTGATTTCTAAAGTGGACCAGCCTGGGCTTGAACCAGGGACCTCCAGATTATGAGAACGATAAAATGATATTCTACGATAGTTCATTTTATCAATATTAATTGGATATCAAGCAGTTATGAATTTACTATTTCTTATAAAACTCATTAAATACCCATAGCTGAAACCGTTTGTTTACGCATTGTTTACGCAGAAACAAGTGTATGAAACAGCCAGTTTCCCATCCGGAGTTATGCTAAGTACCCTTTTTGCTTTTTATAAGCCATATTGCTGTCGTAAGTAATTTGTGTTTTGCGACAAAATAAGGTTATTATTATTAGTAAATGTAGATTACTTGTTGACGTTATAACCAATTATTTGTTGTATAAATGCTCTTTTTTGATATATTTCATCTTGATTCTCTGGGTTTATTTGTACCTTTACACCGAAAGGAATGTCTTTTATGGAAAAAGAAATGATTAACAGGCTGAAAATTGTGCTTGCCGAAGAGCAAAAAAGTAGTAAGTGGCTGGCAGAGCAATTAGGAAAAGACAGGGCTACTGTCTCCAAATGGGTGACGAATACCATGCAGCCTGACGCAAGAAACCTCCTGCGAATAGCAGAAGCTTTGAATATTGATGCAGGTAGACTGCTCAACCAAAAACATTTGAAAAAATGAATGAAATAGATATTATCCAACAGATAAAGTCTGGCGAAGTCAGTAAGATGCAGTTCAAAGAACGGCTCCTTGACAGCTACGACATCGGCTGCGAATTGGTGGCATTCAGCAATGCACGTGGTGGAACATTGGTCGTTGGTGTGAAGGACAAAACCGGCAGTCTCAATCCTTTGTCATATCTGGAAGTACAGGAAACCACGAACACACTTAGCAACATCGCATCAGAAAATGTTGTTCCTGCCATCCTTGTTGATGTAGAAACTATTTCCGTGGATGGCGGAAGCCTTGTTGTGGCTCATATTAAAGAAGGGGTGAATAAGCCTTACCACGACAATCGGGGTATTGTGTGGGTGAAGAGCGGTGCCGACAAGCGCAAGGTGTTCGATAATGTCGAACTTGCCGAGATGATGACCGACTGCGGTAGTTTTGCTCCAGACGAGGCTGGTGTTAGGGATGCAACAGTCAACGACCTTGATGCAACGACTATCAAGCAGTTTCTTGGCAACCGTTTTGAGAGAGTGTTGGAGAAGAAGGGCTTGACAGGTGACGCTTTTAATGAAGCATCACTTGATATGATATGCTCTGCCATAGCTAAGGGACATGACTGTGAGAAGATTCTTCGCAACCTGCGATTTATCCGTCCAGATGGTTCACTGACCGTTGCTGCCATGCTTCTGTTTGGCAAATACACCCAACGCTGGATGCCAATGATGACAGCCAAGTGCATCTGTTTTGCTGGCAACAGCATAGGCGGCAAGGTTTTCCGTGACAAGGTGAATGATGCAGATATGGAGGGAAATCTGCTTCATCAATATGACACGATCATGGATTTCTTCACTCGTAATCTGCATAATGTGCAGGTGGGAGATGAATTCAACAGCATGGGAAAGTTGGAAATACCTTACACGAGCTTGGTTGAGTTCACTGTAAATAGCCTTGTACATCGCTCGTTGAACATGAAAGCCCCTGTTCGCATTTTTATTTTCGACAATCGTGTTGAGATTCACAGTCCAGGTGCATTGCCTAACGGACTCACTATTGATGACATCAAGGCTGGAACATCCATGCCTCGCAATATGTTCCTTTTTAACAATGCTATATACTTGCTGCCATACACTGGTGTGGGTAGCGGCATCACTCGTGCTCTTGATGAAGATGTTAATGTCACGTTTATGAATAATGACAAGGCGCAGGAATTTGTCATCACGGTTTGGAGAGGAGAAAGTAACCAAGTTGGTAACGAAGTCCATGATAAAAGTAACCAAGTCGAAGACTTAGATACTGGACTTAGACACTCTGACACCGACTTAGACACCGGACTTAGACACTCTGATACCGGACTTAGACACTCTGACACCGACTTAGACACTCGACTTAGACACTCTGCCACCAACTTAGATACTTCTGACACCGACTTAGACACTCAACTTAGACACTCTGACACTCCAAAAGTGTCATTGTCTAACAAGCAAAGGGACATAGTAAATTTCTGTTCCGTACCTCGTACAACCAAAGAGATACTTGACAGAATTGGTGTCAGCATGCATTCCAAGAACCGTGAGCGTTACATCACCTCCCTTGTTGCAGCAGGATATTTGCAGATGACTAATCCAGATAATCCTACAGCAAGTAATCAAAAATACAAGAAAGTAAACAGAAGATAAGATAATTATGGATTCATTGTTTCTACTTCAGTTTGCATGTCTCATATTCATGCTCGTCAATGCCTTTATCGTGGCTGTCTCTCATCTGCATGTGAGATGGGAGAGCAGGCGGTATGAGCGTTCACGATGGATGATTGTTGCCGCCATGGTAGGATTGGCGATGCAATATGCGGTGCAGATGGTTTTCGGATTCCGTGCCATGCACGATAATTTATGGGCGGTCGTCAACATCCTCATCTATACCCCTTGTTTCTCGCTTATCTCCATGGGAATCTACAACATAGAAACCACCCGTGCCAACCTCAGGAAGAGGATTCAGATGTGCAGTGGTATTTATGCAACCATTCTCCTTGTCTTTTGCGTGGGAATCAGTCTTTATCATAGCCTGTATATCAGAGAAGGACTCTATCTGATGCTGGCTCTGTTCTGCCTAAGTGTCATCTATTGCATATTCATGATTATCCGCGAGATGATCTGGCGCAAGAAGTTGTTGGAGACTATGGTAGCAACGGATATGTTGCCTTACGTAAGATATTCCCGAGCCTGTGTCATTATTCTCTGGCTCGCAGTTCTCGCTTTGCCGGTTGCCATCTTTTCCACTACTTTATTATATATAGTAGGTCCCGTCGTATTGTTTGCCCTGCTGTTCTTCAACCTTACGTTTATCGCTCTCGGCAACAATTATACCCCAACCGAAGAACTGTTGGACAAAAAAGAGGAAATCAGCGCATTGGTGAGAACAGGACACCTGAAACCATCTGGGGGCAAGTTTGAACAAAGACAAAAGCTGCAGGACAGGTACAGAAACTTTACAGTAGCTTTCAGAGGAGCGCATCGACTTTATCCGGCAGCGTCTTGACGAATGGTGTGCTGATTTGGGATATAAGGACTGTGCTGTGAATATGCTGACCCTCTCCCGCGCACTGAGTATCTCCAAGGAGGAATTGTCTATATTCTTCGACCAGTGTATGCAGTCTACATTCAGAATATGGCTCAGCGAGATCCGTTTCAATGCAGCAAAGAAGATGATGTTGGATTATCCTGATTATAGCAATGATATCATTTCTGCCGAGTGTGGCTTCTCTGCCCGAACCTATCTGTATCGGGTCTTCAAGACCAAGGAGGGTTGCACGCCTGCCGAATGGAGAGAAGAACAGGCTGCCACCAGAACTCTAAGTTGAGAGCTGTATTTGGCTCGTTTGGGTGTCGCATTCCTACGAAGTAGTGAGTGCAGACTTTTGAGAAGTGTCTGGTTCGGTGCACTTAGTTCAGTTATGAGTCTCACTGAGCATGATGTGGGAGGAATATTTGATAAAGTTGAAACTGCACATATTGAACTTAGCTTGTCTACACGACAAGCTAAGCTGTATCTTACTCCTACATATGATGCTATCTATGAATGGTGTTCAGCTGGACAAAGCTACTGGGACACAGAAGACTACGCGAACAAAAAGTTTCTTGGCTATAAATTTAGACAAATCATTCGTGTAGACGATTAATTAAACTCCTAAGCTGGGCAAGGAGTATAAGGTGCCCAGCAATTATATCCCCCCGCACTTCACGGGAAACGACAAGGGTCTCTATGCCACGATGATAGGTGGACGTATAGACCCTTCATCGTGTCTTGTTTCTTTATATTCTACAAACCTTCCAATACCCATTTCCATGCAGGTTTTATTTCTATTCGGAGACCATCACGCACAATCTCCCCTTCATCCTCATAGGTGATTATCATAGCTCTCTTCAGAGGATGCAAACCATGCAAGGCTACTAATGCTTTCACTTCTCGCTCTATGGTTTCCCCATCGCTCATCTGATAGCTCGCCTGAACAGCTAACCCCTCATCTGGCACATAGAAATCAACCTCTATGTTTTTATTATAATAGTATAAGCCCTTGGCGTATTTCTTGTATAATGTAATTGCGCAAAGGTTCTCCAGCAAAGAGGTGTTCGGATTGTTGATGAAGAGATGCAGCAGCCCATTATCTACAAAATAATGTTTTTTAATTGTTTCTTTCTCCACGAACTTGGAAACATAATTGTCAATAGAAATCAACAAGCATGATTCTTGCAGATAGCGAACATACTCCATTACTGTTGATGGGCTACATGGAGTACCGGTTGCTTTTATCAGATTGCTCAAACGATTCAAGGAGCATGGCTGTTTCACGCTTTCTGCCAATCTTCTTACACAAAGGCGTAAGGCATCCTCGTTCTTTATTTTGTGCCGAACCACCAGGTCATTAAAGAAAATACGATTATATAAGCTGTTGAGCCATATTCTCTTTTCTTGAAAATGCACAAGCTCAGGGAAACCACCCCAATCAAAGTAAGTTCGGAAATGGCGCTGCAGTTCATTTGCTTTTCGGCCATATTGCCAATTCTTTGAAAGCAAGACTTCAACAGCTTTCAGATATTCAGAAAAGCTATATGGAAACACGCTGATGTCCAGGTATCTTCCTCCCAACACAGTCTCTATGTCACGACTCAGCATTTTGGCATTACTGCCAGTTATATAGACACGATATTTTTGGTTGGCTAGACGGCGTGCAAAGTTCGCCCACCCTTCAACATTCTGTATCTCATCAAAGAAGAAGATGGGCTGACCTTCATACATGCTATAATAGGCTTGCAATATGAAATCGAAGTCTGCAACCGACATTCCTTGCAAACGTTCATCGTCAAAGTTGACATACACGATGTCTTCTATATCAACGCCATTTGTCAGCAATTGCTGTATTCTCTGGTATAGCAAATAGGATTTTCCTGCTTGTCTTACTCCTACAAACACATAATTGCCATATTCCTCTAAATATAGAGGACGCTGTACCAAATGAATACGACCTATATATTCTTGGCTCTCAGCTATTATCGTTCGAAACAATTCCTTTTCCATATACTTACTTTTGGGGGCAAAAGTACGAATTTTATTTAATACTACAAAATTTAAAGGCTCTTTTTATTCGGTAGCAGCGAATAAAATGGCATAATTCTATTCGCTGTTACCGAATAAAATCAACAAACAGAACTACCTTTCTCTTATCAACAGTCTTCAGCCGAGTGTGGATTCTCTTGCCGCACGCATCTTTACCGAATCTTCAAGACAAAAGAAGACTGTTCTCCTACAGAATGGAGAGACTTCCACTCTACAGATGTAGCACAAAATGATTCAAATTCAGCATAATTATTTTTTCGTAAAATACCCAAGAAATTCTCTCCAATTATGCAAGCGACTTCTCCAAGCATGCTCCTGCACAGGAGGTGCCTCGCATAGATATGGTATGGCAGTCCATACTCGGTCAGCTTTCGAAAGAGAATAAGAAGTTTGTCTATGGGGTATTGAAGAAGGGTGGCAGAGCCAAGGAGTTTGAGTTAGCCATACAGTGGTTAGTGGATGCCGGTTTGGTTTATAAAACAACTAAGGTGACAAAGCCTGAGTTGCCGTTGAAGTTTTATGAAGACTTGTCGGCATTCAAGTTGTATCTGTGCGATTGTGGACTGATGGGGGCTATGGCTGATACCGCAGCAAAGGATGTGTTGCTTGGCGATAACGTATTCACGGAGTATAAAGGAGCGTTCACAGAACAGTATGTCCTTCAGCAGTTGCTTGCATCGGGTATTACCCACATCTATTATTACAGTTCTGATTCTTCTCGTATGGAAATGGATTTCCTCGTTCAGCGTGATGGGGCATTATTGCCTATAGAAGTAAAAGGCGGTACAAGCATCAAAGCCACCTCATTGCATAACTATCTTAAGGAGCACCCTGACCTATCTGCTATCCGTTATTCTATGTTGCCTTATCGTCAACAAGAGAATATCTCCAACATGCCGCTTTATGGAGTCTTTCTGCGTTAATAATGTTGTGTGAAACATCAGAGATTATATGGTGATATTCGTAATCTACATCTCCGCTTTTAGCAGCTTTATCTCCTCTGCCGGAGGAAAGAGAAGAAGCAGCTCGCAGGCTAAACGCAAGCAGCACGCAAGCAGCACGCCCTGAAGGGGCAGAAGCTCATAGCCCAGGGCATCGCCCTGGGTGTTTATGGATGCAAACC
>OLWN01000805.1_pt1 | contig 12627 bp, 9 predicted proteins | sample 1644151 | NCBI WGS metagenome assembly OLWN01 (sample SAMEA103958121, study PRJEB25191) | human gut metagenome
TACCCCCAACTTCTTTAAAGGTATATCCTGACCCCCAACAAATTTATATAATCAAAATAATTACGGGAATCCGCAGATGTGGTAAGTCGTCGTTATTAGATTTATTTCATCAATACCTTTCACAAAGCGGAGTGTTAGATGAAAACATTATTCATATGAATTTAGAATCATTACGTTATCGTGATCTTTCAAATTATCTCAACTTTTATGATTATATTAGTGAACGTATACCAAAAGAAGGGAAAACCTATTTAATATTTGACGAGTTACAAGTAGTTGAACATTGGGAGAAGGCAATTGAATCTTTTCGACTTGACTTTGATGTTGATATTTATATTACCGGTTCTAACGCATATTTATTATCTACGGAATTTTCAACGCTTCTTTCCGGAAGATATGTGGAAATCCGTATGTTACCATTATCTTTCAAAGAGTTTTTGAACTTTTATAATTTTGATATGAGTATTACAATGGAGGAAAAGTTTCAAAAGTACTTGCAGTTTGGTGGAATGCCTATTTTAAGAGAATACAAATTTAATGAGGCAAGAAGTAATCAAGCGCTAGAAGGAATATATTCTACAGTTGTACTAAGAGATGTTTTACAGCGTAGTAATCAAATAGATCAAATTATGCTGAAAAAAATTGTACTATTTCTTTGTTCGAATATCGGTAGTATTACCTCACCTAATAGTATTGGTAATATCTTGTCTAATGGAGGTGAGATGAATAATCAAAAGGGTAAGAACATTGCTGGTAAAACAGTTAATAAATATATCGATATGTTGCATCATGCATTTGTCTTTTATCCAGTCGACAGATATGATGTAAAAGGAAAACAATTATTAAAAACACTAGAAAAAAATTATATCATCGATATGGGTTTTCGTAATATGTTACTGGGTTATCGTGATGTTGATAGAGGACATATTATAGAAAACATTGTATTTTTGGAATTGATTAGAAGAGATTACCGTGTATATATTGGTAAAGTTGGAGAAACAGAGGTTGACTTTGTTGCTGAAAAGCCAAATGAAAAACTATATATTCAAGTAACGAAAAGTATGCAGTCACAAGAAGCCAGGGAACGAGAATTAAGACCACTTCGTATGATATCGGATAATTATGAAAAAATTATATTATCAATGGATAGAAATTATATTAATTCATATGATGGTATCAAGTCATTGAATTTACTTGATTGGTTGTTATCATAAGATAAAAATTATAAAGAGGAATTTTCTAATTTTTAGTTGAGTGTTATAACGACTCTCTAATGTAGATAGTTATAGAAGAAGTTACTAGAAATGATATGATGTCTCTAAAGTAGACAGTGAATAAAAATTAATTATTCACTATTTACTTTGGAGGCATTTTTATTACGGGAAGAAAACCTAAGTATACAAAAGAAACAAAAATAAAAGCATTAACTCGTATTCAATTTAAGAAGTTAACTTTTAATAATGTGGAACATTTAGACTTGTAATTTTTAACGATTAGCTCTATTATACTTTTAAATTTATATAGAGAAACTATTATTTTTCAATTACTATGGTTTAAAATAATAGTGTATAATTACTAATAGTATCAAACAGTAGTTGATATTATCAATTTTGTCTCCATTGCTTTAAAACAATAATTGAGTTATAATGTTCATGTAATTAGTTTACGTCGTGACGACTAATCACTAAAATATTAAGGAGGTATTTATGAATATAGGTAATAGAATAAAAGAATTAAGAATTAAAAATAAAGTGACTCAAGAAGAACTTGCAAAGGCATTACAAATTTCTACTCAAGCAGTATCAAAATGGGAAAATGGTGGTTCACCTGATTTAGAATTAGTTCCATCTATAGCAACGTATTTTAATGTTACAACTGATTATTTGTTTGATATGAAGGAGAACAATATTTTTGATATTGAAAAAAAACTTGCAAAGTATATACAAAGTTTTGAACTTAAAAACAGAATGAATGTATTGTATGACTTAGTCTTTAAAATGTCTATTGCGACACATGGTGATGAAATTGAGAATCAAGAAGAATTCAATGAACTTATTGAGAGTGATGATATGTGTTCAAATATAATAGGTCCAGAAGGAATCGCAATTACATCACTCGCAAAAGACAACAAAATATTTATGTGTTTACCAAAAGATGACAAGTCAGATTATTCAAAAATGCTTTTAACTAAAGATAGCCAAAGAAAGTTTTGTGAATACTTAAGTGATGAGCTATTTTATAATACTTTAGTATTATTATATAGTAGAAATGGTGAAAACTTTACTGAACAGTTACTAATTGATAATTTGAATATGACTTATGATGAAGCAAAATCAGTTTTGCAAAAGATGAAAGAGTTTAATATCGTTGCTAGTTTAAATGTTTTGATCAATGATACAACAATGGAGTTATATAAGGTATTACCAAATCCTCAAATTGTTGGATTAATTTCGATGCTAGATATGGTAGTAAATAGACCAAAAGATTATTGTTATTACTATGGTGGTCCAAATAATTATTTCAAACACAAACTATAAAAAATTAAATGTTGACATCGAACTTGAAACAAAAATGTTGAAAGTTATAGATATAATGCTTGTAATATGTTTTACTTATTTACAAATTAATGATATACTTATCTTGAAGTTAAAACAAAAATGAACTAAGTTCGAGGTGAAACAATGATAAAAAGAGATTTTTATTTAAATCGTATAATTCATAATATGTGGAATGGCGAAATAAAGGTAATTACTGGTATTAGAAGATGTGGTAAATCAGTTCTACTTTTTAATTTATTCTATGAATATCTTATAGAACAAAAAAAAGTTAAAGAAGATGAAATTATAAAAATTGAACTTGATCAACGTAGAAACTATAAATACCGCAATCCTATAACTTTATGTGAATATGTAGAATCGATAGTTCTTAAAAATAAAGATAAGCAGTATTATTTGTTTATTGATGAAGTGCAATTTACCAAAAAGATCATTGACGCTGAAAATGATAATATAGAAGTTACTATCTATGATATGCTTAATGAACTTAAAGGTTATAAAAATCTAGATGTTTATGTGATAGACAGTAATTCTCATACACTATCTAAAGATATAGCAACTGAATTTAGGGGTAGAGCTACTCAAATTCATATTTATCCTTTTTCTTTTGAAGAGTATTATTCTTTTGTTGGTGTTGATGAAAGAAAGGCCTTAGATGAATATATGCTATATGGTGGTCTTCCACGACTTTTAACATTAAAAGATGAGAGAGATAAAAAAATGTATTTGTCATCTCTTTATAATGAACTATATATAAAAGACATTGTTGAAATATATAATATTGAACGTGAAGATATCTTAAATGATATTTTAGATTTTCTTGCATCTCAAATAGGCTCATTAACTAATCCTACAAATATAGCAAATTCAATTGCAAGTATGAAAAATGAAAAGATAAATCCTGCATTAGTATCTAAGTATATTGAACATATTACCGAATCATTTTTGATAAATAGTGCTAGAAGATTTGATATTAAAGGCAAGAGTTATTTTAATTATCCTAATAAATATTATTATGTAGATACCGGGCTGCGTAATATTAGATTGAATTTTAGGCAATTTGACCCAGGACACATAATGGAAAATATTATTTATAATGATCTTTTATGTAGAGGTTACTCGGTTGATGTTGGCGTAGTGTATGATAGAACCAATGGTTCGACGATACAAAAAGAAATTGATTTTGTTGTAAATGATTGTGATAGAAAATTATATATTCAATCGGCATTTAGAATGGATAATGATAATAAGGAAACTACAGAACTATCCTCATTAATGCTAACTAAAGATTTCTTTAAAAAGGTAATCATAAGAATGGATATACCACATCAATTTTATGATGATATGGGTATTCTTCATTGCAATCTTATTGATTTTCTTTTAGGAAAAGTTGAATTGTTTTAATTACATTAATCAATTATAATTAAAAATACTTCCTACGTATAAAAATTTTGATAGTTCAAAATTTAAAGTTATTTGCTTGAAAAAAATGTGAAAAAAGGGTAAAATAACTAAGACTGATGAGTAGTTATCCTCTTGATAACGTAAGTCCAATCAGACTTTCGTTTAAGGAGGATTTTTTGGTATGAACGAAAACAAAATGGCCGTACAGCCAATTAAAAAACTAATATGGACAATGGGACTTCCTATGGTCTTTTCAATGGTATTACAAGCATTATATAATGTTGTTGATACAATATTTGTTATTAATATGGGGGAAGAAGGAATTAAAGCCAATTTAGCTTTAACTTATGTATTTCCTATTCAAATATTTATGATAGCTGTTGGAGTGGGAACTGGTATAGGTATAAATGCTTTATTATCTAGGGCATTAGGTGAAAAAGATAACAACAAGATAGGTTTAACTTTAGGTAATGGTATATTTTTAGGTATTGTAATATACTTGGTATTTTTACTATTTGGAATTTTTGGATCACATTGGTTTTTATCTATCCAAACATCAGATAATAAAATCATTGAGTTAGGGGCTGAATACTTAAAAATTGTTACCATATTATCATTTGGTGCGATAGGATTTAATGTATTTGAAAGATTTTTACAAGCAACTGGTAAAACAATGCATTCAACAATTGCTCAAATATTAGGAGCTTTAACAAATATCATTTTAGACTACGTTTTTATCTATCCATTAAAAATGGGAGTTGCGGGAGCAGCTTACGCTACAATAATAGGTCAAATTGTTTCATTAATTGTGGCTATAATATTTCATTATACAGCGAATAAGGATGTTAAACATAAAATTAAAGATATTATACCAAATATTAAAATTATTGGTAGTATCTATAAAGTTGGTTGGGCCGCAATGTTAATGCAAGGGCTATTATCAATTAATATGTTTATTATGATAAAAATATTTAACTTAAGTCAAGATGCTGAATTAATTAATGGTACATATGGAATCTATTATAAAATTCAACAAATAGCACTATTTTCATGTTTCGGGTTGTCTAATACCTTGATTTCCCTTTTAGCATTTAACATTGGTTTGAATAATAAGGATAGAATTAAAGAATGTATTAAATGGGGAATCATCGATACAGTAATTGTGGCTGGAATAATAACAATTATTTTTGAAGTGTTAGCTGGTCCTATTTCAAAACTCTTTGGTTTAACTACAACTGGTGAAAATAAAGGTCAAATTATAACTTTATGTGAAACATCACTTAGAATTGCGTCAATTGGTTATGTCTTTATGGGAATTTCATTAGCTATTCAAGGTATTTTACAAGCATATCGAAAGGCATTATCACCCTTGTTAATTTCAACTTTAAGACTAATAATCTTTTTAGTCCCAGTTTCTTTAATTTTTGTTCGTCAAAGTAATGTGGTAAATCTTGTATGGTGGGCTTTTCCTATTGCTGAAGCCTTAACCGCAGTTCTTTCCATTTTAATTTTGAAGTTCACCGAGAAAATTATAGCAGTAAAGAAAGAAAAACAAGTTATTTAAATATATAACCAAAGGAGATTTGTGATTAAGCAAATCTCTATTTTGTATGTGTTATTTCAAAAAGTATGCACTATGTTTTGTTATTTGTCAAGTCTATGTTATAATAAACGTGATAGATTTTATGAAATGTTAAAAAGTATTTTTTAAAAAACAATGAAGTGAATAAATTAAGTAAGAAGGTAGAAATATGGACATGTGGAATTCGTGGCGTGGATGTAAAAAATGTAGTACTAGTTGGTTTACATTGTTATATTCATAAGGGTGATGCTAAAAGAAAAGTTAATACTGGTGAAATAGTTAAAACTAAAGATTTTAGTAAGCCAATTGAAAAACTAAAAAATGGCACATACAAAATGAAAACTGGTCTAATTTATACTTGCTTTTCAACTGATTTTTTAATTGAAGAAGCAGATGTATGGCGCGATGATATTTGGAAAATGATTAAAGAACGTCAAGATTCGATGCTTTTATTTTTAACCAAACGTATTGAACGCTTTATTAATTGCATTCCTAGTGACTGGGGTGATGGCTACGACAATGTAATAGTCTGCTCTACAATTGAAAATTAAGAAAATGCCGATAAAAAACTTTCAATCTTTAAAGGACTCCCAATTAAGCACAAACAAATAGTAGCACAATCATTAATTGAAAAGATTAACATTGAAAAATATTTAGATGGCATTGAACAAGTAACAGTAGGTGGAGAATCAGATATTAATGCAAAAATTCTTGACTATGATTGGGTATTAAGTATTAGAGAACAATGTATAAGAAAAAATACCAATTTTACATTTAACAGTGTGGTACCCACTTTGTTAAAGATGGCAAATTATATAATTTAAAAACTAGATATTTATGTAGTCAAGCACGTCAGGCCAATATAGATTATTCGAGAAATGTGGAAAAGTAATGTTTTTCCATTTATACATAATGAACTCATCTAATATTTGTGATACAACTATATTTTGATACATTATGTTGGTATGCAGTAGAAAACACTATGCAAAGATTCACAACTAAGATAGCTTATATGAAATAATGCATAAACTTAATAAAGGTTATGAAGTATGAAAAATTAAAAAAAGTAATGAAAAATATTTAGATTCCTTATAATTATCAGATGCACTAAATTGATTATCTAAACACTAGTTAAAGTTAAATGATCAAAACAAAATTTATTTACTACAAAACGGGAGGAAAAAAATGGAAAGTTTTAAAGAATTATTAGAAAAAATAGGAAATTTCTTTGCTAATTATGGGCTAAATATTTTGGCTTCAATTATGATTTTTATTATTGGTTATTTGTGCATTAAGTTGCTATGCAAATTGTTATTGAAAATTGTGTATGCTACAAAAATAGACAATGCAATAGGTGGATTTATAGTGGGATTGTTAAAGGTTGTATTATGGATTCTACTGGCTTTAGCGATAGTATCAATGCTTGGCCTTTCGGGTAATTCATTTTTAGTTGCTTTTTCATCTGTTGCAATAGCAGTAGGTATGGCACTAAAAGACTCTCTTGCTAATATTGCTAATGGGATTGTCATAATAATCACAAAGCCTTTTAAAAAAGGTGACCATATCGCTGTAGATGGTATAGAAGGGATTGTTAAGAGTATAAAAATATTAACAACAGAAATATATACTTTTGACAATAAAAAAATAGTGTTGCCAAATAGCTCAATAATTAATGGTACTTTGACTAATTATACCGCAAATCCAACAAGAAGAGTTGATTTAGTAATTGGTGTATCATATGAATCAGACATAAAATTAGTTAAGAAGGTACTTTATGAAATTTTAGATGGTCATAAATTAGTGCTTGATGTACCAAAAGCATTAGTTATATTAAAAGATTTTTCGGATAGTTCTCTTGACTTTCAACTAAAATTTTGGGTTAAAACAGATGATTATTATACGGCACTTAATGAGATTCGTGAAATAATCGTTGAAGAATTTAGAAATAATAATATTGAAATTCCATATAATAAATTGGATGTACAACTTATTGGAAATGATGGTGATAGTAAATGAAACTAAAATTTATTATTGTCACGTTGTTATTATTTTTGTCGGCTGGTTTTGTTGTAGAAGCTAAAGAATATAATGTTCCAAAATTTGATGAAAATACTACAAATCCTGGTAGTTCATCAGGATTATCAGCCCCAACCACAAAATTTGATATTTTTGAAAATCTTGACGAAACTGGAACTAATTATGCTTCTACAAGAGTTATTAATCTAAATCTTGCTGAGTCAAAAACATTTACGCTTGATTTTTTTACGATTAACTGGTATGCAGAATATCCTAGTCAAGAATTAATATTTGAAATGGAGAATAAAGACATTGCAAATGTTAAGTACATTAAAGATAGTATTGAGTATTCTGAAGTAAAGATTGATGGTGTTAATAAAACAATTATAGATGCTACGCTACCTACTCGATTAGAAAACGAGAAAATAAATCCTAGTTTTCCTAAACTAGAATTTAGTGTAGAAGGGTTACAAGTTGGAACAACTTGCTTAAAAATTAGTGTCAAATCAACACATGCATATGGTGATCCAACAACAACAATAGAAGACTTAAAAATTTTTATTTGTATTTCTGATACAAAATTAATTGAAATTCCGAATTATATCAACATACTGTTAGGATCGGGAATTCATAGTGGAGCGAAATATGCAAGATACAATGAAGGTGAAACTATTGGCGTTTTAACGAATGTAGTAGGAACTATGAAAGTCATTTTACCAGAAGAAATTACAAATTATAATGATATCTCAACCAATAAAATAATGTATAAGATTTTAACAGATAAAGACATTTCAGTATCTAATGATTATTTGTCATTCAATATTCTAAGTGGAATTACATCATTCACGATTGAGTATTATATGGTAACTAGTTTAGATCAAGAGGTAGAAATTGCATCGTATAGTTATAGTGTTGTATTATACAGCACAGAGTTAGTTGAAGTAAAGTATGGTGGTAATGAATTTCCAATTGATAATATATATGAGTCATATGTACCTATTACAGTTAGTGTGCCTACTTGGTTGGAACCATATATTGAAGATATTGTAATTGCATATGAACCTAATTATGAGATTCGAATATTTCCTTACATAAATGGACATCCATATGTAATCGAAAAGGTTCAATCCGAGACAAGTATAGTAATAGGTGATAAATTATTAGCTTTGTCAGGATTATCTAATTATACTGATGCTGATGTTTTTGTAGAGCTTTTACTAAAACCTGATAATGTATTTGACCGAGTTTATCCTACAGATATTATTCTAGATGAAATATATCGCTTTGATATTATTGATAGTATAGAAGAGTATATTGAAATTACTAACATTAATGATTTTAATCAAAATACCGAGTTTGAAATAAATACAAATGGGTTAATAGATGTTTCTATGACTGAAGATAACAGGATAAAAGTTATCTTTCATAGTGAGATTCCAATATCAACAACTTTGAAAACCAACATTACAATTAATGCACATATGGATAATGGAGTTACATTAGTTAAAAATATCGCGATTATCTTTACTCCTGCTTTAGGTTATCGTTACACTCTTAATGTTGATAAAATAAGACTATATCAAGGCGAGACTAAAACCGTTATGATTGGCCTATTAGACCCAGATTTTACACAAATAATTAGTGATTTGAAAGTAAATATTTTTCAAAAAACTAACAATGTTACTGTTACTAATAGTCCAACAGAATATGCTAGTTACGATATTACAGGGTTTAAAGTTGGTATTGATACAGTTTATTTTAATATTAATGATCAAATTATTGAACTAGATGTTGAGATAGTTAAACGTACTGAAAAAGAGATAAAACAGTTTAACTTTAATGAAGGTGCTAATTTGTCTATTCTAGCAAGTAAGCAAACTACTAAATTAACAATTCCTGAAGAATATAGAAACATACATTTTCAATTTATTATTTTAGATAATACAATTGCTTCGGTAAAAAACACTAGCGATACCGGTGTAGAAATAGAATGTTTAAAGGATGGAGTAACTCAACTTTTTGCATACGCTACTGAAGAAAATGTATTTTATACAGCAGTAATCAATTTAAGGGTTATAACTGATATACCTAATGTTTACATTGTATATGAAAAAAACGATAATTCAACTACCTTGACAAAATTTGACGATATTTATGTTAGTTTTAATGCTAGTGATTTTGATTTTTCAAAGAAAACTACATACACATGGTATTTGAACGATGAGTTAATATACGATAATATTAAATCGTTCACTCAAAAGTTTAATGATGGTAGTAATATTCTAAAACTCGTTATAAATGATAGTGAAAACAGTATATTAATTGAGACAGTACAAAAAATAATAATTTCAAGCATTATAAATGAGGAAAGAACAATAAGTATAAATACAGATGAAACAATCTATGTTGATTTAAAACAAGGAAAATTTGAAATTGAGGCATTATTGGATGGCGTTATTAATCAAAATTATAAGTATTTTTGGAGTGTTTCTAATTCATCAATATGCAAGATAGCCATTAACGGAAATGAAAAAATAGTATTGGAACCCAATTATGTTGGTGAAGTAACATTAACAGTTATGACAAATATTTCAAAATATGAAGAAACATTTATTAAAGCAGAAATTAAAATTGTAGTTATAGAACCTGTATATACAATAACTTATAATAAGTTTATAAAACCTGGAAGTACTCAATCATTTAAAATATTGGGCGATACTCATGAAATATATAATCTAAATCCAAAAATCACTTTGAATGCTGATGGCAAAGAGTTTACTGATTATGAGATGGATAAAAAAGAGATAGTAATTCACCAAATTCCTAAGGGAAAATATAAATTATTGGTAGAAGTTGGCGATGGCTTAACTGAAATTCAATTTGAAGTTACAAACTTTAATATTAAGGAAATCGCAAAAGTAAGTTTACCATATCTAATAGTGCTATCTTTAATTGCAATTGCAATCGCTATTTTACTAAAAAAACGTAAAAACAAGTTAGAAAGAACTAAAATTAAAATTAACAAATTAGATGTCGTTGTGTCAACAATTTTAGAAAATAATGATTTTACAAAAAAGGAAATACACAAAATCTTAAAACAATCTATTCAAGTTAAAAAAATGTTAGTTTATTGTGTTGATGAGGGAATAGATGAATTAAGTACTCTAATTCCGATAGTAGAGGTTATTATCAAAATTTTAATTGCCACAAATAATTCAAATGTAGATAGTTCTAAAATTCATACCATAATAAAAAACATAAAACATAAAAATATTGAAAGATTAGTCAAAAATTTTGATATAATTCAAGATGAAAGAAACGTGTTTGAAGCAAAGAAAAAAGTTACAGATGAAATTCTTAAAAAGCAAAAGAAAACAAAAATGACTAAGGAAGAATATGAAACTTTTTTAATTCAAACAAAATACGCTGAAGCAGATTCTGAAGATGATGAAAATTAAACATACTGAGGTATATTGACATATGAAATATGTGATAGTAACAGGGGCACTTGGAGGAATGGGGAAGGCAACAACTTTAAAGTTATTAGAAAATGGGTACTATGTAATTGGTTTAGATAAATGTGTGAATGAAGAAATTAAGCATAATAATTTATCCTTAATAGTGTGTGATGTTACAAATGAAGAAAACATTAAAAATGCATATAATCAAGTTTTAAACATAACTAATGAAATTGATGCAATTATTCATTTTGCGGGAATGTATTTAATGGATTCACTTGTTGAAATTTCATATCAAGACCTTGACAAAATTTTTAAGGTTAATTTCTTTGGAGTATATTTAATTAACAAAACCTTTATACCATTACTTAAAAAGGGAGGTAGAATTATTACTACAACTAGTGAATTAGCTCCTCTTGATCCCCTTCCATTTACAGGAATCTATGCCATAACAAAGTCAACATTAGATAAATATTGTTACTCTTTACGGATGGAATTACAACTGCTAGATATTAAAGTATCAGTAGTAAGAGCAGGAGCCGTAAAAACTGCTATGTTAGGTTCATCAATAAAGAGTTTAGAAGAATTTTGTAATAAAACTAAACTGTATAGTTATAACGCTAAAAAATTTAAAGAAATTGTTAATAAAGTAGAAACTAAAAATATAGAACCAAGTAAACTTGCATGTAAAGTTCAAAAAATACTAGAAAAGAAAAATCCTAAATTTGCATATAAAATTAATGCTAATTTTTATTTACGTTTATTAAGTAAAATGCCAAAAAAATTTCAATTTTGGGTAATAAAGAAAGTTTTAAAAAAGGATAAGTAATGAAAAAAATATAACTATTTATTTTCAGGTATTATTCTATTAACATTAGTAATTACACATATTGCAAGTTTTACCCCTCACGATTATTTCTATAAACAACATCCTAATATTGCAAAATACATTGGTACTAATGTTATTTCGATGTGGGCAGATTTTAGTTTCTTTACTTATCATACAATGATATTTTCGGGAGTTTGGTTAATTCTTCTAGTTATAGGTGAATGGACTAACAATAAATATTTGAAGTGCTTTACAAGAAATCAGTCAGTGATGGCATTTATTATGACTAACTATATTTTAACCATGATATTATATACAATTTTCGAACTTTTAAGTGGCAATCCTACTTTTGGCTGGTATGGTAATAATAATTCATCAATTCATAATCTTGGCACTAATATTCTTTCACATTATGTTTGTTTCTGTCTAGTTCTTTTTGCTTATATTAAAGTTGCTCCTCTAAGTACATTCAAAAAACGACATATTATTGATATACTACTTTATGCCGTTTCTTATTATACAGTTGTAAAATTAACGGGAAAATATGCTTACCAAATTGAATGGTATCCATACCCTATTTTTGATGAATATTGGATTATGAATATTCTTGGTATTACTTCAAGATTATGGGGAGTGGTTATATTAACAATAGTACTTATTATAATTTTAAGTGGTTATTATTTAATTTTTTGGCTGTTGATAAGAAAAAAGAAAATGTAAAATTTAAAGGTGCTTTAAATAAAATGGGGGTTTTTGAAAAATAACCTTTCCATTTACTGGGGG
>OLWN01000816.1_pt1:0-7500 | contig 12543 bp, 10 predicted proteins | sample 1644151 | NCBI WGS metagenome assembly OLWN01 (sample SAMEA103958121, study PRJEB25191) | human gut metagenome
GGTGAATCTATTTCTCCAACTGGAAATCTTTTCTGCGTAAAACGAAGCTGTTACTCAAGTATTTTTCACGCACAATCTGATTCTCCGATAATTCTTCCGGTGTTCCCTGGAAAAGAATCTTTCCTTCAAACAGCAGATAGGCGCGGTCGGTGATACTAAGTGTCTCCTGTACGTTGTGGTCGGTAATCAGGATTCCGATATTCTTGTCTTTCAGTTTCCATACAATTTGCTGGATATCTTCTACGGCAATCGGGTCTACACCGGCAAAAGGTTCGTCAAGCATGATGAATTTGGGGTCGATGGCAAGACAACGGGCAATCTCCGTCCTACGGCGCTCACCTCCCGACAACTGGTCACCCAAGTTCTTGCGTACCTTCTGCAGATCGAAATCATTGATAAGGCTTTCCAGCTTCTCAATCTGGTACTCGCGTGGCTTGCCTGTCATCTCCAAAACCGACAAGATATTATCCTCCACACTCATCTTGCGAAAAACGCTGGCTTCCTGTGGCAAATAACCTATTCCGGCACGGGCACGCTTGTACACAGGATAACCAGTGATATCCTGATCGTCCAAATACACATGACCTGCATTGGGCACTACCAATCCTGTCGTCATATAGAAAGAGGTGGTCTTGCCAGCACCATTAGGACCGAGCAAACCCACGATCTCACCTTGCTTTACGTTGATGGTTACTCCATTGGCAACAGTTCGCTTACCATAGCGCTTTACCAAGCCCTCGGTTCGCAAAACCATGTGCTTGTCGGTATCCACCTGTGATGCAGTTTTTTGAATTTCATCCATAATATATACAATGTTTGAAAGGTGAGAGAATATATTCTCCACATTTTTGGTGCAAAAATACTAAAAAACGAGCAAATATCACTTATAAAATCAAAAACTATTCTGAATATTGCAGTTTTTTAGAGGATTTTGGTTACTTTTGCACCATAAAACGAAGAATTATTGACATGCTAATATCAAAATGGCTTACCACCTTCGGTAAATATCTCATTCTCATGGGCAGGTCGTTCTCACGTCCTGAACGCATGCGTATGTTTCTGAAGCAGTACGTGAAGGAGATGTCTCAACTGGGTGTCGACTCTATAGGAATCGTCCTGCTGATATCTTTCTTTATCGGTGCTGTCATCTGTATTCAGATGAAGCTCAATATCCAAAGTCCATGGATGCCACGATGGGTTTCGGGTTATACCACACGCGAGATCATGCTCCTGGAGTTCTCTTCCAGTATCATGTGTTTGATATTGGCAGGAAAGGTGGGCTCCAATATCGCATCAGAATTAGGCACGATGCGCGTTACCCAGCAAATTGACGCCCTCGACATCATGGGCGTCAATTCGGCTTGCTACTTGGTATTGCCAAAGATTTTAGGACTGGTTACCATCATGCCTTTCCTTGTCATCTTCAGCTCTGCGATGGGTATCATCGGTGCCTACGGAACAGCATTCATAGGACATATTCTTTCGCCTGACGACCTGACTTTGGGATTGCAGCATGCTTTCAACCAGTGGTTTGTATGGATGAGTATCGTGAAGAGCCTCTTCTTTGCATTTATCATCTCGAGTGTTTCCTCTTACTTCGGCTATACGGTGGAAGGAGGATCGGTCGAGGTAGGAAAAGCTTCGACTGATGCCGTAGTATGTTCCAGCGTACTGATTCTTTTCTCTGACGTTTTCCTCACACAAATACTTTCGTAAACTATGATAGAAGTTAAAGACTTGACAAAAACATTCGGCGACAAGACTGTGCTCGACAAAATAAATATGGTTTTTGAGACAGGAAAGACCAATCTTATCATCGGACAGAGTGGTTCAGGAAAGACTGTCTTGATGAAAAACCTCGTAGGTCTGCTGACCCCGACAAGCGGACAAGTCCTATACGACGGTCGAAACTTTGTGGAAATGTCGAAGAAGGAAAAGATTTTCATGCGACGCGAGATGGGCATGATATTCCAAAGTGCAGCCCTCTTCGACTCCTTGTCGGTACTCGAGAATGTAATGTTTCCACTCGACATGTTTTCATCTATGAACTATAGAGAACGTGTAAAGAGAGCTCAGGAATGTCTTGACAGAGTAAACCTGATTGAAGCACAGGAAAAGTTTCCTGGAGAAATATCAGGAGGTATGCAGAAACGTGTGGCCATAGCAAGAGCCATCGTGATGAACCCTAAATATCTGTTTTGCGATGAACCCAACTCAGGACTTGACCCCAAGACCTCTTTGGTAATTGATGAACTCCTGTCGGGAATCACGAAAGACTACAACATGACAACCATCATCAATACTCACGACATGAACTCTGTGATGGGTATTGGTGAAAATATATGTTTCATCTACAAAGGACAAAAAGAATGGCAAGGCAATAAAGACGAGGTTATGAGTTCTACCAACGAGAAGCTCAACGACCTGGTCTTCGCTTCCGATCTGTTCAGAAAAGTAAAGAAAGTTGAGATGGAAGAGGAAAAGACAGCCCAATAATGAGGCTTTCCATAATGCATTACCGAAACATTTGCTATAAGCATATCAACGCTTATTTTAAACTCTGACAAGCTTCAATGGTCAATGCAAGTATCCTTCATAAACAAACGCAAGTACTTTCATCATGCAATGAAAATACTTGCGTTTTTATAGCTGTCAATATATATATTTAAAACCGTATTCATCCGGAAGCCAGACAGAAACACCGTTCATTGAACTATCCATGAATACCGACCTTCATCTATCTCATTTTCCATTTTTTCTCCACCTCTACCATAGGCACAACTATCTGCTCCTTGGTACTGTCGCCATAGGTTACAGAGAGATAGACATCAGCTAAATGATGAGCCGTATCAGCCTTGGCATCAAGAATCTGAAAGGCTTTCATTCCACGATGCTCATTCTTCTGCTGCTCTACGAACATCTTGGCATTAAGAACCAATTGCTGCCGATATCCTTCAGGAATACGATGGGGCATATTCTGCCCTTCTACAAATTCATCATATCTGCCTTCCAGTAACATATCGTAATAGCCTTTGGCAGCTATTCCTGCATAATAGCCCGGATCCGGCGCTTTCTCCTTACAAGAGAATAACGACATGACACTGAGTAGGAAAAACAAGATTTTCTTCATTATTATATTTCTGCTTTAATAAGCCCCGACTACGATGTTTATAACCCGTATACTAACGTTACTTCTGACGGATAAATATATTGATAGGACAACCATGAAGCGACCAATTCTCACGTATCTTGTTCTCCAAGAATCGGCGATAGTTCTCCTTCACATACTGAGGCAAGTTGGCATAGAACACAAACGAAGGAATCGTTGTATTGGGCAACTGAGTGCAATACTTGATCTTGATGTACTTGCCTTTCACACTCTGTGGAGGGTAAGCCTCGATGATAGGCAGCATCACCTCGTTCAGCTTGGAAGTACCGATGTGAGCCTTGCGGTTCTGATAAACCTGCTTGGCAGTTTCCAGCACCTTAAAAATACGCTGTTTGGTCAATGCCGATGCAAAGATAATAGGGAAATCTACAAATGGAGCCATGCGGTTGCGGATCGCTGTCTCAAATGTAGTGATAACCTTTTGGTCTTTGTTTTCAACCAAGTCCCACTTGTTGACGACAACCACCAAACTCTTGTTGTTCTTCTGAATCAACTGGAAGATATTCATATCCTGAGTCTCTATACCACGGGTAGCATCCAGCATCAGAATACACACATCACTGTTCTCAATGGCACGGATAGAGCGCATGACAGAATAGAACTCCAAGTCTTCACTCACCTTATTCTTTCGACGGATACCAGCGGTATCAACCAAATAGAAGTCGAAACCAAACTTATCGTATCGGGTATAGATACTGTCACGGGTTGTTCCTGCGATTTCGGTTACAATATTTCTGTCTTCACCGATGAAGGCATTGATGATACTGCTCTTGCCGGCATTAGGACGACCTACCACTGCGAAACGAGGGATGTCTTCCACAATGGCTTCTTCAGGATTATCCTGCAACTTATCCAATATCATGTCGAGCAAGTCACCAGTACCTCCACCTGTAGCAGCACTGATGCACTGGGGGTCGCCCAAACCTAACTTATAGAATTCGGCAGCTTCATAATATTCTGCACTGTTGTCTACCTTATTAGCAACAAGGATAACAGGCAATTTGGCACGACGCAAAATAAGAGCCACGTCCTCATCCCAATCTGTAAGGCCTGTATTCACATCAACAAGAAAGAGAACCAAATCGGCCTCTTCTGTTGCAACCAATACCTGCTTGCGGATAGCATCCTCGAAAATATCATCAGATTTCACTACCCAACCACCGGTATCTACAACAGAGAACTCTCTGCCATTCCAGCTACACTTGCCATACTGACGGTCGCGAGTAGTGCCAGCTGTATCGCTAACAATAGCACGACGAGATTGAGTCAAACGATTAAATAAAGTAGACTTGCCCACGTTTGGACGGCCTACAATTGCTACTAAATTTGCCATAATAGTCATTTCTCTCCTTCCTTAAGGAGGCTTTCAGGATGTGGTCTCTGCATCCTAATTAATACTTTCCCGAAGCTGACCATGCTCCGGCCCTCACCCTTTTGGCAAGAGTCATCCCCTCAATTACATTCAGGGGCAAGCAAGATATTCTTTTTTCAAGATATTTGTTTTAATCAAGAAATCGAGATGAAGAAAATTTTATAGACTGTATTGAAATCTCAAATTTTCCAATCCTCTCATTATTGACTACCAAAACATCACCAGAAATCTTCTACTCTGGATTATATCCAAAGGCATCAAGTTCTTTCTGAGAGCTGCGCCAATCCTTGTCAACCTTGACGAAGGTCTCGAGAAATATCTTCTTATTGAAGAATTTCTCCAATGACTTGCGCGATTCCATATTCACCTTCTTCAGGGCAACACCCTGATGCCCAATGATAATACCCTTTTGAGAATCACGTTCTACATAAATGACCGCATTGATGCGGATGCGGTCATCCTCTTCCTTAAAACGCTCCACACGCACCTCTACAGAATAAGGAATCTCCTTACTATAATACAGTAAAATCTTCTCTCTGATAATCTCAGACACAAAGAACCTGGCTGGCTTGTCAGTGAGCTGGTCCTTATCAAAGAAAGCAGGCGATTCGGGCAACAACTCCTTGATACGTTTCAAGAGCATATCTGTACCAAACTTGTTCTTGGCAGAAATGGGAAGGATTTCGGCATTGGGCAACAATGCATGCCATTTCTCGACAATATCTCCCAACTTAGTCTGATCACTCTCGTCAATCTTGTTTATAAGCAAGAGAACAGGAATGCTCATCTTTTTAACCTTGTCTAAGAAGTCCATGTTCTTTTCTGGATTCTCAATGACATCGGTCACATAAAGCAGAATATCAGCATCAGCCAAAGCACTCTCCGAGAAAGCAAGCATCATCTCCTGCATCTTGTAATTAGGCTTCAAGACACCTGGAGTGTCTGAAAAAACAATCTGCATATCATCAGTATTCACGATTCCCATGATACGATGACGAGTGGTCTGAGCCTTGAAAGTGGCTATACTGATACGCTCACCCACCAGCTGATTCATCAGTGTACTTTTACCAACATTGGGATTTCCAACGATGTTTACAAAACCTGCTTTATGCATAATAACTTGATTTTAAAGCTAATTGATTTTAAGCTAAAAAAACGCATCCCTTATGATAATATAAGAAAGATGCGTTTTTTATATAAATATGGATATCTTTATCTCAACTTATTTACCATAAGCAGCACCATCGTAAGCCCACTTATAGTAAGAAGCACCATGTACAAAACCTGCACCGAATGCTGTAAAGATAATATTATCCCCCTTTTTCAGTTTGCTCTCAGCATCCCAAAGTGCCAGAGGAATTGTGGCAGCACTGGTATTGCCATAATGGTCAATGTTGACAACAACTTTTTCCAAAGGAATACCCGCACGCTTGGTAACAGCCTCTATAATGCGGAGGTTTGCCTCATGTGGAATAATCCAATTCACGTCATCTGCTGTAAGATTATTCATCTCCAAAATCTTCAACACATCGTTGCTCATGTCTGTCACTGCGTAACGGAACACAGTACGACCCTCCTGATAGAGGTAATGCATGCGATGATCAACAGTAAAACGTGAAGGAGGACAAACAGAACCACCAGCCTTCATATGAAGGAAAGGCAAGCCCTTGCCATCAGTACGAAGATATGAGTTCTGAACACCTACATTCTCCTCCTCAGTTGCCTCCACAAGCACTGCGCCTGCTCCGTCACCGAAGAGTACGCAAGTAGCACGGTCGGTGTAGTCGACCAATGAAGACATCTTGTCTGCGCCTATCACAATAATTTTCTTGTAACGACCACTCTGAATCATGCTTGCAGCAACATCAAGTGTATACAAGAAACCACAACAAGCAGCCGAGAAATCAAACGCAAATGCATTTTTCAAACCCAGCTTGCCCAATACGATAGATGCTGTTGAAGGGAATTTGTAATCTGGTGTTGTGGTAGTTACAATCAGTGCATCGATTGTATCAGGATCCACTCCAGTCTTCTGAATCAATTCCTTGGCAGCCTTACGGGCCAAATAACTGGTTCCAAGACCTTCCTCTGTCAGGATGCGGCGTTCCTTGATACCAACTCGAGTGGTAATCCATTCATCGTTGGTATCTACCATGCGCGACAACTCCTCGTTGTTGAGGATATAATCTGGCACGTAGCCACCGACACCTGTTATAACAGCATTAATTTTACCCATTATTCAGCTGCTTCCTTAACAATTGCAACCTTGCCTCTGTAGTAACCGCAAGTTGGGCATACTGTGTGATATACATAGTAAGCACCGCAGTTAGGACAAACTGCCAATGTAGGAGCTACTGCCTTATCATGAGTTCTTCTCTTGAGTGTACGTGTCTTTGACTGTCTTCTTTTAGGATGTGCCATAATTTTTTAATTTTAAATTTTTGAATTTTACTTTTTTAGTTTTAAGAGTGCCGCCCAGCGTGGATCTACAACTTCCTCATCCTCCTCACCGCTTCGGGCGGCAGAATGCTCTTTCAGCATCTCAATCATAGCAGGGTTGCATTTTCCAGGTGCATGCACGTGCTTGATGGGAATATTGAGGGCTATAAATTCGTAAATGAACCACGAGACATCGAGTATTCCTTCGTTCTCGGCCACAGTCACGAGGTCATCATCTTCTGAGTAGTCTTCTCCAAATTTTACGACTAACCTGTTATCGGTCTCTATGGACTGATCCATATCATCCAAACAAATGTCGCAAGGTATGTGTATCACTCCTTCTGTATGAAAATTGAGTTCGAAAAAGTCTTCCGTTCTATCTACGGAAAGACAGCACGACAACTCGCCTCTCTCAACATCAGGAGCGTCTATCGCCTTAAAATATTCATCATTGAGCCTGTACTGATAAGTACTTACGCCCTGAGGCAAGGCTTTCAAATCTATTCTAAATTGCTCTATG
>OLWN01000828.1_pt1 | contig 12392 bp, 19 predicted proteins | sample 1644151 | NCBI WGS metagenome assembly OLWN01 (sample SAMEA103958121, study PRJEB25191) | human gut metagenome
ATAAATATAAAGTAAAGATTAATCTGAATTTATATTTAGCTATAAGTTTTTATCAAAAAATAGAAAAAAGGGGATTTTATGTAAAATATGGAAATGAAGAATTAGAAATTCCAAAATTTGAAGCAGATTTAATATAAAAGTAGGTGAATAAATTATGGCAACTTCTACACAAAGTAAAATTAGATGGCAACAAAAAGATTATTTAAGTTTAGGAAGGGCTGTAGCAAATTTTAATAAAAAAATAAATGAATTAAATAAAGAAGAAAAAAAGCTTTACCTTCCTGAACTTAAAAATTATAAAGATATAAAAGAAAACATACAAACAAGACAAGAATTAAATAGAGTAATAAATTCTTTAAAACGTTTTTCAAAAGAAGGTGCAGAAGATTTATACGTAACAAAAGCAGGTGAACAAATAACAAAATGGGAGCGTAAAGAACTGCGGAAAACAAATAAAAATTGCAGAACGTGGACTTAAAGAAAGTGCAAAAGCTTTAGAAATTCCAATGAAAAGTGGTTATTCAAAAGCGCAAATGGGTTCTCAAGAATATAGAGAAATTCTTGCAAATTTACGTTCACTTAAAAATTTGGAATTAAAAAAAGGTGGAGACTTTACCAGAATGAAAGAAAGAATTGTAAAATATGGAAATTTAGATTATAAAATGGTAAAAGCTACAATTTTTCGTGAAAATTTTATGGAAGCTTTAAAACAAAGTGGTGCTGAAAATTTTGATAATTTTTCAGTTTTAGAAAAGAAAATGAACAGAATAAAAAATCCTATAAATTTTTATGAATTTATAAAAAATTCAAATGTTTTTATGGACATATTTGACTATTATAAACCTCGGTGACGGCATAATTTATGGTGATTTTATCGGCCCTGAAGAACGTTTTAATTTTGGTCTTGAAGAATTAGAACTACTTTAAAATTTTAGAAAGGAATTAAAAGTCAAGTGAAAAAATTTACAGCTGATTTTGAAACCGCTACTTGGCTTGAAAATGAAACTTATGTGTGGGCGTGGGCTACCTGCGAAATAGGAAATAATGAAAACATTGAAATAGGAAACAACATTGAAACATTTATTGAGTTTTGTAAAAAAGAAAAAAATCCTGTTTTTTATTTTCATAATTTAAAATTTGATGGAGAATTCATAATTTGGTGGGCTATTCAAAACGGGTTTAAACATGTCGAGAAAAAAGAAGAAATAGAAAATAATACTTTTACAACATTAATTTCAGATATGGGTCAATTTTACCAAATTACACTTTATTTTGAAAAGAAAAATAAAAGCTATAAAAAAGTTACCTTTATTGATAGTTTAAAAATTATTCCTTTTTCAGTAGATGTTACTGCAAAAAGTTTTAATCTTCCAATTTCAAAACTTAAAATTGACTATAATTTACCACGTGAAAAAGGACATGTTTTAACAACGGAAGAACGAGAATATATAAAAAATGATGTTTTAATAGTAGCTGAAGCTTTAGAAGTTCTTTTTAAAGATAATTTAGAAAAAATGACAATAGGATCAAATGCTCTAACAGATTTTAAAAAAATACTTTCAAAGTCAAAATTTGAACATTTATTTCCTTCTTTAGATTATGAAATAGATAAGGATTTAAGAAAAAGTTATAAAGGTGGATTTACTTATTTAAATCCTATTTATAAAGAAAAAGACATTGAAAATATAACAGTTTTAGATGTAAATAGTCTTTACCCTTCTGTTATGTATGAAAAGAAACTTCCTTTTGGAGAACCTTTATTTTTTAATGGAAAATATGAAGATGATAAAGTATATAATTTATACATTCAAATGATTACATGTTCTTTTAAAATAAAGAAAAATAAAATTCCAACAATACAAATAAAACATAATTTAAATTATAAGTCAAATGAATATTTAGAAAGCTCAAATCGGTGAAATTGTTTGTTTAGTTTTAACAAATATTGATTTAAAATTATTTTTTGAACATTATGAAGTGACAGATTTAACTTACGAATGTCGGTTGGAAATTTAAAAGTTTACAAGGAATTTTTAAAAGTTATATAGATAAATGGATTACTCGTAAAAATAATGCTACAATTGAACGGAAATAAAGGCCAAAGAACACTTGCAAAATTAATGTTAAATTCTTTATATCGGAAAATTTGCAACATCATTAGAAGTTCAAAGTAAAATTCCATATATGGGTGAAGATGAAATAATTCATTATAAATTATCAGAAAAACAAGAAAAAGAAGGAATATACTTGCCAATTGGTGCATTTATTACAGCTTATGCAAGAGAAAAAACAATTAGGACTTCTCAAGCAATAAAAGATTATTCTATTTCAAAATATGGAAAAGATATGTACATTTATTCTGATACAGATAGTATTCACACAACTTTACCAATTGAAGAATTAAAATTATTTTGTGATATTGACAATGTTAAACTTCGGTTATTGGAAAAATGAAGGGTTTGCAACTAAAGGAAAATTTATAAGGCAAAAATGTTATTTAGAAGAAATTGACGGCAAAATGAATATTACGTGTGCAGGTATGCCAAAAAGTTGTTATTCTCAAGTCGAGTGGGAAAAATTTAAAACTGGTTTTACATGTGGTCGGAAAACTAACATTTAAACATGTAAAAGGACGGTGTAAAATTGGTTGAAACTGATTTTACTATAAAAGAAGAAAAAATAAAATCAACCATTGAAAAATTTAAAAGGTAATGCTATAATTTACTTGAAAATACAAGAATTATAGCATTATTTTTTAGTTATAATAAATTTGAAGGAGGTGAAAAATTTATTATGGATTTATATGAAATAATAAAGGATTTAAATTTTACTTCAGTAGCGTGGCAAATATTTACTCCCCTATGTTTTTCTTTAGCTGATTTTGTAACAGGGTATATTCAAGCAGTAATTAATCATGACGTTCAGTCAAAGAAAATGCGTGTTGGACTTTTGCATAAAACTTTAATATTTTTAGTAATAATTCTTTCTTTTATTGTTCATTTAGCTTTTGATTTAAAATATGTATCTTCTTTTGTTTGTATTTATGTAGTATTAATGGAAATAATATCAATAATGGAAAACTTGAAAAAAGCAGGTTTAGACGTTGGAAATTTTGGAAAAACTTTAGAAGCTTCAAAAGGAAAAGTAAAAGATGAAGAAAGTCAAAAGATAGAAAAAATTGTAAAGATTATAAATGACAAGGAGGACGAATAATGGAAAAGAAGGGAATTGATTTATCAACCTACCAAAGAAATGTAAATTATATGTCACTTAAAGCTGATGGTGTAGAATTTGCAATAATTCGTTCAGGTTTTGGAAAAAATGAAAGTCAAAAAGATAATATGTTTGAAGAACATTATGCAGGATTAAAATATGTTGGAATTCCAATTCGGTGTATATCATTATTCTTATGTTAGTTCTTTAGAAAATGCAGTTCTTGAAGCAAAGAATTGTTTAAAATTTATAAATGGAAAAAAATTAGATTTACCGATTTTTTATGATCTGGAAGATAAAATTACAAAATCACTTGGAAAAGATATAATAACAAAATGTGCAATTACTTTTTGTGAAGAAATAGAAAAAGCAGGTTATAAAGCTGGAGTATATGCAAATCTTGATTGGTTTACAAATTATATAGATGTAAATAAATTAATAGAAAAAGGATTTAAAATTTGGCTTGCACAATGGAATGATAAACCTACAGCTAATTTTCCAATAAACTATTGGCAATATTCATCAAAAGGGAATGTTCATGGAATTCAAGGGAATGTTGATTTAGATATAGCTTATGACGAAATAAATAATCAACAACCTGTGGAAAACTCTGTTGATAACCGTTATAAAATAGGAAAAACATATATTACGCAAGTAAATTTAAAAGTTCGAACAGGTGCGGGAACTTGGTTTTCTCAAAAATTATTTAAAGATTTAACAATAAATGCAAAGCTTCATAGTTTTAGACAAAATTTTGCTGTTCTTAAAAAAGGAACTAAAGTAACTTGTTTAGAAACAAAAATTGAAAATAATAATATATGGATTAGAATTCCATCTCGGTTGGATTGCAGGTTTTTATCAAGGAAAAATATATGTAAAATAATATAAAAGGTGATTATTTATGGCAGACGCAGAGGCAAGAATTGCTCCAATTATAAACGAAATTTTTTATGTAACTGCAGAATTTGGACAGTACCCTTCAGGAGGTGCTCATAATGGCGTTGATATTTCAACAGGAAAAAATTCAAATTTATATAGTATTGTAAATGGTATTATAACAAATAAAGGTTATGACTCCAGTGGTTGGGGAAATTATATTTGTATGAAAGACTTAACTACAAATCAAGGGTTTTTATATGGACATATGAAAGAAGCTTCTCCATTAAATGTAGGTGATACTGTTCAGTATGGTACTTTTGTAGGAATTGAAGGAACAACAGGAAATTCAACGGGAATTCATCTTCATATATCAAGTCAAGATATGACGAACAAAGATAGATGGACTTTTGGACTTCCAATATCGCAGTTATTAGACCCTACTCAATATATGGGTTTTCCAAATACTTATGGAATAACAGTTATTTATAATGGAACACCGATGCCACCTACACCACCTACACCCATATTTAGAAAAAATAATAAATTTAAATGGGTACTTTATTCAAGAAAATTACGAGAACAAAGAAACTATTTATAATAATTTTAAAAAATAAAGCATATAATAAAGAAAGGAGAAAAAAATGAAAGAAGCAGATTTTCAAGAAAAATTAAATTCAATACAAGAAAAAATAGGTGTGGACGCCTCAAATTTAATATTAGATGAAATAGGCGTTTTACTTACAGATAACAAAGCAATGAATAATACAATAGATGACAAAGATAAAGAAATTGAAAGATTAAAAAAGACAAATGAAACGCTTCAAAATGTCAATGGAAATTTGTTGCAACAAGTTGCAATGGGTGAAGATATAGAAATACAAAGAAAAACAAAAGAATCTGAAGAACCTAAAAAACCGTTTGACTTTAGAAGTGCTTTTGATGAATATGGAAATTTTAAACAATAATCAAATTTTATAAAATATTTATTGACATTTATTGAAAGTTTGTCATATAATAAAATATATAAATATAAAATAAAAGGAGTGATTTTAAAATGGCAATACCAGAAGGATTGAGAACTTCTCTTAATGCTATAAGAGAAACAAGTATTCAAGATAATACTTTATATGCAAGATATGTTCCTGAAATTCTACCTGATACAGATATTGGAACATTTTCTGCTTCAATAGTTGCAGACCAAACTATAGCGAATGAATTTATGTCAAGACTTATAAAAAGAATTGTTTACACACAAATTGAAAATAAAACATTTAGAAACAAATTAAAAATGTTAGAAGGAGACAGAATGCCTCTAGGTGCAATAGGTCAAGAAATCTATATAAACCCTGCAAAAGGTAGAAGGTTTAATGTAGATGATTTTGCAGGACTACTTGCAAAATATGAAGCTGACATAAAGGTTCAATACCCTGCTGTAAATACAGATATTCAATACCCTGTAACAATTACTAGGGAAAAATTAAGAAGTGCATTTACTTCATGGGGAAATTTAAATGACTTTATATCAGGAATTTCAAATTCTCTATATAATGGAGCTTATATTGATGAATATAGATTTACAAAAAATCTAGTAGGAAATGCTTATAGAACAAATAGTGTTCAAATGCAAACAGTTTCTGCTTTAACAAATGAAGGTACAAGAAAAGCTTTTGTAAAAGCTTTAAGAAACGCTTATTTAGATTTTCAAGAACCAAATTCAAACAATAACGCATGGTCAAAAGTTGGTGGCTATGGAAAAGCAGTAGTTACATGGTCAAATCCTGAAGATATAGTTTTATTAATTAGAAATGACGTTTTGACAGAAATAGATGTTGAAGTTTTAGCTTCTGCTTTCAATATGGACAAAACTAACTTTATGGGTAGAGTAATCGCAGTTGATAACTTTGACAAATATGACGAAGAAGGAAATAAAACTTTTGACGCAAGTGCAGTTCTTGCTTTAATTGCTGATAAATCTTGGTTTAGAATAAAAGAACAAGATATGTCAATGGACGAATTCTATAACGCAAATAACAGAACTTGGCAATTATATTTGAACATGGTAAAAATGTATAACTATAGCGTTTTTGCTAATGCAAAATTAATAGTAACATCAGAACCTGAAGTTGCTCCAACTTCAATGAGATTTAGTGCTGGACTTACAGCTACAGTTGAAAAAGGAAAAACTTTAGAACTTCCTGTAATAACTGATCCTGCTCAAGCAAATAAAACAATAACTTATACTTCAGGAACAGAAAGCAAAGCAACAGTTGCTTCAAAAGAAGGAAATAATAAGGTAGCAGTTGTAACAGGTGTTGCTACAGGAACTTCTGTAATAACAGCTACATGCGGAAATGTAACATCTACTATTACAGTAACAGTTACTGAAGCTTCAGCTTAAAATGTATTTGTTATAATTTCATATACACCCTCAAAAGGGAAGGAAAAAATATACTTTCCTTCCCTTTAATTTTTAAGAAAGGAAATAAAAACTTATGGCAGTTACACCACAAACTAATATTAGATTATTAAAAACGCCTTTTGAAATAGATAATAAAAATCAATTAACTTTTGCTTCAGAAAACGCTCAAAAAACATATTTTTTAAGTTTACCATATATTGAAGAAGATAATTGCACATATCAAAGAAAAGATAATGTTATTCGTTTTCCTGCACATATTGACAATATTTTAGATTATAACTACGTCATGTATCAAAATGAAGCTTATACTAATAAATGGTTTTACGCCTTTATTACAAAAATGGAATATGTAAACGATAATCTTACACTTATTTCTATTGAAACTGATGTTTTTCAAACATGGCAATTTGATATAATTTATAAGAAAATGTTTGTTGAACGCGAACACGTATCTAATGACGGGGTAGGCTTACATACAGTCCCTGAAGGTTTAGAGACTGGAGAATATATAATAGATAGTGTAGAACATGACACTTCTTTAAATGATTTAGTTTATATTATTCAAACAGTAAAATCAACAACAGGAGAAGATTTACTTGCCACAAATTATGGTGGAATATATTTAGCAGGTGGTGCTTATGTATGTCCAAATATTACAGTATTTATAAATACAATTCAAGCATTATCTAAATATGAAAATGCAATTTTTGGAGCTTATGTTATACCTTCTTCAATGATTACAAATACCTCACAAGACACAAAATATTCTGGTCAAAATTTACCAAATACTATTACAAAGACATTCGATAAACCTTCTACAATTAATGGTTATACACCAAAAAACAAAAAATTACTTACCTTTCCATATTGTTTTATGAATGTTTCAAATAACAATGGAAGCACAAATTCACTTCGTTACGAAGATTTTCATGACGCAGAAGGACAAATTTATTTTTTAATTAAAGGTGTGCCTGTCCCTCGGAGGTTCTATAAAATGCATTCCAATAAATTATGGAAATTCTTCTATTCAAAATGAAGATGAAGGCATAATTTGCGGAAAATTTCCAACACTTTCATGGTCTGAAGATTTATACACAAATTGGCTTACACAAAATGGTGTAAATTTATCAGTTGGAATTTCAAAAGAAGTTTTGGGAACTTCAGCAGGAAATGCTGACTTAAATTTTGGAGAAAAAATTGCAAATAACGTTGCAGGAATGGGAATGAATGCTTTAGGACGGTTCAATTGGAATTAGAAATAAACTTTCAGAAGTTTATGCACATAGTCTATCACCTTATACTGCAAAAGGAAATACAAACGGTGGAGATATTAACACATGTTCACGGAAGAAACGGCTTTTCATTTTATAAAATGTCTATTAAACAAGAATATGCAAAAATAATTGATGACTTCTTTTCAATGTATGGTTATAAAGTAAATGAAGTTAAAATTCCAAATATATTTGGCCGAACAAATTGGAATTATGTAAAAACTATTGACGCGAACATTTTAGGAGATATTCCTCAAGAAGATATGCAAAAATTAAAAGATATATTTAATACTGGTGTTACTTTTTGGCATAATCCAAATACATTTTTAGATTATTCACAAAGTAATAACTAGAAAGGAGAAAATTAAAAATGGCAAAACGAAAAACAAAATGTATACGTAACAATTATCAATTTGTAGACAATGCCCTTGTAAATAATGAAACATATTTTGATTATTTAGATAGATTTAAAAAAGTTGCTCTTTCAATTTTTGAATGGGTAAATTTACCAAAATCAATGAATGCAATGTATTTAGAAAAATGTTTATATTATTTTGGAATGGCTTCAATTTTAAAAGATAAAAACTACGGATTTATTAATACGCAATGCAATTCAAATGGTTATGTAAATATATATGGTCTTCCAACTTCTTTAAATTGTCATTCTTTTGGTTACCAAAGCGACAGAAAATTATACACTGGCTTAAATGAAAGTCTATCAGACGCACAAAAAGAACAATGGCAATATTATGAGTGCATTTTAGTTCAAAATAACTGGGACAGAATGCCAACAGCTCGGTTCAATGGAACTTTTCGCACTTCGTCTTTATGAAGCAGAACAAACAGCAATGGTAAATATAAAAGCACAAAAAACACCTGTTTTACTTTTAATGGACGAAAAACAACGTTTAACTATGGAAAATATTTATTCTCAATATGACGGAAATAAACCAGTAATTTTTGGAGATAAAAATTCTCTAGGTGAAAATGTTATAAAAGCAATTAACACTCAAGCACCATTTATTGCTGATAAAATTATTGATTATAAAAAGGAAATTTGGAACGAAGCATTGACCTTTTTAGGAATAAATAATATAATGGTAGATAAGAAAGAACGTTTAATTACTGATGAGGCAAATTCAAATAATGAACTTATAAACCTTAATTTACAAAGCTATTTAGCACCTAGACAAGAAGCTTGCCGTCAATTTAATGAAAAATTTGGATTTACTGGCACAGATAAAGAAATATCAGTTCGCGTTCGTTCAGACTTACACAATATTATTAAAAATGCTCAAAGTATTGTTCAGGATTTTAAAGAGCAAGAAAATATTGAAAATATAGATATAAATACAGATACGGAAGGGGTTGAAGAATAATGGCTTCTTATACTATGGAACTTCGAAAAGTAATAAAATTGTTTGGACGAGAAGAAGTAGAAAATTGGTTTAAAGACTATGACTTGTCTCATTATTTAACCCCTACACAAATTGAACAAATTACAAAATTTAACGTTTGGTCAAAAGACCGTTTGGCTGAAAAAATAGTTGATAATTACTATATGCGTGAAATTGGTTTTGAAACTCCTGCATTATTTAAACATTATGCAAAAATAGAAATGAAAAAAATAATGGAACGTTATCTTCCAAAAATTTATTCAAATTTCCTAGAATATGACCCTTTATCTAACGTTGATTTTACAGAAACTTATACAAGGGAAATTGCAGGCCAAACTCAAAATCAAGGAACATCAAATTCTACTTCACAAAATAATGCTTCGGGTTTAAATGTAAATTCAGATACACCTCAAGGCCAAATTTCAAAAACAAATATTTTAAATGGAGCTTATGCTTCAGAAACTAACGCTTCAGAAACTGAAAGCGAAATTAAAGATAATACCAATACAGAAAATCAAGGAACGTCAAACACTATAGAAACCTTTACTAGACATGAAGAAGGAGATAACGGCGTAATTATTACAAATCAACGTTTAGTAAAAGAATATAGAGAAATTATAGTTGCAATAGACGAAGAAATAATAAACGAATTAAATTGCCTTTTTATGGGCATATATTAGAAAGGAGAAATTTAAAAATGATTAATATTGAAAAATTAAAACCTTTTCCAAAGTTTTGTTATACAATTGGAATGATACCAACTTCATATAAAGAAAGTTTAACTTATGAAGAACAATTATGGTGGATTTGTGATTTTTTAGAAAATACTGTTATTCCTACAGTAAATAATAATGGAATGGCCGTTGAAGAACTTCAAAATTTGTTAGTTCAATTAAAAGGTTATGTTGATAATTATTTTGAAAATTTAGATGTACAACAGGAAATAAATAATAAATTAGATGAAATGGCACAAGACGGAACATTACAAGAAATAATTAGTTCATATTTAAATAGTAAAGCAATATTTGGTTATGATAATGTTAATGATATGAAAAATGCTACTAATTTAATTAATGGAAGTTTTGTAGAAACATTCGGTTATTATTCAGCAAATGACGGTGGCGGAGCTACTTATTTAATAAGAGAAAGATTAGAAACCGACGTAGAAGATATAGGAACAATCCATTTTATAAATGATACATTGGTTGCGGAGTTGATAAAAAATCAAACAATAAATATTCTTCAAGTGGGAGCAATTCCTGAGGATACAACAAAAGGGTTGCATAATATTAATGTAATAAAAAATGCGATTGATAAGGATTTAATAATTGATTTAGCAGGAAAAACTTTTTATATAGAAACAACAGAGACTATTCCAATTACAAAAAATTTATTAATTAAAAACGGAAAACTAATTATTGGTACGGGAACAACAGCAACAAGCATATTTAAATCAACGGCTAGAATTGATTTAAATATTGATAATGTAGAGATAAAAAGCTTAATTAATGGAATAACATTTTACATGTATGAATTAAATCCAAATATTATTAAGGTTATGGATTCATATTTTAAGGGGAATTTAAGTTTAATAAGAACGTGCTATGTTTCTGGAGAAAGCACACCGATAATAGATACACCAATAAAACAAATAATTTTTACTAAAAATAAATGCGAAAATATAGGAATGTCATTTATAAAAATAAATGATACAAAATACGATTATTGTGAAATCTCAAATAATGAAATACATAATTTTAGTTATGTTTTTTGTAATAATGGGATTGATAATGCTTACGAATACGGGGACAATATTGCAGAAAATATGAAAGAAATGATTGTAAAAGGGAACTATGTCCATAATGATATAAACTATAATCCTATAATAACAAGCTCACAATATTTCTGTTTTATATTAACAGAGGGGAATATTTGTATTTACGAAGGAAATCATGTCGAGGGCTTACATACAACGTCAAATGTGACTTGCGTTGACGGGTATTTTAGTTCTAAAAAATTATATTATAGAAATAATATTAATAAAAATAACCTTGCTATTACAGAAGAATTAAACGAAAGTTATTTTTTAAAGGCAAAGGGCGGAGAAAATGGATTCAAATATTGTGAGAACAACAAATTTATATTAGAAAGAGATTATGCAACAAAGTTAAATATTGATTTAAATTACTTGAAAATTGGTTTATTACAGGCGACTAGCGAACAATCATTATATTTTAGAAATAATATTGTAGACGCTTATTCATTAGTTGTTACATATAGCGTAGCAAATGCAAAATATAAGGAACTAGAATTTGTAAACAATAAAATTAGTTGTTACAAAACAGGAAAAGAACATAATGTTGAAAATAATACAAACTTTATAAATATAAACAATAGTGAAAACGTAAATATATCAAACAATGAATTTAATATTGAAAATTCAACAGGATTTAATTTTATATATTGTGCAGATAAAACAATTAAGAATTTAAAAATAAACAATAACATAATAAATGGTAATATGTTGTCATTTTTAAATGGTGTTGTTTCTGATTTAGTTATATGTAAAGGTAATGTTGTTTATAGCCAAACGAGTGCAGGAAAAAACGTGTATCCTTTTTTCGGGTTAAAATGCAATAAAACAATTATCGAAAGAAATACAGTATATCAAGAAAACGGAATAAATCGTTTAAACCCATTCTTTTATTTATTAAATAATTCACTATTTAACGCCAGATATATAACACCGTTTAAATCTTCTTTTTTAACCGAGAATTTAACCAAAATAGGAAATCAAACATATTACTATGAAATGATTGTTAAAACAAAAAACAAAACATACAAGGGTTCATGGTATATAAAAGGTACTGTTGAAAATGAAACACAGAAATTATTTGTAATACCTTCTAATGAAACAGAAGAAAGAGAAGTAGTTGCAGGAGAATGGGTAAACGTTAAAATGCAAGATGGGGAAAACTTAAACGAAATATTAATACCTCAAATAGGGGGTACAAATAAAGTTATTGGTTGGACAATCAAAAGCGGATATGTAGCAGGAACAATTTTAGATATAGAGCTTACTATTAAAACAATATAGAAAGGAGTATAAAAAATGAATGATTATAATTGTACAGAAGCGTGCAAAATCCATTCTGACTCAAACGAAATAAAAATAATGATAAAAATTTTTTCAAAAAAGTATTGACATCTATG
>OLWN01000852.1_pt1 | contig 12042 bp, 16 predicted proteins | sample 1644151 | NCBI WGS metagenome assembly OLWN01 (sample SAMEA103958121, study PRJEB25191) | human gut metagenome
GTCGGAGGTCGTCGCCAGGTCTTCACCGGAAGCCGCCGCTAGGCTCATGATGCCGTCGATACCGGAAACCATGTCGCCGGTCTTCCAGCCTGCCATGGCCATATACTCGAATGCGGAAGCTGCCTCGGTTGCGGAGAACTTGGTCTTCGCGCCCATCTCACGGGCCTTATCCCGGAGCGTTTGCAAATCGTCGCCGGTTGCGCCGGAAATAGCGGACACCTTGGACATACCCTCGTCAAAGTCCGCAGCGGTCTTCACAGCCGCCGTGCCAAGCCCCACGATGGGAGCCGTGACGGTCTTGGTGAGCGTAGAGCCCACAGAGGAAATCTTCTCGCCGACCTGCTGGAACTTGGTGCCGACCTCATCGATCTTGGCCAGCGTTGCGTTAGTGGAAGAAGCCTGGGATTCCAGGGACTTCAACTGCTGCTCCGTCTCCTGAATCTCCCGCTGAAGCGCGTCATACTGTTCCTGGGTAATTTCACCTTTCTGGAGCTGCTCGTTGGCCTGCTCCGCCGCCGTCTTCAACGTGGTCAGCTTTTCCTTCGTATCCTTGATGGCCTGTGCGAGAAGCTGCTGCTTCTGCCGGACCAGTTCCGTATTGGAGGGATCAAGCTTCAGCAGCTTTTCGACGTCCTTCAACTGTGTCTGGGTACTCTTGATGTCCTTGTTGACACCTTGCAGAGCCTTGGAAAGCTTAGTGGTATCTCCTCCAACCTCGACTGTAATCCCCTGAATTCTGCTGGCCATGAATCATCCCTCCTTCCTGCCCACAGTGGGCATGTTATTCGGTCTCAGCAGACCGTAAGAAAAGAGCCAATGGATGTTGTTCCATCAGCTCCTTGCATCGTTTCAGGTTGTCTTGTTTCAGCGCCTCCGTATCCCGGAGGAACTGTTCTGTCACAGGCTTTATGCGGATCAGCTGCCGCCTGCGGTCATATTCCGCGATGCTCTTTCGGAGAGCATCATCTGTAACAGCGACGGGGTAGACCGCTCCACAGTCCGAGCAGCGGAAGAAGGTGTGTTCAATATCACCGTTCCTCGCGGTCTCCGGCATGATGGTCTCAGCCACAAAACCACACTTATCGCATTTGATTTGCATAGAACCTCCTCCTGTTTCCGGGCATAAAAATACCCCATCGGCTTTTGACCGACAGGGTTATAATCAATTCTTATAGGTTGGGTTTCATTTCACTGGCACATAGACCGTCCGATTTCCGTTCTTCTTCTGCATCAGCTGTCCTGCTTCGCAAAGACCCTTTAAGACTTTATATGCCTTGGTCGAACCGAAGCCGAATTCCTGTTCTACTTCTTTGCGGGTAACCGTGCCTTGCTCTTTCGCCTTCTGGTAAACAGCTGCTCGAATATCTTCTATCTCCTGCATAGGCTCAGTTTGGCTGTTCATGGTGTCAGTAACAGAATTCGCTTCACTCTCCGTATTCTCATTACGGTTGAAAAGGTCCACCGTAAAGGCTCCTTCAGCGGATTTGAATATAGGTTGCTGTTCACACCCCTGATAAAGCCTCATGATCTTTCTGATGCCTGTTCCATAACTCTCAACCAGCCCAAGGCGATAGAAAACCGCAGCCAGATTTGGATTTCGGGATTGAGAAACACCCATGAAGATTGCTTCCATTGAAATGCCTCTGACCAGCCCCCCAAGAGAAATAAACTCCATGTGGTCATCAAACATATTAATGATCGTACTTCCTGAGAAAAGGTAATCCCGGTGTATGATGCTGTTGAGCAAAGCTTCTCTGACCGTCTCCTCCGGGTAATCCCGCTGATCGGTACGCCTCAATCCCATAAAAGTTGCTTCCGTCTTATTGAAGAAGTCAAGGAACTGATACGCATCGTTCAATTGCTTCAGCAGTGAACCGGAAAACTCTTTCCTTTCTCTGAAAACTGCGTTATCTACGCCCTGAAACACCGCCACTTTAATGGTGTGGACACATTGGTCTGACAAGAGAAGCGCAAGGTTTGTATACAGCCCATCACTCCCGATCATCTTCAGAGTCTTCATCTGAGCGGTGCCGAATTCAATATTTCGGGCTGCCATTTCAGCCTGAAAGGACTCAAATGTCAGTTCCTGGTTCAGGCTCCTGCATTCTTCATAAGATTTGCCGGAAGTCTCCATGATCATCTCACGGATACCAGCTTCATTAAGAGGAATACATGCAGATCCTCTCCGAACATATACGCCCTTGGGTTTCAATCCTTCTTTTGCCAGATAATACGGTCTCTCTGTTCCTACAGCTATGGTTGTTTTCACAACCTGCTTGCCTTCCATCTCTACAGGACGAATTTGGATAAACGGCATAATGTCGGGCAATATCGTATCGTGCGCCACATTGGAAATGCGTGTCATGACATCGTCTGGATCGGATACACCGACCACGCTGCCATCATTGCGAATACCGACGTATAACTCCCCGCCTTCCGTATTTGCAAAGGCTACTATCTCCTTTGGAATACTATCGGGCAATGTTCCTTTCACCCGGTCCAATTCCTTGAACTCAGTATCGACGCCTTCTATCATCTGCTTGCTCTCCTTTCGCTTCTTTCTCTTTCTTTCTCGCTTTCTATTTTAGCGAGTGAGAAAGGAAAAGTCAAGTGGAGGAAGCAAACCTGATTGTAAAGTAATTTTGAACACCGCATTCTGTCGGAACATCCGCTGTTCTCGCTCAGAATTTATCCATATCGGCCTGAGTGGCCTGCTCCCGCCACTCCATGGAGTCACGGCTCTTTTCGAGGAACATGTCGTTCACGGAGCCGATAGTCAGCAGATCCAGGTCAGCAATGGAAAGCCCAAGTTCCACACACCGGAGCATGAACAGAGCGGTTGTCATCGGCCGCTCTGTCTTTCTCAGTTTTTTCTTTCAGGCACCGTGGTCTTGATGTTCATGCCCCACAGGTCGATCAGCTCCGGAAGGATCTGATAAATGCTGAAGGTGTTGAACTGGTCAAGCCATTCATCCGGGCTTTCGTACTTCTCTTCCGGATGTGCAGCGGACCACATCACAAAGGCCAGATCCTCAAACATCTCCAGGGAAAAGCCGTCCAGTGTGGAGGCGTCCTCGTTCTGATCTTTGATGGCGTCGTTCAGCACCATCAGGTCCTTATAGACGTCCCGACCGAACTTGTTTCTGTAGATACGGGGAATCGCGGCGGAAGCCTTGAACTCCACAGGATTGCCGTCAATCTCGATCTTTTTGGTAACTGCCATGGTGTTAATCTCCTCTCAAAATCATGTAATAAAGGCAGGGAGTCTTTCATCCCTGCCAAGTCTGTTCGTTATCAGCCGCCTGCGGGCTCGTCGCCGGACTCGTCGTCGGTCTCTTCGCCGGTATCAGCCGGAGGCATATACACAGCGTCGTACCAGGCATCGTAGATTGCCTTGCTGGTATTGACCGTGGTCTTGGTCTTCACATAGCCGTTTGCCAGCGGAGACGCGATGATGGACAGTTCCTCGGTCTGGACTTCCTTCTCGTCCTCCTTGGTCTCACCTTCCTGGGAAGGACGGGACGCGCTGCAGCAGTAGAAGACATGGCGGATGGCATGCTGGTCGCCCGTGAACTCGAACAGCAGAGCGAAACGCTCAAAGGTGGCGTTGGCGTTCTCCAGCAGTACGCCGTTGGCGTCTTCTTCCTCGCCCAGGATATCCTTCAGGAACTCCTCAGGAATCAGGGCCAGCTCCAGGTCGCCCTCGTAACCGGCATTGTTGTTGAGAACGACATAGACGATATCGTCGGCGTAGAAATTCTCAACCTCACCTTCCGGATCAAGGGACAGGCTCACAGCGCCGGGCAGGCGCACCGGGGTGCCATAGGTTACATTTCCGTCCTCATCGAAGGTCGCCTTTGCGTAATAGCAGTTCTTGAGGCCGTAACGAACCTTGTTTTTCTTTTTGCTCATGGATTCTCCTCACTTTCCGGCTCCTCAGAGCCATCTTCATCCTCGTACTGAAGATCGAGCACGACCTCATAGAGGACTTCATACATCTTCTCTTCCTCGATCCAGACTTCGGATTTATGGAAGAACATCTCATGCTCCGCCAGGAGCCGCTCCACCCGCTGTTCCAGCACGGGGTCTTTGGCATCGGTGTAAAGCTCAATGTCCAGCTCATGCAGCTGGTAGTAAACCGTGTTGTCCGCGCCCGTGGGCAGGTTTCTCGGATAGAGGAAACAAAGAAAAGGCGGGTCCGGAGACTCACCTTCCGCAAAATGGTCATAGGCGATGGGAAGCGAAAGCTCCTCCAGCACCTCGAATACTTCATTATGGGTCATGGCTTTACGCTCCCTTCTCAGCCTTGCAGCGCCTTTTCGATCAGCCCTTCCAGCATCTCGATGCCCATCTCCTCAGCGGGCGCGATATGCGGAATGGCGCGGACCCGGCCGCCGCCTCGTTTGGCATGCCCCTTTTCCAGCAGATGTGAAAGCATATACCGGCTGGGGCTGTACACCGTCTGTTCCAGGCTCTGGCTGCTTTCTGCCGTGGTCTTGACGGCCCAGCTCTTGGCGTACCGGCCAGTGCGGACCGGCGCGGAGCTGTTGATCTGTTCCTTCACCGCCTTCGCGGATTTTCGGACAGCGGATTTTACGCCCTGTGCACTGAGGTCGGCGTATTCTTCCAGTCCTTCATTGATGGCAGCCGCCAACTCGTCGATGGATACCGATCTGCTCACGACGCGCCTCCTCTCTTCGCCAACTTGCACACGATGCGGATGGTCTTTCTCTGGTAGTTCATCATGTCCACAGACTGGATGTCGTAGGAATCGCCATGGAAGGCGACCCGGTAGTGTGTGCTGTCCAAAGAAGCCAGCTCCGGGCAGTAACGGACTTCAAAGTTGATGGTCTGCTCCTCAGTCGTGGTAGCAGCCTCATTCTCCTTGTCGTACTGGTAGGTGCTGGCGTAGGTGTAGCAGACGAAATAATCCGTCCAGGCATTTTTGTGGTTGCCGTACTTGTCGACCACCACTTCGTTTTTCTGGACAGTCAGGCGTTCATTGAACCGGGCGATCTTTCTTTCCATCTCAGAACACCCCTTCCCGCACAGAGGACAGAAGGTTCCGCAGGGTCATCACAAGATCGTGGTGATCCGCTTCCTCCCGGTGCTCGTAGAGATAGCCAAGTGCATACAGCATGGCGGTACGAAGGAGAGATCGGAGCTGGAGAAGCGAGGCATTGGAAAGCACCTCGCCCCGGATCGTCACAGTCTCCGTCTCATCATCCCAGATGGTATTCCACTCTTCCGCCGTGATCCGGCCAACATCCGCCGTCAGCTTCTCTGCGCTTTGGAGAAGGCTTTCAATCAGGCCATCCTCCATGGAGCTGTCCACACGCAGGTAGGCTTTTGCTTCATCAAGTGTTATCTGGCTCATCCTGTCAGTCTCCTCTCAAAAGTTAAGGAGCAGAGGAACTTCCCCTGCTCCCGTTTGGGTCATCAGCCGCCGGGCTGTTCGTCCGGATCGGTAGTCGTGTCGGTAGTGGTCGTGGTGGTGGCCTTGGTACCGGCCATCTTCAGCACCTTCACGGACTCGGGCAGGATCAGGCGGCCATCCACACGCTGGGTGGTCAGGAAGCCGACCTGGTCGGTTCGGGCGTACAGCTCGTTCAGGCGGCGGAAGGTGCGGTTCTGACGGTCAGCGACCCAGTAGTTCTTGAGATCGCCGAACAGCAGGACCTTCTCACCCTTGGCGATGCCGGGCATAAAGGAGCTGGTACGGATCGGGCGGCCCAGGATGGTATCGGGCTTGGCCACATCCAGGGAAGGTTTCCAGATGTAGTTGTCGTTCTTGTCCTTCAGCTTCATCAGCTGCAGGAGCAGGGTCTCGTTGCAGACGAACTGCGCGCTGCGGCGGTACGGGGACTTGAGGCTGTAGTAAAGGTCGAAGATCTCATCGAAGGTGACGAGGTCTTCCGCCTCAGCCGTCACGCCCAGCTCTGCGCCGCCGACATCCGCCAGGATGCCCAGGGGCTTCTTATCGCCGTCCCCGGTGAAGAAGGCACGCTCCTCGGCGTTGCCCATGCACACACCGAAGCGGGCCGCGATATAGGAAGCCAGGTCGAAAGCAGAGTCGTGAAGCAGCTCGTTGCTGATCTTGATCATCGTGCCCAGCTTGTAGGCGGAAAGGGTCGTCTGACCGAACTTGGTGTTGGTCTCGGGGATCTCTTCGCCCTCATCGATCCACTGCGCTTCCATGGTGTCGTTGGCGATGGGGATCTTGCGGGTGCCGGAGTTCGTGCGGATGACGGTCGCCAGCTGGCGGAAGATGTTGTTCTCCTCCAGCGCCTGGATGAGCTTGCGCTCGTGAGGTAGCAATGCGCCGCCTTGTCGCCTTTCGGCGATAGGTTTGCGCAGAGCCCCTCCCAAACCGGACATACACCTCTCGATGTATCCGGCTTTCCATTCGTTATTGACATATCAAGATTGGCTCTCAGTGATTTTCCTGAAACACTCCGGACAAACGATGAGGGTTTTCCGCTTCATGTGAAGCATCTTTTTACCCCATTCCGTTGTGCTTTTCAATCTTTTCATGCTACCGGCATGATAAATCTTACAGGAATCACACTCTGCGCCGCAGAGTTCACATATGCCCGCGTCAAGCCGCTTCTTCTGCGTCAGCTTCTTCGGGTCAAAGGACGTAAACTGCCACGGATTATGGTCGACCATCATCTTTCCGGCTTTACATGACGACAGCGGGGCAATGTGGGCGTATTTCACGCCTTCTTTGGTCTCATAGGGAATACCCCAGCCGTCAGCCGTGCGATATTTCTTCAGCATTTGGGCCGTTGTGCTGTTATGCTTGCTGGCCAGCGTTTTCAGGCAACTATATTCCATTAAATAGCGGAAGTATTTCAGCTTGTCATAGTTCGCTGCAAGACAATAATAGTTGCAAATACCGCGTACTTGAGTGTCATATCGTCTGACAATGTCCTTTTCCGCCATGTGACGCATTTGAGGCTTGGCTACCGGCCAAATCTCACCATCCGGACGTTGCTCGATGATATTGTTGCTGAAGAGATAGTCCATTATCTTCTCTTGCAATGGGGCCGTTAGCTCCACCGAATTGTTGAGGGTTCGCTCTTTGACGCCGTCTTTCCGTCTCTTGACTTCCTGACTGCGCCGCACAGCGACATCATAGCCCAGAAAACGTATACGTTCCGCGCTATGCGTGATCTTCGTCTTTTCCACACTTAACTCCAGGTGATAGCAATCCTGGAGAAAGACGCGAAGCGTCTCCTTGACTTCTTCGCAATCCTCACGGTTTCCGCTGATGCCGATGATAAAATCATCTGCGTATCGGCAGTAAACCAGCTTTTTGTCATCGTTCATTCGCGCCGGTGTGCGAAGCTTCTCCCTGCACACCTGCTTAAACTCCCTGATGGCGTTTTCGCGTTCCTCTCCCGTTGTCCTGTCAATCTTCTTTTGCAGGGTCTGCCTGCGCTTAGCCAGATGCAGGTATTCCGATGTTGAGTGACGCGATGCAGGGCTGTCGAAACTTGCTTTTATTTCCATTACCTTGGTGTCCAACTCGTGCAAATAGATGTTGGCGAGGATGGGGGAAATAATGCCACCCTGCGGTGTGCCCGACAAGGTTGTGTTGTATTGGAAGTCCTCTACATACCCTCCTTTGAGGAACCCCCGGATAATATTGATAAATTTGCTATCTTTAATCTTCTTTTCCAGCGTGTGGATAAGCACATCGTGGTCGATGTTATCGAAGCACCCCTTGATATCTCCTTCAATAAACCACTTGACGCTCCTGAAATTGACCGAAATCTGTTCCAGAGCTGTATGGCAGCTCCTTCCCGGCCTGAAGCCATGAGACTGGCCATAGAACAGCGGTTCATATATCGCTTCCAGAATCATACGCATAGCTTCTTGCAGAAGTTTATCCCTGAATGACGGTATGCCCAGAGGACGCATTTTACCGTTTCGCTTGGGGATATATATTCTGCGGACAGGCTTTGGCTGGTAGGTTCCGTCCTTCAGCTCCTGTATGAGCTGCTGGACGTATTCCTTTCCAAACCCGCTGGCGGTGTCAACATCCACGCCCGGCGTCATTGCGCCTTTGTTGGAATACAGCTTCTGGTAAGCGGCGAAGTAGATATCCTCTCTGAGAAGATAGCGATAGAGCCTTGTGAAGACCCCATCGTGATGGTCGTTAGAGCTTCTGTTGATACGCTCCAAAATCTCAGATGTCGGATTCATGAGGATTCTCCTCCCTTTCATCTTCATAATTTTGGAATTAACGAACTGTCTCCCTTCGCCACGTAGTGGGCGTTACCCACCTCAGACTACTATGGAGACTCCGTTACCATGCGGGATATTCAGGCCCTGCGGCCATAGCCATTTCTGGCTTTCCCGTTTAGGTAATCCCCGGTTAGCAATGTTTGTAGGTGAATGATGGTTGTCGGATGGCATTTCGGCTATAATTGTGGTCTCACAATTGTTTCACGACATTCATGGAGCTTTAACCTTGACATGGTACAATCAACCGCGTAAGCGGTTGGTACACCTAAATACGCTCCGTCGTAGACGGTTGAACGAATTCAAAATCCAACCGGTGCCGTGAACACGGTTACAGGATAATTTCCGTGTTCTTCCCAGAAAAAGAAACTAACCTTTGCTTCAGCAAACTCAGCTTCATCCTCGTACCATCTTGTCTTTGCGGGCCTTACTCGCCTCATATCCTTTCAGCGTTACCCGCTTTCCTGCCGTGCTGTGTTCCCGTTCGGCGTTTCCACCAAATCGGTTAGGCAGGTAGACTACCGCTCTACGAATGCGGTGTAGTACCTTAAGCTACTTCAAACATTGCCCTATCCGGGCGCACAAATTCGTCGGGTACGGTATAGCCGCCCTCGGTGTCCTCGCCAACAGACAAGGCATTGCGGACTGCAAACTGATCGCCCTGGTTGCGGATCATATTCCAGAAGGCACCGGCATACTCGTCGGTCGCGGTCGGGGCCACGTTCTCCGCCTTGCGGCTCATGGGCTTGTTGGTGACGGGATGGGTGGTCGGCTGGGAGAGCTGAGCATCGAAAGCCGCCTGATCCTCCAGACGGGCGATCTCATCACCCAGGGCCTTGACCTCACCGGCCATCTTGTTGTACTGCTCGACAGCGGAGGCCTCGACCAGACCGTTCTCGCTGCGATGCTCCTCCAGGTAGGACTTTGTCTTCTCCCAGAGGTCATTGCGCTTGGTGCGCAGTTCCATAATCTTATTCATGCGATACCTCTTTCTCCGGAGAAACGCTCCGGTCGTAATAATGAATTGGGGCAAAAGAAAAGCCGGGGCGGATCATTTCATCCACTCCAGCCTGTCTTTCAGGATTTCATACGGCATGCTGCCGTCTTCGGTTTTGCCGTCCATGCCGATGGTGGGCGGCTCTGCGTTGTCTATCCCTGCCTCGGCAGGTTCCTGCGCGGGAGCATCGACTTCCGGTTCAAGCTCTTCTGCCTGATCTGTGATGCCGAGACGGTTGAGGATTGTCTCTCCCATGAGCCGGGTCGAATATTGCCATACGGCTTCCGCCAGCTTGAGGGGCTTTTTCTTTTCCTCTTCTCCGCCTTCGGTTTCCTCATCTCCGCCTTCCTCCTTGTCAGGCTCATCCGGATCGGTATCCGGCTTCTCTTCGGGCTCGTCCTCCTTTGGCTTGTCCGCAAACAGAATCTCATCGGCAAAGCCCAACTCCAGCGCCTTCTTGGCGTTCAGCCAGGTCTCGTCGCTCATGAGCTTGCTGATGCGGTTGCGGGAAAGGCCCGTCTTCGCGGCATAGGCGTTGATGATGCTCTCCTTGACCTCATTGAGGGTCGTGATCGCCTTCTCCATGTCCTTGGCGTTGCCCATGGCAATGGTGGAAGGGTCGTGGATCATGAGGAGGGCCGTCGGCGACATCTGCACGAGGTCGCCCGCCATCGCTACTACCGACGCAGCGGAAGCCGCGATGCTCGCGATCCGGACCTTCACTTTGCCGGGATAGTCACGGATCATGGTGTAAATCTCAGCCGCGGCGAACACGTTGCCGCCAGGCGAGTTGATCCAGAGGGTAATGTCACCCTCTTCCGCATAGAGTTCATCACGGAACATCTGCGGCGTGATCTCGTCGCCCCAGAAGGATTCCGAATCAATCGGCCCTTCCAGGCGGAGCACCCTGCTGCCGCTGTCGTCATGAACCCAGTTCCAGAATTTCTGCACGATTCTTACCTTCGCTTCATCGTAGTGAGAGCCCGGAAGCATGAACCGGGTCGGCTTGTAGTCCCGGAGGCGCGGATAGTTCTTTGGTCTTTCCTTTGCCATCACTTACCTCCCAGGAGTTCATCCATTTCATCCACTTCCAGGCTTTCATTCTGCCCGGCTGTGATCCGGCTGCGCGCGGAGGGCGTCAGGCCGAACTGCTCGGCGATCTTGTTCATGATCTTGAGGTACGTCTGAGCAATGGATACCTGCGGGACCTGCTGGTAATAGCCGCTGGGCGTTCGCACCAGTGTACCGTGTTCGGTCAGGAACTCCTCCGCTTCCTTCCATCTGGCGTATGCCTGGCAGTAGGCCGCGAAAGCCGCCATATCCACTTCCGTCAGCACACCGATCTGCTCCAGCTGCTTTGCAAGCCGCCGCCATTCCTTCTTTGCCTCCGGTTCCAGCCACTTGGGGCACGGAGGCGCCTTCCTTGCGGGTTTCGGCTCCGCCTCGTTCAGCGGGCGCCCGCCCGGATTGCCTTCCAGCTCCTTGATTGCTGTCGGTGTCGGTTTTCTTCCTCTGGTAGCCATCTGAGCACCTCCTTCCTTCAAAATGGCATAATGAAAGGGCCCGCGGATTTGCTCCGAAGGCCCTGTGGCTGTCTGTTCTGATGTTCTTGTTCTTATTTGCGGCTCAGCGCCCATTGGATGGCGTGGCCCTCATCCTCGAATTCGACCTCACTGACCTCGCGCAGGCCAATCGTTCCTTCGCAGGAGAGGTCGTCGTCCAGGTGTTCGTAAACCGCGCCGTAAAAGCAGGGCTTGTTCTTGCCGTTGTAGTAGTGGCCGGCAAGGAGCACCCTGTCCCCAAAGTTCAGGACGTGGCTCCATCTGCAGCCCAGGTCTTCGCTGGTGGTGGGGTTCGGCAGGCGGTAGGTTCTCATTCCTTCGTTAATGGTCATCGTGGTTGTCTCCCTTCGCTTTTGTTGTGTGCATATTACCGTCAAAAGCCTTGAAAGTCCACGCCTTTACGCGATAATTATGAGATAAATACCCACCAGAGTTCTGGCCCGAAATGCGCCTTTTCTCTGGTGGATATGTACGTCATCCGATCATTGCCGTGATCTCGAAATCCCGGCTGAACACCTCGGCGCTGACCACCTTGTCGTCGCTTCCGTCGTCCGCGCCATAGAAAAGCTCGACGCCCTCGGCGCAGCTGTTCGCCACGCCTTCCTTCCCGGTTGCCTTTTCCCGGATTTCGATGGTGTGGCAGGTCTGCTCCGCCAACACCAGCTTTGCGTATTCAGTCATGCTCACACCCCCTCAAATCTCAATGCCGCCGTAAAGGCCGCCTTCGCTCTTGTACCAGTCGTGACCGTTGCTCAGGGTCTTCACAAAGCGGAAGGTCTTCTCGGTGTTCAGGTTATCCCAGTGGCTTGTGGTCTTGCTGCCGAACTTGCTGGTGCTCTCGGTCAGGCGTACCCGGATGCTCTTTTTGTTGACCTTGATGATCTCGCCCTGCCACTCGGTGCTCTGGATCAGCAGCCCGATGCAGCTTCCCGTGTATGCTCTGACCTTCATCCCAACCTGTGCCTTCATGTGCGTGTCCTCCTTGGCTTTTGTTGTGTGCATATTACCGTCATTCTGCGGATAAGTCCACGCCTGTTTCCGATAATTCTGAGGAGAAATACCACCAGATTTTCCGGGGAAAATGTACATGATTCTGTCCATATCCACCAGCAGAAAAAGGCGTCTTATGGACGCCTCCTTCCGGGGTTTTGGCTTACAGGCAGCCGTCCGCCTCAAGGTCATCGTAGGTCTCTTCGAGGATCCGCTCCAGCTCCTCCCAGCTGTCTGTCACCC
>OLWN01000859.1_pt1 | contig 12003 bp, 16 predicted proteins | sample 1644151 | NCBI WGS metagenome assembly OLWN01 (sample SAMEA103958121, study PRJEB25191) | human gut metagenome
AAACAACAGCAATCTGACTCATGATAGAACCTCCTGAAATGTTGGTTGTATGTTAAGCGGCCACAGTCAGCCGCGTAACACCGTATCCTTTATTATGGTAGCAGGCCAGGTAAACCATGCGGCACTTGCGATACAGCGCAAAGGTGCGCCGCGCCTGCTCCTCGTTTGTATAGGCCTTCCAGCAGCCAACGCAGCAGAAGGCCGCGCCCTGATGCCGGATAAAGCCGATCACATCCGCCAGCGGGTAATCCAGAAAAATCCCAACCTCGTGGGGAAATTCCTCCCCGCAGTGGATGTGGCGCGCCAGCGTTGCCAGCGCGTCGGACAGCTTGAGCGAGGCATAGCCCTGCCCATGCAGGAAGTCCGCAATGTCTGTGCGTTCCAGCCGCTTATGCAGCATGGCCGGGCGGTAGACATATACCAGCGCGCCCGCCGGGCAGCACTTGAGCAGCCGCACGCGCACGCCCTTTGGCTGAAGCAGACGGTTGACGCTGCTCAACTCCTGCGCCAGATCCTGCCCGCCGGTCTTTCGCCAGGAGAACAGGCTGCCGCATTTGTGCCCGGCCAGGGTGGGGGCGCAGTGGGCGATCACGGCTTCCTCAAAACGCTCGCTCATAGGGACTTCCTTTCTGGTTAGATATATTTAACCACGCTTTCAAAAGAAAAGCCTTTCGGCCTGACATTTGACGGTTAAAATTCTCTAACCACGATCATCATACCAGACTCTGCGCCCGCTGTCAAGCGGCAAAAGCAAAAAAATTTCGCCCATGAAAAAATTGGCAATAAAATATCCAGGGGCAAAAAATCTTTGAAAAAAATCTCATTTCGGGGGTTGACAATCATAGTTAGAGATGCTAAACTATCGCACGGTTAGAGAAGATTAACTCTTCGATAGCCATTTTAAAACCCCGTGCATTAGAGATGTCTAATTGGAGGGAGTGCTGCCGATGATGCCGTTGGGTATGGCAAACGTAGGTGATGTAAACATCATCAAAAAGATCAATGGCCGCGATGAGGTGCGACAGCACCTGGCTGAGCTGGGCTTCGTAGTGGGCACGGAAGTCACCGTGGTCAGCGAGCTGGGCGGAAACCTGATCCTGCATGTGAAGGAAAGCCGCATCGCGCTGGATAAGACCATGGCCATGAGAATCATGGTGTAAATAGAAAGGAGAGGGACGAATGAAAACCCTGAAGGACGTCAAGATCGGTGAATCCGCAGTGATTGAAAAGCTGCACGGCGAGGGCGCGCTCAAGCGCCGCATTATGGATATGGGCCTCACCCGCGGCACGCAGGTGTATGTGCGCAAGGTAGCCCCGCTGGGCGATCCGATGGAACTGACCGTTCGCGGCTATGAGCTGAGCGTGCGCAAGGCGGACGCCGAGCTCATTGAGGTAAAGTAATCCTTTTTATTCACCCATCGTTCTCTGAATGGAGAATTAGCGGGGCGTGAGCCCCCGAAACAAAAGGAGGAGCATTTCAATGGCCATTAAAATCGCACTGGCAGGCAACCCGAACTGCGGTAAAACCACGCTGTTCAACGCCCTGACCGGCTCCAATCAGTTTGTGGGCAACTGGCCCGGCGTTACCGTAGAAAAGAAGGAAGGCCGCCTGCGCAAGCACGACGACGTCATCGTCACCGACCTGCCCGGCATTTACTCCCTGTCTCCGTACACGCTGGAAGAAGTCGTTTCCCGTAATTACCTGATCACCGAGCGCCCGGATGCAATCCTGAACCTGATCGATGGTACCAACCTGGAGCGCAACCTGTACCTGACCACGCAGCTGACCGAGCTGGGTATCCCTGTGGTTGTGGCCGTCAACATGATGGACGTTGTCCGCAAGAACGGCGATAAGATCAACTTTGGCGAACTGTCCCGTCAGCTGGGCTGCAAGGTCTGCGAGATTTCCGCTCTGAAGGGCGAGGGCATCATGGAGGCCGCCGAGGCCGCGATTGACGCCGCCCGCAACGGCAAGACCATTCCCATGCACACCTTCTCCGGCCCTGTGGAGCATGCCATTGCCCACGTCGAGGAAGCCGCTCTGCATAACCTGCCCGAATCCCAGCAGCGCTGGTACGCCATCAAGATCTTTGAGCGCGACAGCAAGGTGCTGGAGCAGCTGAATGTGCCCGCCGACACGATGAAGCACATCGAGGCCGATATCAAGGCCGCCGAGGACGAGCTGGGCGACGACGCCGAGAGCATCATTACCAACGAGCGCTATGTGTACATCGCCGAGGTGATCAAGGCCTGCTACAAGAAGAAGAGCGCCGGCAAGCTGTCCGTCTCCGATAAGATCGACCGCGTGGTCACCAACCGCTGGCTGGGCTTGCCCATCTTTGCGGTCGTCATGTTCCTGGTATACTACGTCTCCATGGTAACGGTCGGCTCCATGGCCACCGACTGGGCCAACGACGGTGTGTTCGGCGATGGCTGGCACCTGTTCGGCATCGGCAGCAAGGATTATGAGGCCGTTGCGGAGGATTACACCAACGCCACCGAGGCCGTAGGTGCCTTCGTGGAGGATGTTGATCTGGACACCGAGTCTGAGGACTTCGACGCTGCCGCCGTGCTGGAGCAGCTCAAGGCCTATACGCCCGAAGCCGAAACCGCGACCGCGCTGATCGAGGATGAGGATACGCTGGCGCAGACCGAGATGACCGTTTACTATTCCGCCATCCCTGAGGGGGCGGATAAGAAAACCACCATCCCCATGACCTATCAGGACGCTGTGGCGTACCTGGAGAAGAACGGCTTTGAAGCGCCCGATCCTGCCGATTACGGCGTGTGGGTGCGCGGCATTCCCGTGCTGATCGAAAGCGGCCTGGATCAGATCGGCTGTGCCGATTGGCTCAAGGGCCTGATCCTGGACGGTATCGTAGCGGGCGTTGGCGCGGTACTGGGCTTCGTGCCTCAGATGCTGGTGCTGTTCCTGCTGCTGGCCTTCCTGGAAGCCTGCGGCTCGTATCGCCTTCGTTCTGGACCGTGTATTCCGCAAGTTCGGCCTGAGCGGCAAGAGCTTCATCCCCATGCTGATCGGATCTGGCTGCGGCGTGCCTGGCATCATGGCCTCCCGTACCATTGAAAATGAGCGCGATCGCCGCATGACGATCATGACCACCACCTTCATCCCCTGCGGCGCGAAGATGCCCTTCATCGCCATGGTTGCCGGCGCGCTGTTTGGCGGCTCTGCCTGGGTATCCACCTCCGCTTACTTCATCGGCGTTGCCGCCATCATCATCAGCGGCATCATGCTCAAGAAGTCCAAAATGTTCGCTGGCGATCCTGCTCCCTTCGTCATGGAGCTGCCTGCTTATCACTGGCCGACGCTGGGCAACGTGCTGCGCAGCATGTGGGAGCGTGGCTGGAGCTTCATCAAGAAGGCCGGCACGATCATCCTGCTCTCCACGATCTTCGTATGGTTCACCACTTACTTTGGCTGGGTGGACGGCGCCTTCCAGATGCTCAGCGAGGAACAAATTAACTCCTCCATCCTGGCTCGCATCGGTAACCTGATTGCCTGGATCTTCGCGCCTCTGGGCTGGGGCAACTGGCAGGCCGCCGTGGCCTCCATCACCGGCCTGATTGCCAAGGAGAACATCGTGGGCACCATGGGTATCCTGTACCGCGCCGGCGAGGGCACGGTGTATTCTCACCTGGCCGCCGCGTTCACCGGTATCGCCGGCTACTCCTTCCTGGTCTTCAACCTGCTGTGCGCGCCCTGCTTCGCCGCCATCGGCGCGATGAAGCGCGAGATGAACAGCCCCAGGTGGACATGGTTTGCCGTCGGGTATCAGTGCGGCTTCGCCTACGTCATTTCGCTGATCGTGTATCAGCTGGGCATGCTGTTCCAGGGTCAGGCCAACGTGCCGGGCGCGATTGCCGCCTTCATCCTGCTGGCTGCGCTGATCTACCTGCTGGTTCGTAAGAACCCCTATGAAAAGAGCGTTCAGGGAACGCAGAAAGCGAGTGTGTAATGATGGCTACTGCAATTGTCGGCGGCGTGCTGCTGCTGCTGGTGGTTGGCACTGTGGTATACAGCATGATCCGTGACAGGAAAAAGGGCAAATCGGCCTGCTCCTGCGGCGGCGATTGCTCGCACTGCAAGGGCTGCCACTGATCGCGCCCAGCCCATACGGGGGGATGCAGGTACGCCCTGCATCCCCCATTTTCTAAATAAGGAGGATTGCGGCCCATGTCGATCTCCCTGATCCGCTGCCTGCTGGCGGTGCTGGCCCTGTCGGAAAGCTTTGATGTAGTCGCCTCCAAGGATGTGGCGCAGCTGCTGGGGGTTAAGCGGCCCACCATTCATCGATCGCTTGAAATGCTTCAGCAAAAGGGCTTGATTCATAAGGAGCCATACGGCGATATTCACCTGACCGACGCGGGCCGTGAACAGGCGCAGCGCATGGAGCGGCAGCGCGACGACCTGTCGCTGCTGTTTGCCCGGCGCTATGGCCTGCCAGCCGAGGAAAGCGTGCGCGCGGCCTTCGCGCTGATGAGCGCGCTGAGCGCGGATAGCCTGGCGCGGCTGCAATAAAATAGCGCGCCGGACAGATTTTTTATCATTTTTAGCCTATTCTAACCAGCCGTGTATCGAAATAACATTGAAAAAACGCACGCCTTCGTATATAATAGATGCATCAACATCCAAGGGAGGCGTAAGCGTGACAGAGGAGATCCGGCTGGGCGATATCATCCAGACCCGCAAAAAGCACCCCTGCGGGCAGGATGAGTGGACGGTCATCCGCACCGGGGCGGATATCAAGATCCGCTGCCATGGCTGCGGCCGCATCGTGATGCTGGATCGCGCGGATTTTCTGCGCCGCCGCAAACGGCTGATCACGCAGGGGCCGGCTCCCTGTGAGCAAAAGGAGTAAGCAACCATGAGCACCGAACCTGAAAAGAAGCTGCCTGAAAAGGCGGAAACCGCCCCCGAGGTTCCCAAGGCCAAGGGCAAGAAAAACAAAAAAGAAAAGGAAAAGAAAACCCCCAAGCAGGAAATTATGAGCTGGATTTTAACGTTGCTGGCCGCCGTGGTTATCGCCCTGCTGATCCGCGCGCTGCTGTTTGAGCCCATCCGCGTGGATGGCGAAAGCATGCGCGATACCCTGCAGGACAATGAAATCGTGCTGGTGACAAAGCCTGATTATCTGGCGGGCAATTTCAACCGCGGCGACGTGATCATCTGCCGTTACCCCAACCGCAACAGCAAAACCAGCCTGCAGCTGGGCGGCACGCTGGAGGTCAGCTTCGTCAATCACACCCTGTTTGTCAAGCGCCTGATCGCCCTGCCTGGGGATCTTCTGCAAATCGTCGAGGGCGCGGTGTATGTCAATGGCGAATTGGTAGACGAGTCGAACATCAACATGCATTCTCAGTCCCGCACCAACCTGGGCCCTTATCGTCTGGGCGAGGACGAGTATTTCGTCATGGGCGATAACCGCGGCAACAGCAACGATTCCCGCGCGGTCGGCCCCATTTCCCGCGATATGATCGTGGGTCACGTTCGCTGCGTGCTTTGGCCGCTGAATAAGCTTGGCACCAAGGTGGAATAAAACAATCGCCAACATGCGAAGCGGCAGCTTTTGCCGTTTCGCTTTTTGATCTATAAGGGGAGGAATTTTATGGCCTTTCAAACCCTGTCGCCCGGCACGCTGCTAAGCCCTGTGCCGGCGGTGATGGTATCCTGCGCCATGCCTGGCAAGCGCCCCAATGTGATCACCGTCGCCTGGGCGGGCACTGTGTGCAGCGATCCGCCGATGCTGTCCATTTCCGTGCGCAAGGAGCGCTTTTCGCACCATATCCTGCTGGAAAGCGGTGAGTTTGTGGTCAATCTGGTGGGGCGAGAGCAGCTGCAGGCCGCCGATTACTGCGGCGTGGATAAGTTTGCCGATTGCGGGCTGACGGCCGTGCCTGCACAGGGGATGGACTGCGCGCCCGCCATTGCGCAGTGCCCGCTGTATTTGGCCTGCAAAACGCAGCAGGTGATCGAGCTGGGCTCGCACGATCTGTTCATCGCGAGGATTGTGGGCATGGGCGTGCGCGAGGAGCTGCTGGATGAAAAGGGCAAGATCGATCTGCGCCGCGCCGGGCTTACCGCCTACAGTCATGGCGTATACTATGCACTGGGCGATGCGATGGGCTTCTTTGGCTATTCTGTGGCTGCGCCCGAGGTGCGCAAGCGCCGCATGCGCGAGCTGAAATAAGATTGATACCGGAGGATGAGAATATGCTGAACCGTGCGATTCTGATTGTACTGGACTCCGTGGGCGTGGGCAACGCGCCGGACGCGGCCGCCTATGGCGATGAAGGCGCGAACACCGTGGGGCATATCGCCCAGCGGACGACGCTTAATCTGCCCCATATGAACCGGCTGGGCTTTGCCCATATCCCCGGCACCAACCTGACGCGCGATCCTGCCGCGGCAGGCGCCTACGGCTGCATGACCGAGGCTTCCAGCGGCAAGGATACCACCACCGGCCATTGGGAAATCGCGGGTCTCAAGCTTGAAAAGCCTTTTCCCACTTATCCGCATGGCTTCCCGGCGGAGGTGATGGACGCTTTCTCAGCCGCCATCGGCCGCGGCTGGCTGGGCAATAAGCCTGCCAGCGGCACAGCCATACTGGATGAGCTGGGCGAGGAGCATATGCGCACCGGCAAGGTGATCGTGTATACCTCGGGCGACAGCGTGTTCCAGATTGCCGCGCATGAGGATATCGTGCCGGTAGAGGAGCTGTACGATATGTGCCGCAAGGCGCGCGCTATCCTGCAAGGCCCGCACGCCGTGGGACGCGTGATTGCCCGCCCCTTCACGGGCACGGGCGCGGGGCACTTTACCCGCACGCCCAGACGGCATGATTTCTCGCTGGAGCCTACGGGCGTGACCATGCTGGATCAGCTCAAGGCCGCCGGGCTGGATACCCTGGCCGTGGGCAAGATTGAGGATATCTTCTGCATGCGCGGCATCACGCAAAGCGTGCATTCCGCCGGCAATCCTGCCTGCCTGCAATCACTGATGGACGATCTGGCGGGCGATTTCACGGGCCTGTGCTTTGTGAATTTGGTGGACTTTGACATGACCTACGGCCATCGCCGCGATGTGGCGGGCTATGCCCAGGCGCTGCGCGATTTTGACGCCTTCCTGCCCAATATCCTGGGCGCGATGGGCGATCACGACCTGCTGTTGATTACGGCCGATCACGGCTGCGATCCCACCTGGACGGGCACCGATCATACCCGCGAACGCGTGCCGCTGCTGTGCTGGCATCGCGGCATGCGCCGAGCCATCGATCTGGGCGTGCGCAATACCTATGCCGATATGGCGGCCACCATCTGCGAGGGCTTCGGCCTGCCCGATCGTTTTGGCGCTACTTCCTTCTATCAAGAATTGGAGATGAAATAATATGTCTGAAATGGAACGCATTGACCGCGCGGCAGATTATGTGCGCGACTTGCTGGGCACGGCGGAAATCGCCATTGTGCTGGGCAGCGGCCTGGGCGATTACGCCGAGGTGCTGACCGATGCGCAGGTAGCGCCCTATCATGATATTCCCGGTTTCCCGGAATCCACGGTGCCTGGCCACGCAGGCGAACTGTATACCGGCAATCTCTACGGTCGCCGGGTAATGATGATGCGCGGGCGCTTTCACAGCTATGAGGGCTATCCGCTCAGCGATGTGACGCTGCCCATCCGCGTGATGGCGCGGCTGGGGGTAAAGGCGCTGATCCTGACCAATGCGGCGGGCGCGGTGAACACGGGCTTTGCGCCGGGCGAGCTGATGCTGATTGACGATTATATCAACTTCTCGGGGCAGAATCCCCTGCGCGGTGAAAACCTGGAGGCCTTTGGCCCGCGCTTCCCGGATATGTCCCGCGCCTATGACCGTGAGCTGCGCGCGCTGGCTCTGGATGTGGCCGAGCGCGAGAACATCACCCTGCGCCAGGGCGTATATGCCTGGTTCAACGGCCCCTGCTATGAAACGCCGGCGGAAATCCGCATGGCGCGCGTGCTGGGCGCGGACGCGGTGGGCATGTCCACCGTTCCGGAGACCATTGTGGCCGTGCACAGCGGGCTGCGCGTGCTGGGCGTATCGTGCCTGACCAATATGGCTGCGGGCATCCTGGATCAGCCGCTGTCGCATCAGGAGGTTGTAGAGACGGGCGCGAAGGCGCGCGCGAGCTTCCGCCGCCTGCTGGACGGCGTGGTGCAGGGCATGGAGCTGTGAAAAAGCTCCGGCCCATCTGGACGCTGCTGTTTCTTGCCTATCTGGCGGCCCTGCTGCGGCTGACGGTGCTGCGCGACGGCGCGTTCAGCCGCGCACTGTTTTCGGGACGGCTGAACCTGCAGCCAGGCTATGAATACATGCGATTGATCTCCTGGGGCTCCTATGGCCGGGCGGCCTATCTGTTCTTTGGCAATATCGCCTGGTTCATGCCGCTGGGGCTGTATCTGCACGCGCGCGGCTGGGATTTTGCCGCCTGCGCGCTGGCCGGGCTGCTGCTGTCGCTGCTGATTGAGTGCGCGCAGTTTGTGCTGGGCTGCGGCATAAGCGAGATAGACGACCTGCTGCTCAACACCCTGGGCGCGATGGCAGGCTATGCCTGCCTGCCGCTGGCGAGGTTGGTAAGCGGGAAGCATGAAAAATAGAAAATACATAAAAACTGAGTCGGGTAAATCCGGCTCAGTTTTTGCGCTTTTGCTTATTTGCTGGCATGCGCCGCGGACCTCCAGATCGTTCCACCCTGCGTTTGCAGAGTCACAGTGTCAGGCAGCGTTTTGACGCCAGGCATGGAGATCATATAGCGGCATACCCATTGCTGGCCGCTCAGGCAGACCACATCCGGCTGGCTGCCGCTCAGGTAGTCCATATCCGCATAGGCAAGCTCCTGACCGTCCGCGTCCAGCAGCGTCATATCGCCATAGCGCGCGGCCAACGCCTGGGCGGCAGCCTGCGTGTTCTCCTGGGGAACCAGATACACTGTGGCCTCGACCGCCAGGGGCGAAACCCACAGCGTGTCGATGCGCGCTGTGCAGTCAGCCAGCCTAATATCCTCCGCCGGGCGCAGATCATAGCGCGTGCCCTGCGCGGCGTTAAAGGTGAAGCGGATGGTTACGCGCGCGGCCTCGGACAGGGTGTCTGCCGCATCATTCAGCAGGCCAAAGCTGGGGTCAAGCTGCGCGTAGTCCGGATAGCTGCCGGCGGCGCTTTCGGGGACGATGACGGCGTTTTCCAGCGTCAGCGCAGCAGCGCGCTGATCCAGAATGTCGGGCAGCTGCTCGGCGCTGTATGCTGACAGATCGGCGCTTTCGCACAGATCGTCGCTTACGATGGCAAAGCCAGCCTTGGGACGCAGGATGGCGAAGGTGATTTCGCCTGTTACCTGCCCTGAAAGCGCGGGCAGGCGCGAGGCGGTCAGGCCGCCCAGCAGGGGATTGCGCCGCACGGGCAGCTCGTCCCGGTGCAGCGAGGGCACCAGGCGCTCCCCGTCGTCGTACAGGATGGCGGCGGGCTGGCCGTTGAGCGTCAGCCCTTCCAGGCGCACCATCGCGCCCTGCGCAGGCAGCAGATTTTCCACGTCATAGGATAGCGCCAGACTGCGGCCGTCGTAGATCAGATCGGTCAGCGTGATTTGAATATGATCCGCTGTAGCGGATTGCCCAAGCGTCTGCGACAGGCTTCGCAGCGCGTCGCCTGGCTGCGCATTGCCCAGCAGAAAGCGGAACACCCCATAGCCGCTAGCCGCGCAGGCAATGCCGCCCAGCAGCACGGCGCACAGCAGCAGGGACAGGCATACCCGCAGCCGGATACGCCGGGTGCGCGTGGTGCTGGGCAGCGCCAGCGCCTGGCGGCAGCTTTCGGGCGTTGAGGGAAAGGCGGTTATCAGAAAATGACGGCTCATTTTTTCAGCGCGGCGCGGCCTCGACTCAGCCGTCCGCGCACGGCGTTTTGGGTGATTCCAAGCGCGCGGGCGGTCTGCGCGTAGTCCATGCCCTCCAGATAGTGCAGCACCAGCGGCAGCCGGTAAGCCTCCGGCAGGGCGGTCAGGGCATGATAAAGCTCACGGTCGGGCGGGAGATTGCTGCCCAGGTCGATCTCCTCTTGCAGCACATAGCGCCGCTTTTTACGGCCGATGGCATGGCAGCAGTTGATGAGAATGCGCGTGATCCACGCGTCGAACAGCTGCGCGTCCCGCAGCTGCCAGCGTTTTTCCCATCCGCGCAGGGCCGCGTCCTGCAGCGCGTCGCGGCAGTCGTCATCCGAAACCAGAATCGTCTTGGCGATATGATAGAGCATGTCGGCCCGGCGGGTCAGTGCATCGGCGTATGTCTTTTCATCCAGCACGGTGGCCTCCTTGGCGTTTTTTAGGATCCTACGCTAATAAGACGATTGAGCGAGGAAAAACCTCACGCGCAGCTTACAAAAATGTAAGGAAAATTGTAAGCCGCTTCGATGGAAAAGCGCGCCGCGACGCGTTATTCTATGGAAGTAACAATGAAGGAGGCGAGGCGCGATGGCGCAGAATCTGGAAGCCCTGCGGCAGGCGGCGGTGATCTATCCCACGATCGCCATATTGTTTACGCTGCCCTATCTGGCGTGGAGCTATCGCCGGTACGGATCGGTGTTCAGCCTGCGAATCCTGATTGTTTATTCCTTTATATTGTATATGCTATGCGTGTACTGCCTGGTGATCCTGCCGCTGCCGCACGGCGATGCGGCAGACAATCTGCATGGGCACCCTATGCAGCTGATTCCCCTGGATTTTGTGCGGGATATGATCCGGCAGGCGGATTTTTCCTGGCGCAATCCCGCAAGCTGGCTGGCGCTGTTTACGCGAGGAGCCTTTCTATCGGCGCTGCTGAACCTGCTGATGACCGTGCCGTTTGGCATTTACATGCGGTATTATTTTGAGTGCGATCTGCGAAAGACGATCATGCTTTCTTTTGTGCTGTCGCTGTTTTTTGAACTGACGCAGCTGAGCGGCCTGTATTTTATCTATTCGGGCAGCTACCGGCTGTTTGATATGGATGATCTGCTGCTTAACACCCTGGGCGGGCTGGTTGGCTATGCGCTGGCCGGGCCCATTGCGCGCATGCTGCCCAGCCGCGAGGCACTGGATCAAATCAGCCTGGCGCGCGGGCGGCAGGTATCCTTGCTGCGGCGCATGCTGGCGTTGTTTTACGATACGGTTATCAGCCTGATTGCTGCGGCAGCCGCAACGGTCTTTGCAGGCGGGCGCGCGTTCTTCTGGGCAATCGCCGCGTATTTCTGCGTGCTTCCGCCGCTGCTGTCGGGTAGAACGCCGGGCATGGTGTGGACGCGGCTGCGCCTGTGCCGCAAGGGCGGCGGCATTCCCTATATCTATCAGTATCCCGTTCGATTTGGGCTGGAGTTTGCGGCGCTGATTGGCCTGCCCGTTGCGCTGAATGTGCTGGCAATCAGGCAGTATCGCGGCGATAACGAGGCGTATCTGACGCTGTTTCTGCTGATGAACGGCGGCTATATTCTGGCGCTGCTGTTTGCATGCGTGCGCGCTCTGATGCACAGGCCGCTGTTTTATGAGCGGCTGTCGGGCACACGCCTGGAAAGCACAACTGAAAACATGAACCATTAAAAATGGCTTTGCAAATTCTCCTTGCGCGTGATACACTATCAAAGAATAACGCTGCGAGGGACAAGCATGGCTGATATTGTTGAGATTACGGATTTTTCCGCCCCGGAACTGGACGTATACGCCCGCCTGACGGGGGCGCAGCTTCGCGCCTGCCCGCAGGGCGGGCTTTTTATTGCTGAGGGCGTTACGGTGATCGGCCACGCGCTGGACGCGGGGTATCGCATCGCCTCGCTGCTGATGGAGCGGCGGCATATCGTAGGCAAAGCGGCGGGGCTGATTGCCCGCTGCGGAGACGTTCCCGTCTATACGGCGGACAGCCGGACGCTGGAGCAATTGACCGGCTTTGCCTTGACGCGCGGCGTACTGGCGGCCTTCTATCGGCCTGAG
>OLWN01000866.1_pt1 | contig 11819 bp, 10 predicted proteins | sample 1644151 | NCBI WGS metagenome assembly OLWN01 (sample SAMEA103958121, study PRJEB25191) | human gut metagenome
AAGAAAAATATTTTAAAATTTAAAAATTTTATTAAGAGGAGAAGAAATGGAAACGAAAAAATTATTGGAAAAAAGTGTGTTATCAATCATGGGTGCATGGATTAGCAATAAATTTGGACTGTTGCTGCCAGCTTTGGGATTATTAATGGGACTGATGGTAATTGACTACATATCAGGAATGCTGGCAGCTAAGAAAGAGGCTTATGAAAATCCGGGAAATAAAAAGTATGGATGGAGCAGTAGGAGGAGCATACTGGGAATTTATAAAAAGGTAGGATATATGCTGACGATTTTAGTTGCCGTAAGCATTGACTATCTGATTTTTAAATATGCTGAAGAAATCGGGTTAGAATTTGGCTCCCATACAGTTTTTGGATTGCTTGTTACGATATGGTTTATTATTAATGAACTAATATCAATATTGGAAAATGTCGGAAGGATGGGAGCGGAACTTCCAGATTTTTTGAAAAAGGTATTATCTGATTTAAAGAATAATATAGAGGATAAAGAGCTTTAGCGTATAGTTTTGTTGTAGATTTATAGAAAAAGGCGATCATTTCAAGAGAAGATTTGACTGTCTTTTTAGTATGAATATGAATTTGGCTATTTAAAGCAGTTGTAAAGACGTTGAATGGTATATACTGTTTCTATAAGACATCATTCATTGTGGGGGATTGTTTTCTTTTGCTAAGAACAGTATATGTCACACACAAAGCTTAATGTCTTTATTTTTAGGTAGTTTCGATAACTTTGGTAAAAATTCAAATTTACTCATTTATATTTAATGTTATGAATGCCGAATCATGAATACAAGTTGTAAATATAGTAACAATTTTTATTAATTTTAAGTTTACATTTTGAGCAATAAAAGCTTTTTTAACTATTGAATTTGCAAATTCAATAAAAGAAAAGAGGTAAAAATTATGTTACTAGTAGAAGGAAGCATAGGAACACAAGTAAAATATTTACAGCAGGGATTACGTATTCTTTGTTTTAATCCTAAAAGATTAGATGGTGTATTTGATGCAAATACAACGGCAGCAGTAAAAAGGTATCAAACTTCTAAAAACTTGACAGTAGATGGTAAAGTGGGAGATGGCACATGGGGGAAATTAAAGATTGATATTACTCCGATTCAAACAGCATTAAAAAATAAAGGTTATTATACGGGGACTATTGATGGTGTTGCAGGTGATGGAACCTATAATGCACTTTTAAAGTTTCAGTCTGCCAACGGACTTATAGACGATGGAATGGCTGGAAAAAGTACCCTTGATAAACTTTATGCTGATGGTTCTACCAAGCCTATTCTTCAGCTTGGAAGTTCAGGCACATATGTTATTGAGTTACAAACAAAACTTATTAACCTTGGATATTCATGTGGAGATACTGGAGCTGACGGTATATTTGGAGATGATACTTATAGGGCAGTAAGAATGTTTCAGCAAAATAATAACTTAAGTGTAGATGGGAAGGTAGGACCTAAAACATGGGAAAAGTTAGAAACTGCGTCTCCGAATCAGCCAACTAATACACCGCTTTTGGTATTAGGAAGTTCAGGAGAAGCTGTTAAGCGACTTCAGAAACGACTGCTGGAATTAGAGTATGATTGTGGGGTTTCTGGAGCTGATGGAAAATTTGGTACAGCTACACAAAAAGCCGTTATAAATTTTCAAAAAAATAATGGGCTTTCTGCTGATGGAAAAGTAGGGACTAAGACATGGGAAAAGATCAATTCTACCAATCCTGTGAAAGGTTCTGGAACCAATAGCAATCTTTTGAGAGAAGGTAGCACCGGGACCGCTGTTGCTACGCTACAAAAACGGCTTATAGAATTAAACTATAATTGTGGAACGTCGGGGGCGGATGGTAATTATGGAAGAAACACAAAGCTGGCGGTAATAAAGTTTCAGACTATTAATGGTTTAACCCCTGACGGTATTGCAGGTCCTAAAACTTTAGAATGTATTTATTCGGATAAAGCGAAAGCAAATGACGGTTCCGCAGATATACCTATTTACCCAGATATTCCGGTTATCGGAAATTTGCTTGAGTATACAATCGGGGTTATTAGTGCACAGGAAGGGAAATATGATTCTATAAATCCAACAGACGTTCTTTCTGTAGGCCTGCTTCAATGGCGAGCATCGCGGGCGTATAATCTTTTACTTGATATTCGGAATCGTAATGTAAAAAGTTTTGATGCCATTATGTCAGGAACGGTTATTGGAAATTATATTATCGCTGGAAATGCCGCTCCTTTTGATTCCTTAACACCCGCATCTATTTCTGAGGAGGAATTAACTAAGTTGAAACAGCTCTTAGATACTGAAGAATCACATCAGGCACAGGATGATTTAAAACGTGCGGATGTTAACGGATATATTGAGCGTGGGAAAGAATTAGGTATTTCTGACGAAAGGGTTTTGATATATTTTAGCGACTGCTATAATCAATCGCCAAAAGGAATTTCCAGAATCGGTAATAGGCTGGGGAATCAGTGGAGTTCGGTAAAATTGGATACTTTACATAATTACGCATTACAGGATGTATATGTGGATAATGGTACACAGAAAGGATTGGGAGTATACAAGACCCGAAGAAATACTGTATATGAAAAAGCATTGGGATTTAACAGTGAAGCAGAATCTTCTTTGTCGGCATATGTAGAAAACATGGTACTATTTGCGCTTGCAGAAGAACAGACAGATCGCTTTGAAGGATTGCCGGAATCTGACCGTGGAAAAGAAAATTTCAATAAATATAATAAATGGTTTCCAAGTGCACAGGGAAATGCGTGGTGTGCATGCTTTGTATCGTGGTGTGCAAATAAGGCAGGACTGTTAAATGTTTCTAATCAGCTTGGTCTAGTTCCCAAAAGTGTTGCCGTTGCGGAGTATTTATCTTTTTATCAGGGAAAAAACCGTTTTGGAGATAAAACGGTTTATAAGCCGAAAAGAGGAGACATTTTTATCAAGAAATCCAATGGATCATCTCATGTAGGAATTGTAACTGGCTATAATGCACAGACAAATGAATATACTACAATAGAAGGGAATACATCGGATGATACAGTTAAACAGCTAACCCGACCAATCAATGATTCTGGTCTTACAGGCTTTGGTATTAATACACCGTAATGTGTGTTAAAGCTGGAAAACTGCAAACCAACTACGTATTTAGCTGGTTTGCAGTTTTTTCTATTTATAGGTATCAAGTTGTGCTAATAATTGAAGGTTAGCCGTTTCATATTCATTGAATACAGCAGTATCAAAGTTCTCTGAATCGAATTCCGGCAAATACCAAAGTTGGCTCAAAAAATAGGAGTTTAAATCCGCATCTTTGAATATATATCCGTGACGGGCATATATTTCATTTTTTGCAAGATAGATAATTAGTGGTGGCACATCGTCAAAGTCTGATGCCTGGTAATATTTTGTGTTTGTATCGAAGAGGGGATAAAGGTTCATAGAAATGTCTCGAACTTCCCGCACATTTTCCATATATTGAAGAAACTTAGGATAGAAAGAGCAGCTATCCGTATAAGGCTTTCTTTTTTCAAGTTCTTTGATAATTTGACTTTCTTGCCAATCGACACTGTATTTTTGCAAAGCTGCTTCCTGCCAATCAATTTCGCCTGAAATGGATTCTGTTTCAGATGTTACCATAGAATCATTCATTGGGATAAGCTTATAGGAACCGCTAATTCCAAAACCATTTGTATTGTGGTCATTCAATATAAAATCTTTGACTTCAATATTAATTTCGTCCTCTTGAAATCGAATAGAAAGGGTTCCACTGTTACCCCACCCGTCATCTGAAAAGGAATAGGCACATTCTCCGTTTATAATTTTGCCAGTTATGTCATCTACTTCTGCGAAACGTTCGCTAGTTCCTTGCTGAGAGTAGAGATACCCATGTAGCTCATCGTCATTTATTATTTCAACATGGAATTCAGTACCACCATTCTTTAAAATACCTTCGCTACTTTGTCCATTTGTGGACCAATTACCATTGTATTTTGAATAATAGGCAGTCTGGGTTTCCAAATCATCGCTTAGATTTGAAGATTCATTTTCAGTTGCAGTATTATCTTTTAAGGAAATATCATTATAAGTATCTATTGGGTTGCTACATGCAGAAATGTTTATGCAACAAAAAAGTAAAATGTAAAGCACGAATTTTCTTTTCATAGTTATATCCATTCCTTTCGAATTCGCTCAAGCCACAAAACAAAAACGTTGGCTGTCTTGAGTTTTTCTTTCTACTATAATTATTGTTTTCTTTTAATTAAACAGTATACAACATATAAAGCCTAATGTCTTTATTTTTTTGCAGTTTTGATAACGAATGTATATTTAGCTTAAGATAAAAGAATAGTGATTGCATCCGTGAACAGGTGCTTTACGGTGCTATTCCAATAACTGCGCTTGATATGATATTTCGTCAGGTCAAGAACAGCTGGATTGCAGTTAACGCCCATGGGATGCAGGAAAATAATGCAATGTTGGATTACGGACCAGGATTTGAATTTTATCCAACAGATTCTACAGCGGAAATTGCAGAAATTGTGAGTAGAAGCTGTATCAGGAAGCAGTAGCAGAAGACGGAACGGATATGGTGCAGATGCTTACGTCTTTCCGTAAAGAGGGAAATGCAAGTGTGGACACACTCAATGACGAGGTTATGAGATATTATCAATCAAATCGCACAACTGTGCTAAATAGGTCGATGTTAGCGACAAATCACGTTATTGGTATTATAAGTTTTTATAAGTTTTAATATATAGAAGAAAAATGTTTCTAAATGGTGACAAAATAGAAAAAAAGTGTATAATCATATGATGAGGAGTAGAATCAAAGGATTATTGTTAATAATAATAGTTCTTTGATTATAGATAATAAAGGTGGTTATCAATATAAGTGAAAACTTGTTTTTTTGACATATTAATACGTAAATTTTACATATACAAAAAATATTATTTGTTAAAGATATAATTAAGTAAGAAGTAGCCATAGAAATCCGTTAAAGGAGGAAGTTTATATGAATATAAAGAAGATATTGGCATTAGGTAGTTGTTTAGTTCTTTTCACATCATCATTAACAGTTAATGCAGCAGAGATGTCAGAAAGCAAAAATGTTAAGCAGATAAATTTGAGTGAAAAAGTAAGTTTATATGGTGATTTTACGCCTGGATATTATATGGTAACAGGTACAGGCGTCCGCTTTAGATCTGAGCCGAGTTTGTCAGGAGGAATTATTGCTACATTGGCTAAAGGAGAATATCTGTATTATGAAAGAGCAGCAGGACCTACGGAAGATGCAGATGGTTATACATGGTTGAGATGCGAAAGAGTTTCGACAGGTCAAATCGGATACGTTGCTGTAAATTATATTCAGGCAACAACACCACCGCCAGGAGCGCCTTATCGTTTGGTAAATTGGAATAAATAGCCTATAAATAATTTATTTTATGGTATGCTTCAATGACAAGCCATTTAGTATTTCTATTAAATGACTTGTCGAATTTTAATTATAACAAAATTGTATTTAGCATTGAAGACTGCCACCATGTTTTATCATTGACAAAGTGGCAGCCTTGTGCTTGTTTTAAGCTTTTCTTAATAAAATGCTTCCGACATTAACCCAGCGGTTACCGTAGGTTAAGTCAATGAAACCATTTCCGGAAAAGTTGTATTTTTTACCCGAGGCAGTTTCTACACTTGTTACAGCAATGTAATTAGAGTGTGTTGCACCGGCAGTACCATTTGAAGTTAACCACACTTTTGAACCAGCAGGCAAGTCGCAACATTTGCTGCCATCGGCATAATAAGCTACAGTGGCATACTGAACCTTTCTTTTAAGTGTATTAACGGAAACCCATGAAGTACCATTTGAGGCATAAGCTGTAAAATCCACAAGATTATTTTCATAATCAGCGAGTAACCCGAACGTCATTTGATGACTGCTGTTAAGAAAGAAGACTGGTGCACCATCGCCTTCCCATGGATTTGCAGAAAATGTTCCTTCTACAAAGCATTCATTTTTAGTCAGGTTGCCAATTTTAGTTGTTGAGGGGCCACCCCCAGCTACAGAATATACCGGAATTGATTTTCCAGAGAGATTGATCATCCATCCATATGATGCCATATTTTTTCCTCCTATATTTTTATTTTTTTGTTTGATTTGCAAATCTATATAAAAGAAAGATAATATCGTTTGTTTTGTAAACTAAAAAATAATTTTTTTAAAACAAATAGGGATAAATTGTAAGAAGTTTTTAATGTATAGAGGTATGTTTTAAGTCATATCAATAAGTTTTGTTTAATAGATGATACAAAGTTTACCAAGATCATGAAGAAAAAGGAGAGCTTATGAAAAGTAAAGTTAAGAATTTAGAGAAAAAAACAAAGGTTATACTGTCAATTTGCATTGTCATTATTGGATTTTTAGTTGTATTTACAGCATTACATTATAAGAAATCCATTTCAAATAAAGAAGAATCAAATCCGGAAATAACTGTTACAGAAAGCAGCCAAAACACTGAAAAGTCTGATATGTCTGATATGTCAGAACCATTAGAGATTACTATAAATCTTACAGAACACTATATCACTCACGTAGGAGATCCGGGAAATTTCTATTACATTGATGATAATTATGTATTATGGGGAAGTGGAGGGAATGAATATGGACAGTTGGGTCAAGGGATACAAGACTATGAATTTCATAGTGAAGGTTTAAAAATTGCAGAGAGTGTTATCCATGTTGATTATTCACAAAAAGGATTTGTTATTTTTCTTACAAATGATCATAAACTCTATGGTGTTGGAAACGCTGGAAGCGGAGCATTAGGACAATATGAGGAATTTGATTGGACGAGGTATACAAATGGGGAAAACTATGCGGAAACAACGCCGATTTTGCTGATGGAAGATGTGGCTTATGCAAATTGTGGAAGAGATGATATTGTCTGTCTGAAGAATGATGGAACAGTGTGGACATGGGGAACAGTTTATGCAATGAATTATATGTCAAACGATGTGTATTATATAGCTGAACCCGAAAAAATTTTGGAACATGCCATTTTGGTTACGGGGGGCTGGTTTAATCATGCGGCATTGCTTCAGGATGGAACAGTGTGGACATGGGGATACAATAATGCCGGAAATTGCGGTGTAGCAGACTTTTCGGTGGTCAGGAAACCGACAATGGTTGCCAAAGAAGTTACAATGGTTTGGACTAATTTAGCCATAGATAACTATCCACAGCCAGAGAAGGAGCAGTTTGAAATGGCTTGGACAGGGGATATTAAGTATGATACAGAATACGAAAGCATTATTGAGTTTGAGGATGTATATCCCTACTATTTAAATAATACCGTGATACAGAAAGTGGATGGTTCATATTGGGTGTGCGGTGAGAAGGTCGGTACAGAAGAAAAGATAGTGCATGGAGCAGAAGGTGATTATTCTATTATTTGTACCCATGAGTTTTATATGTATGAATAGTTTGCCATTCGAGAGATATATGAAAGCAATTCTTGTTATTTTACTTAGATATTGGGAAAAGTGTGCTGATTTTACTAAAATTTTACGTAGGAGACACGAATGTGATAACAGAAATAATTTTTTCGGATTATTATAGAACATTTTTATTGTGTATATTATCTATTGGGGTTGTTTTTTTTATGCGAAATGCAAGTATAAGAAAAAAAGTACTTGCATTAGTAGGATATGAATTTATTGTATTTATACTTTTTCTTTGGATATTTATTGTATGCATAATTTTTACCGAATTTGATCACGAATCAATAATAGCTATTCTTCAATGGGAATTAAAGTGGATACTTTATTTTACAATAAGTATGATATTGCAGTTTGCAATGTACTATTTTTTCTGGAAAAAAAGTAAAATATTAAAGATAGTGACTTTACTATTTAGTCTTCTTCTTATTATTGTTCCATTGTATGTATTTGATTTTAAATAGACAATCTAAAGGAGCTACTGTGGAGGGACAGTGAAATATTCCAACACTTTGCAGTAGTTGTATTTTTTGTGTTATAAGGTGGATGTTATACTGGGTTTATTAAAATTTAACTGGTGCTAAAATCATTTTTAGTGAATAATTTTAAAAAATTAAAAAACTTAAACTTGAAGTATAAAAAATGTAGCAGAAATTTAATGAGTAGTAGAGTGATCTTCTAAACATATACAGGGGCTGTCGCACTAAAGTGACAGTCCCCTTTAAAACAAGACTATAAGATGTAAATTAAATAACGGATGTATATTTAGCCCAATAAATAATATTTAGTGCTAAAACAATAGCAGCTGCATCTGCAGATTGAGGGAAATTGTCTGCCTGCGGTGCAAAGAATTTTTTTAATACAGGATTGAAATGTTTTAATATTTCCTTTTTTATTGAAATTACATTCCATTCATCAAAACCAAGAATAGACTTAAAATATTGATAGCGTTTATTATACATAGTACCATTGCTATAATATTCTGCAAGACATTCAGATAATGAATAAATGCTAAGACTGCTCTCGATTAATTTTTGTATTTTATAGCCATCAATGTCAGCAATAAGATCACAATAATTAAATTGTCGAGCATCTGTTACAGTTACAACATCTGCCTCCATTGCACCTAATCTTTCAGAAGCTAAGGATATGTATGCTTCAGTATTATTTCCACAATTAGCATAGACTTCCTTAACAGCAGTAGCAAAGTCACCAGCCCATGCAGACCAAGATCCTGGGACAAGTGATTGTATATAGCATTTAATGACTACTGCTAAATGTGGGAGTTCAAAAATCCCTGTATTTCCGTCAGTAATAAGTTTTGCCCGGGTAGTTATTTTGTCATTTCCCTCCCCGTTTTCTGTTGCATATATATATGGAAACAGTTCTTTATAATATGAATTTTCTGAGTATGTAGTATTGATCAGATTGATAAATGCATTATCTGTTGGACTAATAAATTCCCATTTATACTCATTATATTGGTATTGATATAAAAAATCTAATACGGCCATAAAACAATTCTGAGCCTGAAGTACATCTGGGGTTGTAATGCCGTGACTAGAATAATAAACCTCTTCAAGCCAATGAATTGCAGGTATAAGATCTAAGATAGATTTTAAATTGGCAATTTCATCCATTGTTGGAATATAAGGAGGATGATAATTGTTTTTATCAAAACCTAAATCCAAAGCCTCTATACCACTATCTTTTCCAGAAGCCATATCGTAATCCAAATCGAAAGTATGATTGGCAAGGGAGTAATTTTTTTTCTCCACGAACTGTTCAAATGTCCAATTGTTAGGTATTAAGTAACCAAGATTGCCACTGTATCCAGTAGACATGTCTGAAACAAAACTACTTACTGCATAGTTAGAATCACAGACTGTTTGGCAAGAATTTCTTGAACCATAAACGCCTATCTTATAAAAATTTGAATACTTAGAAAAAATTGATTTAATGCCTTTAAAATAAGGAATGGCGTATTTGGTAATTTCATTCTCCATCATGTCACAATCTAAAGCAAAATAGATAATGGTGTTTTCTTTTAAACCAAGGGAAAAAGCGGCGGTTATTGCTCTCTCTGCGTCTAATGTTCCTCGCGTAATGTTAAAATCTGTGGGCAGAACAGGACTGTGTGCTGATTCTTGAAATATAGGAAAAATGTTTAATCCTGCATTTAACAGAATTGAAATTTCTTCGCGAGACAATTTTTTATCATAGCCATTTGGTTCAACATTAGTTAAATATCGTCCAATGAAGCGAAAACCACGCTCAAAGAGTGCGACTGCAAGATCTGAATCTAATATTTTTGTTCTGCAATCGCAGGCATTGGGTGTTCGTTCAGTGTCACCTTTGCTCCATAGTAGTGCACCCCATGTTCTGCGGTTAACTTTACCTAAAGTGACCAAAGGATCGATATTTAGGCACATAAATTTTTGAAAAGATTCAATGGTAGTGGACAGTGAGTTGCTATAAATTCCATCAAAATCTGTGCTATACCCATTACAAATCAGAGCAGCCTGTAAAATTTTAACCCAACGTTCGTTAGAACACCCAACTTCCATATTCGGCATTGCTGAAAAAGATGCTGGACCAAGTACTCCGTCAGGAGTGGTGCCAATTTCTTTCTGAATGGCATAAATTAGTGCTTTACTAGTTTTTCGTTCAAATACGCCGCCAGTTGGCAAAAAACTGAGTTTATTTTTAAACAATGAATAATAATTACCATTAAGATATTGTTGTACTAAGCGTATTTTTGCATTTCCGTTAAATAGTAATACGGTAGGATCTGTTGTTAGTAGAGATTTGAAATACTCTGCAGATAGATTTTCATTACTTGGCATACCTAAATTACTTTTAAATTTTTTGACAGCATTTGCAGTAGAGTCGCCAAATACACCATCAAAAGGACCTGGATTATATCCTTTACATAGAAAAGCACCTTGAAGAATTTTGACTACTGTTGTATCTGTCGTATTTCTATTAACAAGAGGGTAAGCATTTGATGTAGCGTTTCCCCAAATACCATCAATAGGTGTGAGCTGTTTGTGAATTTGAAGTGCCATAATTAACGCTTTTACAGTTGTATTTCCAGTTACGCCATCAGGTTTTACTGGAAAACTACCTGAATTTTTACCATTTTCATCATAATAGAAATATTGGGGATAGGTTGATCCTAACCATAATTGAACTTCTTGTACTCGTGAATCCATAATAATCTCCTAACATATTTTTCTTCATATTCAAATATTGATTTGCAAATCTATAAATGAAAAAGATTATTTGAATGAAAATGTAAACTAAAATTATTGGAATCTATCAAGTGAAAATTTATTCAATATATTTAAACAATCTTTCGAGGTATATCCTCATAAAATTGAACTCAATGCTTGTACAGCTTCTAGTCTTTTGCGGTAATATGTTCGTTTGGAGATATTGTAAATGCTCTATAGGTTCTTTCCAAGGTTAGTTGAAATAAAAGTAAATTCTTAGAAAAAAATCTCATTTTATTATGTTTTGTAAAGCAATTCTCTTTATAATCAACTAAGTTTGGAAAGAACCGCTCCATAGCGAGTACCTTGACAACTATAAGCCGCTTTTGTGGCTTATAGTAAATTTACTTTCGGATATTTTCCGGTAGCTTTGGTGACCGAGGAAGCAGATCCTCCAGAAAACCGCGATCCGTGTCTTCCATATGTTCCGGAATCACTGCCAGCAAATGTTCAAAGCACTCGTAGGGTTTTAAATTGTTGGCTTTCGCAGTCTCGGCAATGCTATAGATCACAGCTGACGTCAGTCTTTGCTCCGTTTATGGTATCAATGACTTCCCAGTTCTTCTTTCCGTACTTTCAGTGTTGATAAAAAGAACTGGATGTTCCATAACACAGCAAGAGGAGCCGAAGCAAGTACCCTTGTCTATAGCATTTCAGAGACAGCCAAACTGAATAACCTGCGTTTGTACTATTATTTCAGACATATCCTGACGGAGTTGCCGAAGTTGTGCGACAAAAAGGGAAATATAGATCTGGCAAAACTGGACATTCTGATGCCCTGGTCATCATCAGAGTTTCTGGAGAAATGCCGAAAACCATGTCACTCATAAGGGTGGCGTTGATTTTTAGTGTACGCGCATGATATGACGTTTACGATGTAGCGAATAAGGTACTGGTTTGAAAACTCGGGAAATGACAAACATCAAAAATAGCAGATTGAATTGTAAGAAAGAAAAGGGTATAATTGAAGTCAATAAAGGATAATTCAGTATTATCCTTTGTTTTTATATTTACGATA
>OLWN01000875.1_pt1 | contig 11722 bp, 9 predicted proteins | sample 1644151 | NCBI WGS metagenome assembly OLWN01 (sample SAMEA103958121, study PRJEB25191) | human gut metagenome
CGCCGGATCTATACTGCAATCGCCGTCCGCCGCAAAAGCAGGATAGGTAGCGCTGTACACGAGCGCGTAAGCAGTGGCAATACCGGCCGCATCACCCTCACCATAGGGGTAGATGGTAGCTTCGCCGATATCCGTGATTTCGCGGCGCTGGAACTGGTGATCAATGACGTCCTGCGCATAATCAAAAGCTTCGGAAAGCTCCTCACGGTTCCACTCGTTTTCCATCATCAGCAGGGTAACGCCCTGACGATCTGCAATATCTTGCCAACCTTCCAGGAGCGCTTCCTCGGCTTTTTTATGAGATGGCAGGAACAAAAGCAGCGCAAAGCCTTTGCTGGTCATGGAGGCGGGTACATAAACGGCATAGTGCTTAGGTATGCCGTTTATCTGCGTATCTACATGGAAAATCCCCAAATTTACCGGTGCGTAAGGGGCATCGGGATTGACACCATCCTGCGTGAAGGCGCGTTTTCCCATTCGCATGGGGCGCGCAGGCCGCTCCAAAGGAATGCGTTTATCATGCCGCGGCATCAGGATGGTGCGGTCGTTGCAAGGACTGAAGTGAAAGCTGTCGTACTTTGCCATGGAAAATCCTCCTCTATGATAATCAATTTATAGCGAATGCAATTAATCTTCGCTGACATTTTTACGGAAACAGCCTGGAGCGATGTTTTCATGCTTTTTGAAGATGCGGGTAAAGGTTCCTGCGTTAGTATAGCCGATGGCCGTGGCAATCTGTTCTATGGTCATTTGAGTGGAACATAGCAGCTTTTTACTGTGCTCAATGCGCAGCTTATCCAGATAACTGGAAAAGGTAATGCCGGTATGGGAACGGAACCAGTGTGAAAAGTTGGAATAGGAATAGCCAAAGTATTCAGAAACACTGGTGAGGGTTAGCGTGGGATCGGTATAATGTGCATCAAGATAGGAGAAAACCTCTTTCACGCGGTCATTATGATCTGTCTCCAGGCGGCTGTCGGTGGTGGTACGAAGAATATCCAATACCTGGACATATAGGTCATCCAGCGTCTGCTTCATTTCTGGGATTGTATGGGGGACGCTGTATTGACTATAAATGTATTCCATGGAACTGCAGGAGAGGGTGCGGTTACGGCGTAAGGTGTTAAAGCAGCGAACCAGGGTGTTGTAGATATTCATATAGGCATTGGCGGTGACATAATAGTGCGAGGATTCATCAAAGCATAGAGATAAGAGTTTTTGATAGTTTTGCTCAAGATCGCAGATGCTGCTGCGCAGGGCGGCTAACTCCAGGTTTTGCAGATGATCGTAGAGTTTGCGGGTGGCATTGTATTCCTGTATGCTTACATCATCTTGGGCGGCTATGTGCAGTGTGTCGCTCATGACCGCTACCTCGAGCGCGGCGATGCTTAAGGAACGGCTTTTTCCCACGCTTGTTAGGCGCTGCATGGTGCCGATGCCTGCCTTGACATTGTCAGGCATTTGGTAAAGCTGATAGTAGTAGGGCTTGAGTTCCTCTTCATTGTCAAAAAACAGCAGCATGAAAAAAGTTGCCAATCCTACGCCACCAATAATATAGCAGGATGCGGCGTTCGGATTTCTTTCAGGGATGCTTTGGAAGGCGAGCAGAAGATCGTGAGACAGATCGGAATTGTGCGCAACATCTGGAATGGAAAGTGCGATACAGATAACCCGATCGCGAACATCCAATTCATAGAGCGTGGCCATATCCAAAATATCCTGTTCAGTGCGAATGCCATCATAAATATACCGGAACAAGAAGTACTGGCGTGAACTGCTTTCAATGGTTTGTAGACGTTGGTTGATGCGGGCGTACTGGTTATCTACGCTGTTGAGGGCGTTCATGATCACTTCCCAATCATTGAGACGGCCTGATAGGGCTGCCACATTTTCATCGGGATATAGTGTAGAAATACGCTGGCGAACTTTATTGATCGGTCGGTAATGCAGTTGAGTAAACAATACAACGCAGGATAGCCCAAGCAACGAAATAAGGGCAAGAAGACCATAATACCAACGCTGAATGCTGTGCAGGGTGGAAAACAGCTGTTCCTGCGGGGTAAAGGAAAGGAGCACCATGGAGAACTCGGGTAGTTTATTGGCGGTTACGGCGTATTCAATGCCATTTAGCATAAGGAGCAAGCTTTCTTGCTCCTGCATTTGCGTAAGAACTTGCATCGCATCCTGCGCGGAAAAAGCTGTGCTTGGAATATGAGAGGAAGCCGCTAAAACGCTGCCATCTGCACTAAGCAGTAACCTGGCAGTAGTGGAATCCTCATCCATTTGCAGTAAGCGGTCTGTATCAATCACAAACAGCAAAGTGCCGTAACCGCCTACAACGGGCAAGAAAAGCAGCGTATCGTGGTGACGAATGCCAGAAAGATAAATCTCATCGCTACTGTATAGCGATAATCGTTTGGCATTGGATAGAAGACTATATAATGCGTCATCGCTGAGAGCGGGAATATACAGCAGATCTTTTGCGGTACGATTTAGCCATTCAGGGCGGTAAGAGTGCGTGCTGGTATAAATGCGATTTGTGTAAGTGTTGTAATAAAAAACGCGATGATAGTCGTTAAGCATATAGCTGGCATGCAGTTCTTGGATAATCTTTAACCGGTTTATTGGTGTATCTTCGGCAATCACATAGCGCATGATATTGCTGCTGCTGTACAGCGCGTCGCTGTACTCGTATAAGGAAGAAAAGCGCGAACGCAGGTTTTCCTGGATAATGCTCATTTGCTGAACTTGCGTATTAAGGACATTGCTATTAAGCATGGAAGCAAAGCGCGGATAAACGGTGCATTGAAATATCAGGGTAGGTACTAAAAATACGATAAGAAAGGAAAGCAGGTAGCGCATGAGCACACGATTGAAATGGAAACGTTTATGCATAATTGCCGGCCTCCGCTAATGTATTGAAGAATTGAAAAGCGGTGGAAAGAAACTGTATAGCGTATCGAAATACACATTTATATTATATCCAAGCATAAACCATATTCAACATGCTAATTTTGAAATATAGTGATTTTTGAAATATAATATTAAAAATGGCTTAAAATAAACCTTATTAGCAATGTTTTTTCAATATATAAATGCGGACAAAATGTGCATGTATACATTTTAGCCTAGTTCCTTTATACTTGAGCCACACAAAAAAAGGGAACGAATCGAAAGAATGGGTGTGAGAAAATGAGCACAATCACAACGGTGGATGGCAAACGAGTGAAGACTTCCTGGAGGACCCGGCTTATCCGCCATTTCAGTTCTAAGTATCAGCTGTATCTAATGCTGCTGCCAGCAGTGGTTCTGCTGATTTGTTTTTACTATGTTCCTATGTATGGATTGCAACTGGCATTTCGTAAATATACGCCGCAGATGGGGTTGACGGGTGGTGATTTTGTTGGCGCAAAGTATATTAAGAAGTTTATACAGTCTTATCAGTTTTGGACGCTGATAAAGAATACTCTGTCTATCAGCATTACGTCATTGTTGCTGTGTTTCCCATTTCCTATTGTATTGGCTTTGGTGATCAATCAGATTCGCCGACCGGGCGCCAAGCAGTTTGTGCAGACGGTGGCCTATATTCCGCATTTCATCTCAACTGTGGCTATGGTTGGCATGGTAAAGATCATGTTGTCTCCTTCTACGGGATTGTGGGGGTATCTGTACGCATTTTTTGATGCGAAGGCGCCCAATGTGTTGGCGACGCCATCCAGCTTTAAGTGGCTATATGCTTGCATTCAACTGTGGCAGCACACAGGCTGGAACAGCATCATTTATGTGGCTGCGCTTTCCAGTGTGGATGTACAGCTATACGATGCAGCCAAGGTGGATGGCGCCAATCGCTTGCAGCAAATGTGGAACATTGAACTGCCCAGCATTCTGCCGACGATTATCATTCTGCTGATTTTAAACGTTGGGCATTTGCTGGGAGCCAGCTTTGAAATGATTTATCTGCTTCAAAATGACGCCAATATTGCCGCCTCGGAAGTGATATCTACATATGTTTATAAAATCGGCATCAAGGCCAGTAACCAGATCAGTTATTCTACCGCGATCGGCCTGTTTAACAATGTGGTTAACTTTGTAATCCTGATTGTGATTAACGCTATCAGCAACAAAGTAACCCAGACGAGCTTGTTCTAAGGAGGCGGGATAGATGATAGCGAAAAAAGCGCAGATATCCAATACAATTTGCGATACGCGGATTGATCAGGCTTTCAACATTGTAGTGGTGGTTTTCTGCACACTATTGGTGATATTACTGCTGTATCCGCTTTACTTTGTCGTTTGCGCGTCCATCAGCAATCCCTCCATGGTGGCGAAAGGAAAAACGCTGCTGTATCCTGTGCGGTTGACAACTTTGGGATACGAAGAAATCTTTAAAAACCGCGATATTTGGATTGGCTATAAGAATACGATCATTTATACTGTAGGCGGCACGTTTTTCAGCTTGCTTTTTACGCTGCCCGCAGGGTATGCGCTGTCACGGCAGGATTTTGCTCCTCGCAGCGTGATTATGCTGCTCTTTACGTTTACCATGTTCTTTAGCGGCGGCATGATTCCAACATATCTGACTGTGAAGCTATTTGGACTGACAAATACGGTGTGGGTCATGATTTTGCCCTTCTGCGTGAGCGCGTATAATCTGATTATTTGCCGCACATTTTTCCAATCCAGCATACCAAAGGAACTGTTGGAGGCCTCACAGTTAGATGGCTGCACCGACCTTCGCTTCTTTGTTTCGATAGTGTTGCCGGTTTCCAAGGCGCTAATATCCGTCATTGCGCTGTATTATGCAGTAGGGTATTGGAACCAGTACTTTAATGCGCTGCTGTATTTGACAGATGAGCGAATGAAGCCCTTGCAGCTGGTTCTTCGTGAAATACTGATGCAGAGTCAGGTGTTTGCCGATGGACAGAGCACATCTGGCGCAGATGCGACGATTGCTCAAAAGGCAGATCTGATCAAATTCGGCGTGATTATTGTATCCTCGCTGCCGGTGATTATCGTATTCCCGTTCCTGCAAAAGTACTTTGAAAAAGGGGTAATGATTGGCTCGGTTAAGGGCTGATTATCATTATACAATACTAAGGAGGTATCCCGATGAAGAAGCTCGTTTCCATGTGCCTGGCGCTGATCCTGCTGCTTGGCATGACCACGGCCCTCGCGGATGACGCAAAGACTACGCTGAATGTGACGCTTATTCAGCAGGCAGTGGCAATCTCTCCCACGGAAATGCAGTTCCTGACCGACCTGTGCGAAGAAGCGAATGTGGAAGTGAAATGGAAGACCTACACGTCCCAGACCTGGCAAGAGGTTAAAAACGTAATCTTGGCTACGCCGGATGAATTGCCCGATATCTTTATTGGCGCGATTACCAAGAGCGACTTTGCAACCTACAATTACTACTTTATCCCGTTGGAGGGACTGATTGAGAAATGCGGGCCGCACATTACCGCGATGTTCGAGGCTTATCCGGACACGAAGACCTTCGCTACTGAGCTTGACGGCAGCATCTACGGCTTGCCGACTCGTTGGGCCTTCCGTCCTGCTACGCATCGTAAATGGTACATTAATCAGGTGTGGCTGAACAACCTGGGGCTGGAAATTCCGACGACCTTTGACGAGCTTTACGATGTGCTGAAGGCGTTCAAAGAACAGGATGCCAATGGTAACGGCAATCCTAACGACGAAATTCCCTTCATCATTCCGAACTCGTTTAACTTCTTCATGACCCACATGACACGCATGATGGGCGCATATGGCAACTATTCTGATATCCAGACGACTTCCTGCAAGGACGGCCAGTTTGTTTATCTGCCTGCGACGGAGGATTTTCGTGATACCATTGCCTTTGTACATAAGCTGTATGCCGACGGGCTGCTTTACGAAGAAAGTCTGACGCTGGATTATAGCACATGGTCTTCTCTGGCGCGCGATCCGGAATCTGAAAACTGTGGCTGCACTATTGCGTGGTCTGCTAATGAGTTTGCCGGTTCCATGTACGATAGCCAGTTTGTCTGCATGGATCAGATTGCGGCGACTAAGGATATCCAGCCTGTTTCTTCCAATACGCCGTACAATTCCCTGACCTATAAGGGACATGGCGCGCAGATTACCACGGTGTGTAAGAATCCTGAGGCGGCCATGCGCTTCCTGGATCTGTGGTATAAGGAAATTTACTCCGTGCAGGCGTACTTTGGTTCTATTGGAACAGCGCTGGAACAGAACGCGGATGGAACCTACACCTTCATTGTGCCCGAGGGCTATGGCGTGGAAGAATGGCAGCGCATTAATGCGGTGATTGACACGGGACTGTATTACATTTCCGATGAGCTGCAAAGCCGGTTGATCGTCCCTAAGGCGTTTACGCAGGTGGTAGACGACGAGGCGGTTATTTCCAAGCGTGTTGCTGAAGCCGATGGCAATGCCTTCTACTTTGTCAAGCTGGATCCGGAAGACAATGCAGAAGCTGCGATTATCCTGAATGACTTGCAGACCATCACATCTACTTATATGGCGGATTGGGTGGTAAATGGTATTGCTGAAGGCTCTTGGGAAGAGTATGTAAAGAATTTGGAAAAAGCGCAAATGAAGGATTATCTGGCCATTTATCAAAATGCTTATGATGAACAAATGAAGTAAAACAATTGGCGTGGGGGCGAGGCGGTTGGCCATGGGCGAAGCGCCTCGTCCCTGCGCTTAACGATGAAACGAGGGAGATCGCTTGCAAGCAGTTGCTGAAAACAAAAAAAGAATCATAGATATAGAAACGGAGAATATAAAAGACAGAAACCGGCTGATTTTGCATCTAATGTGGCCGGCACTATGTGAAAACCTGCTTTCTACGCTTGTTTCCATGGCGGACACAGTGATGGTTTCATCCTTTGGTACCAGCGCAATCAACGCGGTTGGATTATGCACCCAGCCACGCTTTATCGTGTTTTCGGCTTTCATGGCGCTGGGAACGGGAACAACGGCGCTGGTAGCTCGTGCTAAAGGCGCTGGCAACCGGGAAGAGGCCAACCATGCGCTTCGGCAATCGCTGCTGATGGCGGCGGGCGTGGTGTTGCTGGTATGTGTGGCGATGCTGCTATGGTATCAGCAGCTAATTCGCTTTATTGCGGGAAAGAACATTGCGGAAGATACCATACAACTTGCGTTTGACTATTTCCGTGTACAGATTTATGGGTTCCCAACGTTAGGATTAACCTATATTATCAATGCCGCACTTCGCGGCTCAGGCAATACACGCGCTGCGTTTTATTCCAATGGCCTGGCTAATGTGGTGAATGTAGTCTTTAATTATCTGTTGATAAACGGCCATCTTGGGTGCCCGGCGCTTGGTGTAGAAGGTGCGTCTATCGCAACGGTCATTGGTCAAAGCGTTGCATTTGCTATATGTCTGTATTGGGTACTTGATGGCAAGAACTTTGTTTCTCTGCGCGGCCGTGGTGGAAAATGCTTTGATATGCATATGATTCGCCGTATCTCACGCATTGGCACGCCCGCCTTGATCGAGCAGGTTATTATGCGTGTTGGCATGATGCTTTTTACTCTGATTGTTACGTCGCTTGGCGATATTTCTTATGCTACGCATATTATTGGTATGAATATTCAGTCACTTTCATTTACTACCGGCATGTCCTTCGGTATTGCGGCTACAACCCTGACAGGGCAGACGCTGGGGCGAAAACGGCCTGACCTTGCCCGATGGTATGTGCGGGAAGCAATTCGAATGGGATATGTGCTGTCGTTTCTGGTTGCATTGGTGCTGTTTTTCTTTGGTGGCAAATTGGCTGGCATGTATAGCGATGAAGCGCAGGTACTGGCGTTAGCCGCTACGGTGCTGAAGATCATTGCGGTGGCAAATCCCTTATCCAATACGAGGTTTGTTTATAATGCTGCTCTTCGCGGAGCTGGCGACGCACGATTTACGGCGATCAGTACCTTCCTGGGGATTGTGGTAATCCGTCCGCTGATTGCATTTTTGCTGGTATTTGTAATTAAACTGGATCTGATTGGCATTTGGATTGCGTTAATATCTGATGCGCTATTGTGTTATGGCCTGGCTAAATGGCGCTGGAAAAGCGGCAAGTGGGCGATGATTCGCGTGTAAGAAAGGATGCTTGGCATGGAGATCGGAAAACACATAATCGGATTACAGCACATTGGCATTCCAACGGATGATTTAAAGACGACTATGGCTTTTTTTGAAAGCCTTGGGTTTGAAACAATGCTGCGCACGCAAACGCCGCGCGAACAGGTTGCGTTTATGCAATTGCAGCATGTTATGTTGGAAATCTATGAAAACGGGCAAGCAGTCCATCATCCCGGAGCCATAGAGCATATTGCGCTTTCAGTAGACGACATAGAGGCGTGCTACAGCGCGATATGTGCGCAGGGGTATACGGCACTTGAAGGGCAAATATGTTTTCTGCCATTTTGGCAAAACGGCGTGCGTTATTTCACCATTGCGGGCCCGGAGCAAGAGAAGATTGAGTTCAGCCAGATGCTATAAGAGGTGCCGTCATGTTTGATATTGTGGCTTTAGGGGAAACGTTGATTGATTTTACACCCGATGGAAAGAATACGCAGGGCAGTCAGCTGTATGCGCAAAACCCAGGTGGCGCGCCAGCTAATGTGCTGGCGATGTATGCTAAATTGGGTGGGCGCGCTGCTTTTATTGGCAAGGTAGGAATGGATGCGTTTGGCAGCTTTCTGGAAGGCATGATGCAGGCAGCGCATATTGATACAAGCGCTCTGCAAAAAACAGAAGATGCGCCGACGACGCTGGCGTTTGTGCATTTGGATGCCCACGGGGAACGGAGCTTCAGTTTTTACCGGCATCCCGGCGCGGATCTTTGCCTGACATATGATGAGGTGCCCGAGCATTTACTGGCGGAATGCCGCGTGTTTCATTTCGGCTCGGTATCCATGACGGATGAGCCCTGTCGAACGGCAACGCTGCGCGCGGCGCAGAGAGCGCATGAGTATGGTGCGCTGATTAGCTTTGATCCCAATTATCGTCCTGCATTGTGGAATAATTTGGAAGAAGCTGTTCGGTTGATGCTGCGTGGTGTTTCCTGCGCAGATGTGCTTAAGGTTTCTTTGGAAGAAATGACACTTTTGACGGGGGAAACGTGCGCTGAATCTGGTGCGCAAAAACTGTTGAATCAAGGGCCTGTGCTGGTGCTGGTGACAGATGGCGAAAAGGGCGCCTATTTTGCAACGAAATCCTGCACGGGAGCAGCGCATGCATACGACGTGTCAGTAGTAGATACGACTGGTGCAGGCGATGCCTTCCTGGGCGCCATGCTCTATCGCTTGCAAGGTGTGCGGCGAGAAGAACTGTCTGCGCTGCCCAAAGAGCAATTGCTGGATATGCTAAAATATGCGAATGCCGCTGGCGGTTGTACGGCAAAAAAGCGCGGCGCGATTCCAGCTATGCCTACGCAGACTGAAATTGAAAGCTGCATGCGTGAAACGCCATGCCGAAAGATCATTATGGGATAACAAGTCCCCGCTTCTTCCTGCGGTGCTGGGAAGAAGCGGGGATTTTGTATCCAAGGCTTATTGTATCACTGTCAGCGCAATTTCCACGCTGGGCGCTGCGGAATCGTCTGTGCCTTCCGATAACACGGTCAGGCGGGCGGTAAGCGATTCAGGCAGAGCACCGGAGCCGTCCAGCGAGAAGGTGAGAGGCAAGGCGGCGTCTGGGCCGAAGCCATCACGGGGCAGGTAGGTGCGCCCGGCTTCATCGCTCAGCGAAAGCTCCAGCCAGGTATCTGCGTCCGCGCCCGCAAGCGCTGGCATCAGGTCGGCCAGCGTGCCTGTGCCATTCAGCGTCAGCACGGCGGCCAGCGGCGAAACCTCTGCCGTCAGGGTGGTGAGGACACCGTTTAACTCGGCGCTGCCTGTGAAGCGGCGCAGCATGCCGGGATCGCGCTGCACAACGGCGCGGATTGTGCCCACGTTCTGGCGCGCGACGCTGCTGCGGTAGAAATTATGCCCGTCAAAATAGTAAACGGTATCGTGGTAGTACAGCGCGCAGTTTAGGGTGATCTGATCCAGATTGCGCAGCTCCGCAGGCAGGGGCGATTCAAAATCGCGCATTTCCATGTATTCGCCGTTCTCGCCCAAATCGTCCGAGGCCGAGGCGGGCGGGATGTCCGTGCCGTCGTCGGTCGTCACATGATCGCTGGGGTATACGCTGACGCTGCGCCAGCCGTAGGGCGTGCCGCCCTCGATGGCGGCCTGCCACTCCTGCATGATGGCGCGGGCTTCGCCGTCCAGCGCGGCCATGCCGAAAGGCGAATCGCCTAACTTTTCCATCTGGGCCAACTCGGCGGCGGTGGGGGTATAGCGCTCGATCCAGGCAGCGTGCTCGATCACGATGGCGGCGCTGAGCGTCAGTCCATCGTAATAGGCGCTGTCAAAACGCGCGCTGACCTGGCCCAGGATGGGATCGTTCAGTTGCGCGTCGGCAGTCTGCGCGGGCGCGGCCTTCGAGGCGACCTGGCTGTAGCGCGCATCGCGCCTGCCAAAGTGATCGAAGGCGTTCAGGCCGGCTGCCAGGGCGACGCCGCCCAGGATCAGCAGAAGCAGGATGGATAAAAGCAGGCCTGCGGAGAGCTTTTTCTTCATGAGGGGTTCTCCTTTCTGTTCGCAGGTACGGACAGCCTCGCGGATGCGGGCGCGGCGCGCGGCGGAGGGCTGCAGGCTGGACAGCCGCGCGTCCAGGCTTTGACGGATGGGGTTTTGCTGAGACATGATTATCCCTCCTCCAACTCTTTTTTCAGAAGCGTTTCGGCTCGGCGCAGCCGCCGGTTCATGGTGCTCAGCGATATGCCAAGCGCCTGGGCGGCCTCGGGCAGGGTCATCTGCTGGTAATAGCGCAGCAGCACAGCCTGCCGGCAGGGCAAGGGCAGGCAGAGCACGGCGCGGGCAAGCGCGTCCTGCTGCGCGGTGCAGGGGGCGGCGGGCTCGGGCAGGGTATCGAGGGAGACGCGGCGATCCTCGTGGCGAAACCAGCCTTTTCGCTGCAAATCGCGGCAGACGTTGACGGCGATATGGGTGAGCCAGGTTTTCTCGCTGCTGTCGCCGCGAAAGTGCGGCAGCGCGCGCCATGCGCGGATGAAGGTATCCTGCACGGCGTCCTCCGCCAGCGCGGCGTCGCCCAGCAGCGCGCCGAGCCCCTTGCCGAGCCCGCGGTTTGCATTTGCCATGGAAACTTCTCCTTTCTGTGGGATGAAGCGGGCGGAATGCGCCCTTATATTTAATGTATCAGCGGTTCTGCTTCAAAAACTCGTTGGCGAGGTCGCTGTAAGCCTCCGCGCCGCGGGAGGTGCGGTCGTAGTAGTTGATCGGCTTGCCGTGGCTCGGTGCCTCGGAAAGGCGCACATTGCGGGGGATGACGGTCGAATACACCTTGCCGGGGAAGTAGCGCTTGACCTCTTCCGCAACTTGGAGAGCGAGATTTGTGCGCCCGTCGAACATCGTGAGCAGCACGCCTTCGAGCTCCAGGCCGGGATTCAGGCTGCGGCGCACCATGCGGACCGTGTGCATCAGGTCGGACAGGCCTTCGAGCGCGAAATATTCGCCCTGCACAGGAACGATCAGGGAATTCGCGGCGCAGAGGGCGTTGACCGTTAAGAGTTCGAGCGACGGCGGGCAGTCAATGAGGATAAAGTCGTAATTGGGCGAGAGAATATCG
>OLWN01000876.1_pt1 | contig 11717 bp, 7 predicted proteins | sample 1644151 | NCBI WGS metagenome assembly OLWN01 (sample SAMEA103958121, study PRJEB25191) | human gut metagenome
ATACAGTTGACAGCCGTGTCTTTCCGCGTTATACTGGCAATAGTTCAATCATTATTCTTTCCCGGTACAAGGGAATTTTATTTTCAGGCAATTTGGAACGGTCTAAAATCTCAAGGGAGGCTGTGCGCACATGAACACCATCCGCGAAATCGCCGCCATCGCAGGCGTTTCCCGCAGCACGGTGTCGCTGGTGCTCAACAACAGTCCCCTGGTCAAGGCCGAAACGCGCGAAAAGGTGCTGGCCGTCATTCAGGATACCGGCTATGTGCCCAACAGCAACGCCCGCAACCTCAGCTGGCGCGCCACCAAGTGCCTGGGCATCGTCATCCTTTCCGATCAGAAGCGCTCCGCCTGCTACGATTATTCGCAGTCGGTGGGTCTGTTTTCGCTCAACGTCATGCAGGGGCTGATTGACCGCCTGGCCGACAGCGAATACAGCGTGATCATCGAGTACTTTCTGCCCAGCGCCGCTCCCGGCGCGCCGCAGCTTCCCAAGCTCCTGCGCGAGCGCAAGGTGGACGGCGTGTTCCTGCTGGGCGGCTTTCTGGACGGACATCTGCTGCCCGACTGCCTGGCCACGGGCATCCCGCTGGTAGCAGTAGGCATCGATTCGCCCTCTACGCTGTGCGACTGCGTGATATCCAACCTGGAGGGCGGCACCTATGACGCGCTGATGGCACTATATCGCCGCGGCCGCCGCCAGATCGGCCTGATGAACTGCCCGCACACCTTCCTGTCCGCGCAGCCGCGCCTGCGCGCCATGCAGCGCTTCTGCCGCGATACGGGCACGCCCTTCCAGCCGGATATGGTGCTCTACGGCCAGCACAACAACGGTGAAAGCGCCTGCCAGGCGCTGCGCGAAAGCTGGCAGGCGGGCCGCCGCTTTGACGGGCTGGTGGGCGCCAACCCCCAGGCCGCCTTGGGTGCGATGCGCTTTCTGTACGAGACGGGTCTGCGCGTGCCGCAGGACGTTTCCATCATCTCCTATGAGGATAACTCCCTGTGCGGCTACGCCACGCCCCCGCTGACGGCCGTTAACATCCGTCAGGACGCCATGGGCGCGCAGGCGGCGGAGATGATGTTCTCCCGCCTGGTCGATTCCAAGCAGCCCATGCGCTCCATCGTGGTGCCTTCCTATATGGTTGAGCGCGAAAGCGTTTAACATAAAAACCCGATTTTTTCTTATTTTTAGTTTTTAGACCGGTACAAAAATCAAAAAGGAGCCGAAAGCAGCTATGATTTCCGCTACTGTTCCCTCTTTGCAGTATGATGTACTTGTGGTGGGCGGCGGCCCGGCGGGCGTTGGCGCGGCGGTTGCCGCGGCGCGTATGGGCGCGCATACCGCCCTGCTGGAGCGCAGCGGCCTGCTGGGCGGCATGCTCACCGCCGGGCAGGTGCAGCCCATCCTGGGCAATGTCGCCCCAGGCAGCTTTTATGATGAAATCGTCGCCCTGCTGGCCGAGGGCCATGAGGATGTGCCGCTGCTCTCCACCCGCAACGGGCGCGAAATCCACGTGGATGTAGAAGAAGCCAAGGAGCGCCTGCTGCGCCTGACGCACGAAAGCGGCGTGGAAATCTTCCTGCACACCCCGGTGGTGGAGGTGCTCAAGGACGGCTCCCGCGTGACGGGCGTGCTGGCAGGCACGGCGCTGGGTCTGCAGGAGCTGCACGCCAGCGTAGTTATCGACGCGACGGGCGACGGCTTTGCCGCGATGCGCGCGGGCGCGCAGTATCACATCGGCCGCGAGCAGGATGGCCGCTGCCAGCCTGTAACCATCGAGTTCCTGGTCGATCATCTGGATGAAAGCCGCGCGCTGTCCTGCTTTGGCGGCAGTGATCCCGTCACCCTGCCCGACGGCAAAAAATACAGCCAGCTGTGCCGCGAGTGCTGCGAGCGCGGCGAGCTGCCCCAGAGCGTATCCATCGTGCGCCTGCACAAAACCTTCTATCCCGGCGAGCGCAATGTGAACGCCACCCAGGCAAACGGCCTGGATATCCTGACCCCCAAGGACGAAGTAACGGCCGAATTGACCCTGCGCGCGCAGATTGACAAGATCATCGCCTTCCTGCGCAAGTATGTGCCCGGCTATGAAAACTGCCGCGTCAAGTCCTCCGCCGCCACGCTGGGCGTGCGCGAGACGCGCCGCATCGAGGGTCTGCGCCGCATCGAGGATATCGATGTGGAAACGGGCACGCGCTGCCCCGACGTGGCGGTGCATAAGGCGTGGTTCCTGATCGATATCCACAATCCCGCGGGCGGCGGCCAGGCCGAGGGGCACTCCCAGCCCGCCATTCCCTATGATATCCCCTACGGCGCGCTGGTGCCGCGCGGCGTGGACGGCATGCTGACCGCCGGGCGCTGCATCAGCGGCACGCACCGCGCGCACGCATCCTACCGCGTGATGGCCATCTGTCTGGCTACGGGTCAGGCGGCGGGCACGGCGGCGGCGCTGTGCGCCAAGCGCGGGGAGCTGCCGCGTGAGCTGGATTACCATCTGGTGCAGGATGCGCTGCAAAAGGCGGGCTGCACGCTGTTTGACCAGGAATAAACAAGGGGAGGAACCGAGCATGTACAATTTTTCCTGTGCGCTGAATGAAAGCTACGCCGCGCAGGTGACGGTGGTGGGCGGCGGCCCGGCGGGCGTATGCGCCGCCATTGCGGCCGCGCGCAACGGCGCCAAAACCCTGCTGATTGAAAGCGGCAACTGCCTGGGCGGTATGGCGACGCTGGGGCAGGTCAATCCTTTTATGACCTGCTATGACAAGGATGGCGACAATATGATCATCCGCGGCCTGTTCAAGGAAATCGTCGATCGCCTGGTTGCCCGCGGGGCGGCCATCGATCCCGGCCAGGTGCCCGCAGGCTCCGCCTTTACCTCCTACATCGTGGTGGGGCACAACCACGTCACCCCCTTTGACGCAGAAACGCTCAAGGTGGTGCTGGATGAAATGTGCTGCGAGGCCGGGGTGCAGGTGCTGTTCCACAGCACGTTCGTATCCCCCGTGATGGATGAAAACCGCCTGACCGGCCTGGTCATCATGACCAAGGGCGGGCTGAAGCTGGTAAAGAGCGATATCGTGATCGACTGCACGGGCGACGCGGACGTTGCCTATCGCAGCGGCGTGCCCTGCGAGATGGGCGACGAGGCCAGTGGCCGCATCCAGCCGGTGACGATGTTCTTCCGCATCGGCCATGTGGATTCCGCCAAGGTGGAGGCCGATATCGATGCGAACCGCGATAACTTTTACCGCAAGGACGGCGTAAACTACCGCTCCTTCCACTGGCGGGTGGCTCAGGCCCGCGCCAACGGCGACTGGGATTTGCAGCGCGTGTCCATCGGCATCTTCCGCGGTGTGCGCGAGGATGAGTGGAATATCAACACCTCGCGCATCATGGGCGTGGACGCCACCGATCCCGATCAGCTGTCCCGCGCCGAGATGGAGGGCCGCGAGCAGGTGCAGCAGATTTTCCGCTTCCTGCGCAAATACGTGCCCGGCTGCGAAAACGCCGTGCTGCTCAGCACGCCCGCGCACATTGGCGTGCGCGAAACACGGCACATCAAGGGCGAATATATCCTGACCACCGACGATGTGCTGCACGGCGTGCTCTTTGACGACAGCATCCTGCTGGCCGCTAACTCCATCGACGTGCACGGGCGCTTCGGCCCGATGAGCAACGAATACGTCACGGTGGAAAACGGCGAGTACTACGGCGTGCCCTACCGCTGCCTTGTGCCCCTGAAGGTGGAAAACCTGCTGGTGGCCGGGCGCAGCGTGTCGGCCACGTCCGAGGCCGCCGGGGCCATCCGCGTGATGCCTCCCTGCATGGCGCTGGGGCAGGCGGCGGGCACGGCAGCCGCGCAGGCCGCCGCAGCGCACATCTCCCCCCGGCAGATCGACGTGCAGGCCCTGCGCGACGCCCTGCGCAGGCAGGGCGCCTTCCTGGGCTGACAACAGAGAATGGCAAACGCCGCAGCGTTTCCAAAATATAAAAGAAAGAGGTATCCCCACATGAAAAAGGCACTCGCTTTCCTGACCGCGCTGGTGCTGCTGCTGTGCGCCCTCCCCATGGCCATGGCCGATGAGCAGCCCGACATCACCTCCTGGATCCTGGCCAAGGATCCCGCCTCCGTCAGCGGCACCGTGCGCTTCTGGATTCCCTTCAAGGGCTCCCAGGGCATGGACGACATGATCGCTGAATTCAACCAGACCTATCCCAACGTCAAGGTTGAGCTGACCTCCTACAACAACAACTCCGACGGCAACCTGGCCGTTGACGCCGCCCTGATGGCCGGTGAAATCGACGTGCTGGCCTCCTTCGGCCTGGCCAACGCCTATCGCCGCTGGGAAAACAGCCTGTACATGGAGCTGACCGACTACATTGAAAAGTACAACATCAACCTGGTAGACAACTGGGGCACCGATGTGTACAAGTATGACGACACGTACTACACCTTCCCCTGCGGCGGCCTGAGCTACTATGTTTCCATCAACATGACCGACTGGAACGAGGCCGGCCTGGGCGAGCTGCCCACCGAATGGACCTGGGACGAGTACCTGGCCGCCTGCGCCGCCATGACTAAGAAGGACGAGGCGGGCAACACCGTGCTCTACGGCGGCTCCGACTATCACAGCGTCAACTACTTCACCTATGTATGGTACCAGGTGTACGGCCACGATCAGTATTTCGGCGAGGACGGCCTGTCCAACTTCACCGATCCGCTGATTGTCAACGCCCTCAAGCGCGAAATCAAGGCGGAGGTAGAGGATAAGATCTGGTATCCGCTGGAGGTGTACCGCAACGATAACATCCAGACCCAGGACGTGTTCATGGGTCACACCGCCGCCTCCGCCATCAGCCCCAACATGGTGCGCTTCATCCGCGATACCAGCAAGTACCCCACCCAGTGGATCACCGGCTTCGCCCCCTGGCCTGTGGAGGAAAAGGGTCAGACCAACTACATGGCGGGCGTGTCCAACTTCTCCCATGCCGGCATCGCCGCCAACTGCGCCGATGAGGAGGCCGCCTGGTACTGGCTGGCCTGGTATTCCACCTACGGCTCCCGCTATCTGATCTGCGCCGGCCATCAGTCCTCCTGGAAGGGCACCGACACCAACGCGCTGGTCGATCTGGTATTTGGCAGCGAGGAAAACGCCGAAAAGCTGGTGGATGTGGAATCCTTCAAGCGCGTGGTTGTCAACTATGACAATCCTCCCTACACCGACACCATCCTGACCGCCTACACCGACGTCAACAAGGCGATCAACGAGTATACCCGCTATGCGCATCAGGGTCTGATGACCGCTGAGGAGGCCATGGCCCAGGCCAAGCAGATCGCCGACGAAGCCATCAAGAACGCTGACTAATTTATTTCAATCCCAGGGCGGATTGAAGCAACACAGCGCCCTCCCGCCTCGCCAAGGGGCGGGAGGGCCATAGAAATGAGGAAAACACCATGTCCAATCCTGATCTGGCAGCCCGCAAGCGGCTGACAAAGCGCACCAGCGCCTTGCAGCGGCAGGAAACCCTCATCGGCTATGCCTTCATCCTGCCCGCGCTGATTGTGTTTCTGGTCTTCGTGGCCTTCCCCTTCTTCGCCTCCATCGGTCTGTCCTTTACCAAGTGGAATTTTCTGGGCGGCTGGAAAAAGCTGAAGTGGGTCGGCCTGCAAAACTTTGCCAACCTGGCCAGGGATCGCCGCTTCGGCCAGGCCTTTGCCAACACGTTCATCTATTCCATCGCCACCGTGCCCACCTCCATCCTGCTGGCCCTGGTGCTGGCCTATATCCTCAACAACAAGGTCTATTGCAGAAAGCTGCTGCGCATGGCCTTCTTCATCCCCTACATCTCCAGCGCTGTGGCGCTGGCCGCCGTATTCAAGTTCATGTTCCGCGACGACGGCGTGATCAACTCCATCCTGCTGGCGCTGGGCATTAAGAACCCGCCGCAATGGTTTGTAAGCCTGCAATTGAACAAAATTCCCATCATCGTGATGGTCATCTGGACGGCCGTGGGCTACGAGCTGGTTATCTACATGTCCGCGCTGCAAAGCGTGCCCACCAGCCTGTACGAGGCCGCCGACATCGACCGCGCCACCGGCGTGCAGAAGTTCTTCTACATCACGCTGCCCATGGTATCCCCCACCACCTTCTATCTGGTCATCGTGCGTATGATCGCAGTATTCAAGATCTTCTCCTCCGTCAACATCATGACCATGGGCTCCCCCTCCTACGCCAACACCTCCATGGTGGTGGAAATCTACGGCAACGCCTTTGGCAGCTACAAGTTTGGCTATGCCGCAGCGCAGTCCATGGTGCTGTTCGTGCTCATTCTCGTCATTACCCTGCTCAACTTCTGGGGACAGAAGAAGTGGGTTCATTATTAAAGAAAGGAGAACGCCCCATGAAAAAGAATGAAAGAGCGGCCGCCATCGTGCGCACCATCGTTGTTTCGCTCATCGCCGTGTTGTTTGTCGTTCCGCTGGTATGGATGGTGCTCTCCTCGCTCAAAACCGCGCCCGAGGTATTCGCCCGGCCCTTCCACTGGCTGCCTGCCAGGGTCCAGTGGCAAAACTACGCCACCGTATGGATGAACGAAGAGGCCTCCATGCTGCGCGCCTTTGCCAACACCCTCTACATTGCGCTGTTCAGCATCATCGGGCAGATGTTCATCTCCTCCCTGGCGGCCTATTCCTTTGCCAAGATCAATTTTAAGGGCAAGCAGGTCGTATTCATGCTGTTCCTGTCCTCCATGATGGTGCCCAGCCAGCTGACCATCATCCCCCGCTTTATGCTGTTTAAGACCATTGGCCTGTACAACAACCTGTGGGCCATCATTCTGCCCGCCTTCTTTGGCGCCACGTCCATCTTCATGCTGCGGCAGTTCTATATGGGATTGCCCAACGATCTGATTGAAGCCGCCAAGATCGACGGCGCAGGGCATCTGCGCATTTTCCTGCGCATCATGCTGCCGCTGACCAAGGCCGCGCTGATGTCGCTGATCATCCTGGCCTTCATCAGCAGCTGGAACGAATACATGGCTCCGCTGATTTTCCTGGTCAAGAAGGAATTGTACACCGTATCGCAGAATATTCAGTGGTACATGCTCGATGAATTCAAGGAGCATAACCTCACCATGGCCGCCGCCACCAGCGCCATCGTGCCGGTCGTCATCCTGTTTATCGTTGGGCAAAAATACTTTGTTGAAGGTATCGCCACCTCCGGCGTAAAGGGCTAAGCACTTTTTATGAAGCAAACCTATACCATCGGCGTTGATTTTGGCACCCAGTCCGCCCGCGCCGTGCTGTGCCGCGTCTCCGACGGCGCGGTGCTATCTGAATCCGAATGTCCCTATGCCCACGGCGTAATGTCCGATCGTCTGCCCTGCGGCACGCCCCTGCCCCCCGATTATGCCCTGCAGCACCCGCAGGATTTTCTGGACGCCCTGCATGCCACCGTGCACGGCGTGCTGGCGAAGGCGGATATCAACCGCGCGGATATCATCGGCATGGGCATGGATTTTACCTGTAGCACGCCCCTGCCTGTTGATAAGGCCGGCACGCCGCTGTGCTTTGATCCCCGGTTCGAGCGCAATCCGCACGCCTATATCAAGCTGTGGAAGCACCATGCCGCGCAGTGGGAGGCCGCGCGGCTGACCGAGCTGATGCGCGAGCATGACCCGGAGCTGCTTCCCTGCGTGGGCGGCAGGCTGTCCCCCGAGGCGTTTTTTCCCAAGGTGTGGCAGGTGCTGCGCGAGGCGCCCGATGTGTTTGACGCGGCAGACCGCTTTCTGGAGGTCGGCGACTGGCTGACGCAGCGGCTTACCGGCAATGAGAACCTGGCGCGCTCGCTGGCAACGCACAAGGCGCAGTACCGCGAGGGCGTGGGCTATCCGCCGCTGCTGCAATACGCCGATCCGCGCCTGGCCGGCATGATCGGCGCCAAGGTGCGCGGAAGGCTCATCGATATCGGCGCGGTCAGCGGCTATCTGACCGCGCGTCAGGCTGCCTGGCTGGGTCTTCCCGCGGGCATCGTCGTCACCGCCCCGCATCCCGACGCCATGGCTTCCCTGCCCGCGCTGGGCATCACAGGCCCCGGCCCCGCCGCGCTGGCAGCCGGCACGTCCTCCGCCATGATCCTGTGCTATTCCCAATTTTTGCCCGTAGAAGGCACCACCAGCATCATGCTGGACAACACCCTGCCCGGTCTGTACGGCTATGCCTCCGGTCAGGCGGCCTTCGGCGACCTGCTGGGCTGGTTTGTCAGCCGCTGCGCGCCCGAGGAAGTGCTTCGCGCCGCGCAGGATGCGCACATCTCCGCGCATGAGGAGCTTTCCCGCCGCGCCGCGCTGCTGCATCCCGGCGAAAGCGGGCTGATCTGCCTGGACTGGTGGAACGGCAACCGTTCCTGCCTGGCTGATATGCGCCTGAGCGGCATGCTGCTGGGCATGACGCTGCAAACCCGCCCCGAGGAGATCTACCGCGCGCTGATGGAGGGGCTGGGCTTTGGCCTGCGCTGCATCATCGATGCACACGAGCGCGCGGGCGTGCCCATTCACGCCCTGCACGTCAGCGGCGGCATATCCTACAAAAACCCCCTGTTCATGCAGCTGCTAAGCAATATCATTCAGCGCCCGCTCTACATTTCCAAGCCCCTGCCTACCCCGGCCGTGGGCATGACCATTTTGTCCGCCTGTGCGGCGGGCACGCAAAAGGGCGGCTACGATCAATTGGACGAGGCCGCCGCGCGCATGAGCTGCCTGAGCGATATCCGCTATCAGCCCGACGCCAGCCAGGCCGCCGCCTACGACGCGCTGTATCAGGAATACATTGCTCTGCACGATTACTTTGGCCGCGGCGCCAACGATGTGATGAAACGGCTGCGCGATCTCTCCGCTGCCGTAAAGGAACAAGCATATGCTAAGCATGAATAACGCCATCTGCCATCAGGCCGATATCTGCGTAATCGGCGGCGGCATGGCCGGCATGATTGCCGCCATCTCCGCCGCGCGCCATGGTGCCAGGGTGGTGCTGATGCACGATCGCCCTGTGCTTGGCGGCAACGCCAGCAGCGAGATCCGCATGTGGATCCGCGGCGCGGCCGGCAGGGAAAACCGCGAAACGGGCATCCTGCAGGAGCTGGAGCTGGAAAACATCTACCGCAATCCCACCATGAACTATTCCCTTTGGGATAGCGTGCTATTGCAGGCCGTGATGGCGGAAAAGAACATCACCCTGCTGCTCAACTGCTCCTGCCTGGATTGTCAAACTGCGGGCGGCCGCATCACGTCCGTTACCGGCTGGCAGTTGAATACCTATGCCTTCCACACCGTGGAAGCGCAGATCTTTCTGGATTGCTCGGGCGACAGCATCCTGGCCCCGCTGTGCGGCGCAGCCTACCGCGTGGGCCGAGAAGGGCAAAACGATCTGGGCGAATCCGAGGCTCCCGCGCAGGCTGACCGCAAAACGATGGGCAATTCCTGCCTGATCGAAGCCCGGCAGACCGATCATCCCTGCCCCTTCACCGCGCCCGAATGGGCGAACGTCTATCCCGATGACGCCAGCATGATGGACAAGAACCATGATTTCATCGGCACGGGCGTGAACTTCTGGTGGATTGAGCTGGGCGGCGAGCAGGATACCATTGCCGACACGCAAACGCTGAACATGGAGCTGCTCAAAATCGCCTTTGGCGTGTGGGATCATATCAAAAACCGTGGCGATCACGGCGCGGATAATTGGGAGCTGGAGTGGGTGGGCTTCCTGCCCGGCAAACGCGAAAGCCGCCGCTACGAGGGCGACTATATGCTCACCCAGCAGGATCTGTCCACCGGCCGTCCCTTCCCCGATGTAGTGGCCTACGGCGGCTGGACAATGGACAATCACCTGCCCGCCGGCTTTTACGCGCCGGGCTACTCCTCGCATCATCTGCCCGTCAACGCGCCTTATCCCATTCCCTATCGCTGCCTCTACTCGCGCAACATCGATAACCTGATGTTCGCCGGGCGCAACATCAGCGCTTCCCACCTGGCCATGAGCTCCACGCGCGTGATGGCTACCTGCTCGCTGATGGGGCAGGCAGCCGGCGCCGCCGCCGCGCTGGCCGTGGAAAAAACGTGCGATCCGCGCGGGGTTTATCTGTGCCACATGGCGGAGCTTCAGCGCCGCCTGATGGAGGACGGCTGCTACCTGCCCGGCCTGGTGCGCAAGCCCGCGCCGACGCAGATCGATCTGCCGTCCGAGCAGCTGGCCCTCCTGCAAAACGGCTGGGAGCGCCCGCACGCGGGCGTTGAAAACCGCATCCTGCTGCCCGCTGGCACGCGGCTGACCATCACCCTGCCCGCCCCTGCGCGCCGTCAGGCGCTGCGGCTGGCGCTGGATCCTGATTTTTCGCGGGAGAGCATTTCCCTGCGTAAAAAGTATCAGGACTTTGCCATGCGCGCGCATGTGTTTGCGGACGATCCGCCGCTGCAAATGCCCGCCCCGCTGCTGCGCGAGGCCACGCTGATCTGCGAAATGCCGGACGGCCCCGTTTCCCTGAAGCTGAAAAACCATCAGGCGCTGCTGCGCATCCCCCTGCCGGACGGCGCATCCCGCCTTACCCTGTGCCTGGAATCATCCTGGGGCGGCGGCGATATCGGCCTGTATGGGTGCGAAATCACGGACGTTTAAATTGCAAATCAAAACGCCTGCAATCGCTATTCAGATTGCAGGCGCTTTTGTATGCCCTGGCAGGAGCCTGCCTGTCGCTGCCGCGGCTGCGGGCGCTGTCCTGTCAGGGCGAAGCCACCGCCTAATTGTCGCCGCTTTCGCCATCTTGCGCTTTTTAATCGGCTATGATATTATATCCCTATTCAATGATAGGAAAGGAGCTGATTCGCCCATGAAAACGCCCGCAAAACGACCCCATACGCCCTCGCGGCTGGGCCTTCTGATGGCCTCGCTGCGTCCCCGGCGCTGGCTGTATCCAATCTACGCGGCGCGCCAGCTGCGGCTGGAGCGGCACGAAATCAGCTCCGCGCACGTCCCAAGATCGCTGAGCGGGCTGAAGCTGGCCTACGCCTCGGATATCCATTACGGCGCGCTGCTGGATGCGGCGCGCGTAAATGATCTGGCGGCGCGTCTCAACGCCCTGGAAGCCGATATCATCCTGCTGGGCGGGGATTACGGCGAGGACGCAGCCCACAGCCTGGAATTCTGGCACATCGTGCCGCCGCTGCACGCGCGCCTGGCCGTGTGCGCAGTCATCGGCAATCATGACCGTGCGGACGGCGATATAGACGCGCTGTGCGCCGCCATGCAGGCAAAAAGCGTCACCCCGCTGGTCAACAGCGCGCTGACGCTGCGCAGCGGGGAGGATACCATCGCCCTGTGCGCCACGGACGATTGCTATTGGGGTGAGCCCGACTATCAGGACGTGGCCGCCCAGGTGCGCGGCGCGGATTATGTGATTTACGCCCCCCATGCGCCCGACGCATTGGAGGACGCTTATAATGTACAAAGGGATCCGTTTTTTGATCTGGCTCTGTGCGGGCATACGCACGGCGGTCAGGTGACGCTGCTGGGCTTTGCGCCCTATACCGCCAGCCGGCGCGGGCTGCGCTACGGCAACCATTACCGCTCGGGCGAAATTGAGGAGCACGGCGTCACCGTGCTGGTTTCCAACGGCGTGGGCACCACCTGGCTGCCGGTGCGGCTGGGCGCGCGGGCGCAATATCA
>OLWN01000878.1_pt1 | contig 11711 bp, 10 predicted proteins | sample 1644151 | NCBI WGS metagenome assembly OLWN01 (sample SAMEA103958121, study PRJEB25191) | human gut metagenome
TATTGATGGCATCGTCAAGCGACTCTGCCTTTACTTTCTGTACTCGTGAAAGCACTTCTTTTATCTCAACATTAAATTCCTGTTCCATATGATATCGCCTCCTGTAAAAATCTCATCACCGGCACTTTTCTTCCTTTACCTGTCTTTCCTTAAAGCCCTCATCGTACTTTCCATCTTCCAGCCTGTCGTAAAAACAGTCCTCTTCAATCGTTCCGAAATCCTCATACATCTGGTGAAGGAAATCATTCTGCAGTTTCTTTGGCACATCATCATCCTTTGACATATCCTGATAAAAATAGAACTTCTGCTTTAGCTTTGCCCTGTAATCATAGATATCCTCTATCTTTTCCGGTGTGCCATACTCCCTCTTGTATGCCTTGAAATTCGTGGTTGAGAGTGTGGAACCAAGATAAATGCCATGCTCCCACGCTACCCCGATTGTGGTATTATCCTTTGAAGGCTTCTCATCCTTGGGATAACGCTTATACTCTGTCGCACCAAGGGCGATTGTAAGAGAACCTGACTTCATATCCATCACCACAAGATTTCTTGGTGATAATGCTTCAAGCACCATGTAATCATGGTCATTGAAGTTATGAAATGTCTGTCCCCTTTCAAATGAGCGGTTCTCCATTTCATAATGCAGGTTAAAATCATCCACCCAGCCCTTATCGGTCATTCCAATCTCCTTAAGCTTTGCAACACATTCAGAAGAACTGGCTTCTTTATCAAACCGGAATTCTTTGGAATCGTTATAAAATCCCTGAAGAAAATGTCCGAGCTGAATATCATCCAGACAGAATCTCGCAGATACAGTTACATTTGCTGCCCTGTAATACTCTGTAAAACCTTCCGCAAGCGTTCTTCCAAGAAGCAGCATCTGATCTGCAAGCTCTGACATATCATCAATGGCAACGAACTTCTTATAATCTTCCAAAGTCATAAGCATATTTCTTTCTGTTCCCTTATAATTCTCCATTACAAGAATCATATCCTTTAAATCCATTCTTACCTCCATTCTCAGAGAGGACATCTGCCCTCTCTGAATTTTTAATCTATGGTCGTCCTATCACAACTATCTTTCCGGTACTTGCAACATCACGATATACAACACCAAGACTCTCATTAAGTGCCTCTACAACCTTGCCATTACCGACATAAACAGCCACATGGCTGATATTCATATATCTTCCGTTGCTTGTAAAACTGTAGAAAATCAGGTCACCCGGCTGAAGCTGGTCATAAGTTACTGTCTTTCCTGCCTCATCTAGTCCCTGTGCCTCTGCCGCAGCTGTGGTTGCTCCACCATGACTTATATCCACTCCGGCATCCTTCCATGAGTAATATGCTAGTGAACTGCAGTCATAATAATTACCACTGTCTCGTAAATCCTGACTATATGGATAACCTACTCTGTGAAGTGCATAAGAGCAGACTGTTTTCTGTCTGCTGTCTGTAATTCCACTAAGGATTGCATTTATCTCATCCTCTGTCATGGAGCTTACTCCGGGGCTTCCACCTCCGCCACCACTGCCACTTCCTGCATATCCAAGCTGCCCCATAAAATCAGGACTCATAATCTGCTCAAGCATTTCCACCTGGTTAGCGTCAAATCCATACACCGAAATCATATCCCGATAAGATTTGAGTGTGACATTCACATACAGAACCGACTTCGTGACAGTAGTTACATTACCGTCTGCATCTGTTTCTTCCACATCCTTTGTTCCGGTGCTTGTGGTGTATGAACACATATCATTTACAACTGCCTGCAGCCAGCCTTTTGAAATGTCATTCATGACTGTTGCAGTATCTCCGACACCATGCTTGACCATATAGACTGCCATGATGTCATAGTAATTGCTTGGATTTTCTTCCATACCTTCATAATCCACATAGACAAGCTCTCCAAGGTCATATCCGGTATGCTCATTCACTTTCGTGTTCACATCCCGGTTAAACTCCTGCACATAGGCACTCGTTACTGTCTGCACGGTATCTCCTGATTCAAGTGGTGGCAGGAATAAAGCAAATGGAGAATTGTAAAGGATTGCTATCACCGCTATAACCGGAACCGCAATCATGGCAACTACAAGAACAAGTAATAAAAGCACCAATCCGATAATCGGTGCAGCTGCCTTTACCCAGGTAATCGCTTTTCGCACAATCAGATCCTTTACCAGCTTTGCCACGCTGTCCGTCTGATTCTCCTGTGCTTTCATCTTATCCAGAAAGAACTTTATCTTCCTGCTCCGGTTTGTCATCTTTTCATCCTTGACCTCTATGGACACACCTGCAGCATATCCGGCTGCCATGCCGATTGCCGTGCCTACTCCCGGTGCAACCGCTGTTCCTGCCGCCGTAGCAGCTGCCTTTGTAGCAGTTTTCGTTGCAACCTTGGCAGTAGTCTTTGCTGTTTCTTTTGCCGTCTCTTTAGCTACAGTCTTGGCTGTATCTTTGGCAGCTTTCTTTGCTGTCTTTTTTGCCAGCTTCTTTCCTGCCTCTACCTTCTTGATACGCTTCTTTGCCTCGGCTGCCGCCTTTTTCCTGAAAAGTGCAGCCCCCTTAGAAGCAGTTCCGGTAACAGGGCGGCTTGCTTCATATGCAAGATATGCTGCCTGCGATACCTCCTGACCGCCTTCCACCTGATCTGTTACTGCCCCGGCTACAAGTGCTCCAGTTCTTCCTGCAATGTGAAGATTCGTGTTCTTGGTCTTGATGGAAGTGTTTGATTCCTTAAGGTTTTGCTTGAATCTTGATAATCCCTTATTCTTCGGCTCCGACTGATGAATGGTACTCTTGCGATAGGACTTCTTTCTATCCGTATCAGTTACCTTTGCACCAGCTGTCTTAGGACCTCTCTCTACTGTATAGATGTTACTCCCTTTAATCTTGGCTCCCTTTGGTTCGTGGGCATGAATCTTGGCTTTCTCCTTGGTGTGAATGACCATCGGTTTGTCATCAACCTTTCTAATTTTCAATTTTCTCACCTCCTACTTTGAAAAATAAAATAAGCCGCTAGGGAGCAAAAATTACTCCTTAACGGCTATGTAAAATCATTCAATATTCAATTATTAAAAGCAACATGAAACTGAAATTTTACTTTTCCTTATATTCATCTGGTATTGCTATTTGAAATGTTTCACACAACAGCATCACATCATGCACATCATTTTTATCGTGTTCATATCCCAAATGAAGCATTACCTGACTCAATGGTTCAATACAAGAAACAGTTATATCTCCAACTTTTCCAATACCGGAAAAAGTTTTTGATGGAAATATATCTCCCTCATAAACAATTCCGTCATCTGTAAATTCAAAACAATGTAAATCAATGATTCTTTGTTTATCATCTTTCCAGACAGTATGACCATCCGTTGTATAATCAGTATTTACTTCCTCAAATCCATGCTGCTTAATCACATAAATATAATCATGATAATGTTTCAGTTCAACAAACAAATCAATATCATTGTGTATTCTTGATTCTCTTTTAAGAAGTGCATCAACACCCCATCCGCCATCTAAATATACTTTAATTTCGTTTTGCAAAGCATATTTTATAATTTCACATGCATCTTCTGTACGTACCATAATCTATCCTCCAAATTCAAATCTTTGTATGCTTTCCAACTCACTAAAAGCCTGAAATTTGTCAGTCTTTCATCCTTTTTGTTATCAATCACCAATTAGCTGTAATCCATTAGGATTTAGCTGATATATTTTATCGCACACCTCTTCAATATACTTTCTATCGTGAGAAATGCTAATGACAGCCCCCGGAAATTCTCGGAGCATTTTTCTTATTACCGGACCGGACAATGGTGAAAAATTTCTTGTCGGTTCATCCAGAATAAGAACATTTGCACCACTTAAGCTCATCCTCAAGAGAAGCACTTTCGCCTTTTGTCCGCCTGATAACTCCCGAATCGGATGCTCCATTTCATCTGGTGTGTATTTAAGTGAACCAAGGTATGTTCTAATTCTTGTACGCTCTTCTTTATCTCCTGTTTTATCAAGGTAATCAACCGGTGTAACATCCAAATCCAGCAGGTCTTCATAAGTTTGAGGCATATATTCTGCTTTAATGTCATTCCGATTTAGGAGTTCTTCCGCTATCTTTTTTAGAAGAGTCGTTTTTCCTGCCCCGTTGGCTCCTATCATACAGATTTTTTCTGAACCTTTTATTTTTAAATGAATTCCTTCTGCTAAAATTCTTTTGCCATCCGGAGTCACAAGCTTTGAAAGTTCATATTCTATGACCGTTTTTCCTGCGGGAATGTGTGAGTTTTCATCCCCTAATTTGACAAAGATTGCTTCTTCCTGTTCCGGCATCTGAGTCATATTTTCATCTTCTTTTTCAAATCTTCGTTCCATTGCCTTAACCGTATGCATTTTGTCCTTTAAGTTTTTGGCAACAGACGGTGCTTGTCTGGTACAACTTCTTAATGCACCTTGTACACTCTGCATAACTCTTTGATATTTTTCATCGCGAATCTTTTTCTCCCTACGGTCACTCAGTGCCCGCTGTTTTTGGATTTCAAATTTATGAAGCCGTTCTTCCACATAGCGTCTATAGGGAAGCTTTGCCACGGTATATCTCGCCTTTGTTTTTCGTATAATCTGCTCGATATGTATCACCATGTTGGCAGTACGCTCTATCAGCGTTTCATCGTGTGAAATAAAAAGCACAATGTGCTTCCAGTCATTTATGATTTTTTCCAGTAATGTAAGCGTCGCAATGTCGATGTCATTGGAAGGTTCGTCCAACAACAGCACAGAAACATCGCGAATGAAAAGCCTCATAAGTTGTGTCTTGACTTTTTCGCCTCCTGAAAGACTACCCATTGTCTGGTTACTGTAGAAAAAATCATTTTTCATTCCAAATTTTCCCGCAATAACAGACAATTCTTTAGGCGTTTTCTCCCAGAATATTTCCTCTTCAGAAAAATATTCGTATATTGTTTTTTCCTTATCTTCATCGAGCATCTCCTGCGGAAGATAACCAAGACGTTCGTGTCCCATTATCCTTTCCCCATCTGCTTCTATATAGTTTTCTACAAGCGACGGATTGTATATCCACTTCATTAATGTCGATTTCCCATTTCCCTCTTCTCCAATAATAACTGCCTTATCTCCATCATTTAGCACAAGGTTGAAATCATTAAGAATTATTCTCAGGTCTTTTTTATGTGTTAAATTTAATTTTTTTATCTGCAACATTAAAGTTTCTCCTTTTCGAAGTCTGAGCCAATTATTATTTTGAACACACAAAAACGAGTCTTTTTTGCATACGCAAAAATAGACTCGCTAAATAGACCCTTATTTCTTTTCCAAAAGGAAAACAAAGGAAATGCCTCTTGCGATAATCCAACTTAAGCGTACACAAAACAAACCTATTCTCTACAGGCTCAATAACTATATGTGTCTTACTTAAATCAAATTATCTATTAATCATTTCCTCACCTTACACAAAATGTGCCTTTCTTTCTTCTAATGGCAATACTATCATACTGTATTTTTTGTGTCAATACATTTCACCTTATGGAAGTGCAAATTAAAATTTTCTTTTCCCTAATAATTACAAATATTCCTTGGAAATTGCTTCCACACCATACATTTCCATAAATGCATCCAGGTCCGCTGCATCCCCAATCAACATATTCTCGTCAAAGTGTACGATAAGCATATCTTAAAATCCAGCCACATGTTCTCCGGTACAAATGATACATTTTAGAACTGCTTCCTTATTTATTTTTCATATCGAATCTTATATGCTTTCTTCTTAAAAATAGGGAATATCTAATTTATTATCATCAAGGTCGGACATTCATCCGACCTCTTGATTATACTATAGATTCTATAAAAATTCATCTGTTATCACTGCAGCATTGCTTCTTTTTTCTTCTGTTCCGCAATCTTCTCATGAATGTTGGTATTATACAGCCTGTACAAATCCGTATCCTTGCTGATCTGATTATCAAAGGGAATTACTACCGAACCACACTTAATAAGTCCCATTCCAGAGGCGGTATTAGTTACGAACCGAAGCTGTGCCTCTGATACCCCGATAACCTCCGCCATCTTTGAACTGTCTGTATTTGCCTGCTTCAAGAGTGCCACAAACTCAGAGTTTGCAAGCATTGTGGTTGCTGTGTAATTCTGCAACAGATCGACAACATTCTGCGTGATACCGGTACAAAGACCTCCCTGCTTTCTTACCTTCTTCCAGAGCTGCTGCAGATATTTTGCAGAATACTCCGAATTAAGCAGGACATGGAACTCATCAATATAGAGCCATGTTGCCTTGCCTCGCTTACCATTCTCAACAATCCTGTTCTGAATGGACTCCATCATAACAAGCATTGTGATAGGACTAAGCTCTGTACCTAAGTCCCTGATGCCATAGACTGTAAATCTGTTATCCACATCCACATTTGTCTGGTGGTTGAAGATGTTAAGCGAACCATTTACAAAAAGTTCCAAAGACAATGCAATGTCTTTTGCCTCGTCCTCCGGCTGTGCCATGAGAATATCGTAAAAATCACTCATTACCGGGATATACTTCTCTTTGCTCCTTGCAATGTCGATATACAGTTTTCTCACACAGCGGTCGATGATTGACTTCTGTCTTGAATTTAAGCTGTCACCGATGCACTGCTCACAAAGACCAAGCATGAACTCGCCCTTTTCTCTTACCATTCCCTTGGAATCATTCGGATCAAGGCTCCATACATCCATCTCCAGCGGATTCACATAGTTATCCGTGTAGGTGGACATATTTACCACTGTTCCACCATAAGTCTCAGCAATATCAAAGTATTCGTTCATTGGATCTATAACGATTATTTCATCATCTCCCGACAAGAATACGCTGCCCATTTCCATCTTGCAGAAGAAGGATTTACCGGAACCCGGCACACCAAATACAAAGCCATTTCCATTGATGAGCTTCTTTCTGTTACCGATATTCACATTCTTGCTGATCTGATTGATACCATAATAGTTCCCTGTGCTGTCATTTAATTCCTGCACATTAAATGGCATAAGCACCGCAAGCGACTGGGTAAGAAGAGTACGCATTGTCTCCACCTGTCTTACTCCAATCGGAAGCGCTGTGTTGAGTGCCTCCCTCTGCTTTAAGTAGTGTGTATCAATCGTGCAGCTGTTACGCTTTCCGATAGTCTCCACAGTCTCACATACACTCTCAAGCTCCTTCTTGCTCTCTGCCATAAGAATAATGGTTACTCCCACGAAGAAAAGGCACTGGTCATTCTCACGGACATCATCCATGATTTCCTCAATCTCCTTTTTCTCCGTTCTCTTGGCATATGAGATTTCCGTAGAAAAATCGTTATTCTTATTACGGACTCTCTGCTGCTTAATGATATCCGACTCAATACCAAGGTATTTCTTCTGAAGCACCTTTGTTGTCAAATCCTTTGGAACAGGCACCACATCAATGCTCGTGATGGAATGAACCGGAAGGGAAGTAATCTCATTGATGAATCTGTCTGACAAACTGCTCGGATACTTTTTGATAAAAAGTGCCTTGCAGAATTTACTCTCATCCTCAAAATGGTCCGGGAAATATTTCACCATCCCATTGCACAGGTCATTTCTAAAATCTGCCCCGACCTTCTTTGCCTTTTTGATATCAAAATCAAAGCTGCCCTCATCTCCAAGATGATAATAGTCATAGAGCACTTTCAGTCTCTCATTGCCATTAAGTGGTACAATCTCCGCACCAAGCTCAATGAAAGCCTTGTGTATCGTTGCCTCAAGGGTTGCAAACTGTGCCTTCGCCTCCTCAAAGTTCTTTCTCTCAATCGTGATTGTCAGGTATCTCTCCTGCTCAATCCCCTGTCTGCCCTCAATAATCTTCTCCTCAATGATGTCATTGTAGATTCTTCTATAATTGTTGAAGCCATCGTTTTTCTCAGCAATCAGAACCTTGTCACGGAGTTCATCCATGTTTTTGTTCTTATTGTTGATCGTAATCTTATAATTACAGTCCAGCGAATTTAAGAATTTGCAGTATCTTTCAAAAATGCCGATCTGCTCATCCTCCGTTGCTGTTGTGTAATTGATGTCCTGAAAGCGGTAGCATTTGGAATACTTATTTTTGCTTACTTCAAAAATGCCGTTTTCAGCCACCGCCATAATCTCTATGGTTTCCTGAATGGATTTAGGTGTCTTATACAAAGGCTCACTCGCCTTCTTTAATAACTTAAATCCGTCTGTAAATAAACCCATGTCTCTAACCTCGCTTTCTTATAATGAAAGCCCGCCGGGAACTTCACCCTGCGGGCTGTGTTCCCGACCTTGCGGTCAGATACTATTCGTTTCTAATGCATTGCCTTATATGCTGCAATGCCTGCTACTGCCGCCACAATGACTGCGACAAGTCCAAGCAGCATATTTCTCGTCTTTTTCTTCATCGCTTCAAACTCCTCCTGCTTCTTTACAGCCGAATCAGCTGTTACAGTCTCCGGTTCAGCCTTTCTGCCTTTCTTCTTTACCTGTTCATTCTGTTCTGCTTCTAACTGCTTTATTGCAGGCTCTCCCTCTGTTGATACATAGGTAAGCGCCCTGTTTCCAAACATAAAATGCAGTTTCTTTCCCATATACTCGTAGAAATTCATCCCATTAAAGGAATAGAAACCACCAAGTGCAATCGGTGCCACACAGGGAATTGCCACATAAGCAGAACCCGTAAGACCGATATACTTGTAAAGAAGAAGGACGATACCGCCACCAACCACTACGCTTGCAATGGAAAATATAAGCTGCCTTGCAGTAAGTCCCATTGCAACCGATTCCTGATAGCGGTCAATATCCTTGTTTACTTCGATTACCATTGTCCCTGCCTCCTATCTTGATAAATCCTTTGTTTCCGGCTTTCTTGTCATTCCAATATTCGCCTCATACTTATCCATTCCATCCGGACACAATTCCCTAAGCTTATCTACATTGAACAGATAAAGCGGATATTCGCAGAAACCACTCCTTTGCGTGAATCCTGTAAACTCTCCAAGGTCGTTATCTGTAATAAACTTTTCAATATCCGGCATGTCATTCACATTCAGATATCCGCAGTAATTTGGTGCTGCAACCGACAAATTCACAGTCACATCCCCAAAAGGTTCCTCATATCCATCTTCATTACACATAAGACCAATAAACATTGCCCTGTTATTCATATACTGCTGGATATCAAATGTCACCTGCGTTTCTCCGGTTATGCTTGAATTATAAGTAACCTGTTTCTTTTCATTATCCATTTCTACCTCCTTCTATAATCCAAATGCCTTGCTTGTAAGTGTCTGTGCACCCTTCACGCTTCCAACAGTCATTGCTATCGTAAATGTCATTTCACACAAATAAATAAGCGTCTGTGCCCAGTCAGCGTAACTTCCTGTAAATGCCGGAAGCCCTGCATTGATAAATGCATTACATACCACAATCGCAAGTGCCATCGTTACTGCCTCAAACACACACGAAAGAAAATATTTGCAGTAGGTAGCCATTGTATGACTGACCATTCTGTTTCCTGCCATCGTGGAGCAGGCAATCGCACCGAGCGGCACAATAATCAGTATCTTTAAGAACCTGAAATACACTGTGTAAATGATGAAAAATCCACAGATAATAATGATGATTGCAAGCAAGGCTGTAAGTATCAGCATTACCAGACTTTCACCAAATCCAAGTTCCTTAATGATATCTGCCTGTGTACTGTCAATAGCAAGCTGTGTCGTTGTCCCGGCAGATATAAGTCCCACCAGATTTCCTATGGAAGTAAAAAATGCTTTCATAATCGTGACATTATTTGCAACAAACCATTCTGCAAGTCCCAGTCGGATAAGCATACGAAATATAGACTCAAACCTCATCTCATCTTTTACATCTATGCTTTCCGAGCAGAAACCGATAACAAAGAACAGCACAACGAGGGATGAACCGACCGCTACAAAGACCGGCTCAATACCCTCAATAACTGCCCAAGGACCTCCGCCCTTGAAACTGACCGGTGACTGTCCAAGCATTGCAAAGACCAGGGATATCTGATTGTTCCAAAACCCAAACACCGCCTCAAGAAGTGCAAGGATCTTGTCTCCAAGCTTAAAAATATCCATACTTGTTATTCACCTCTTTCCTTTTACTAAAAGGGGAAATGCATTTCCCCAATCTTAGAAGCCTAAGAATGTCAGAACTGTTGAAATACCAGCCATCATGACACCTGCTACAATTCCTTTCAGTGCAGAGTTCATGGTAGATGAATCCTGCTGCTGGTAGGCTTGTGCAAACTCCATAACATTCTTTGCAAGAATAATGACACCAACCGCACCAATGACTGCAATGATAAGTGTCTTTAAATTCTCAAGCGGCTGTGTTACTGCGGAAGTACCTGTACCTGCTGCAAAACAGGTAGTGCTCATAAGCATCACTCCCATAAGTGCTCCGGATAATGCCGGAACGAATCTCTTTTTTAAGTGAATGAATCTACTCTTCATGCCTTTCTCCTCCATCTGATTGTTGTTTGTTGTTGAAATAACCTGTTCTTTTCTCATGTTGTTTAATCTCCTTTTTTGAAGTGACAGAAGCGGAAAAAGCCAGAAAGGAATACACATATTCCAATCCGGCTAGCTTTCCGAACGGAATATATGCATTCCTTTCTGTCCTGTTGATAGTTACTCTATGATAATCAGGCAATGCCTGTTGTACTGGTTAATCGGGCTTTCCCCGATGCGTTTTTGCTGTGACCATCTCCTTTCAAGGTATGAAAAAAAGCACCTTACCCATTGATATGATACCTCTAAAGTAGACAAGGTAAATAACCAAAATCTACTTAAGGGGGATTTTTTATGTCAAAAGCAAAAGAGAAAAAAGAGGTCACTACCAATCAAGGTAAAAAGCACCTTTTCGGCAGTTCGGAAAAGTCGGATTTTATTCTGAATATGTCTGCCGAGTCTGCACAAAAGCTGTGCGGAGTTTACAGCATTATAGCTGTGCTTGTTCTGTGCGTTATAACAATTCCATATTATTTCACACAGAATATCAAATACGGTATGGACGAAAGCGTCAACCGTACTCTTTATCTAAACGAAAAATTTATATTCTTTATATCTGCCGCTGTGCTTGCGGTCGGCTTTGTGGGATTTATCATTTTCCTTATTGCCAACATGAAAAAGCAGGTGGAGCTTAAAGACAACAAGAGCCTTATCGTACCACTTGCGGTGGTGCTTCTGTCGGTGGTATCTTGCTTGCTTTCAGCGGATATCTTCACATCTTTCTACGGCTATCTCGACCGCTCCGAGGGTATGCTCACCATACTTGGCTATTGGGGACTTTTTGCCGCAGGAATGACAGTTACGGCTGACGACCGCAGGATAAAGCTTTCAGACTTTATCGTAGGAATAGGCGCATTTGAAGCTATCGTGGGAATTTTGCAGGCTATACCTGCCACCGCAAAAATAGTTCCAAACTATTTCAAAGAGATATTCTCGGGCTTCTCATCAGGCGGTATGACCTATACAAAGGAATATATCGCAACAGGCTTTTTGTGTACGCCTTTTGCATTGGCGGCAGTGCTTACAGTGATATCTGCCTTTGCACTTAATGGTATGCTCTATGATGATAAAAAGGTAAGAAAGATATTCTATGCTATCTCCCTTGCTCTTATGACAGCGGCTGATATCCTCGCC
>OLWN01000892.1_pt1 | contig 11521 bp, 10 predicted proteins | sample 1644151 | NCBI WGS metagenome assembly OLWN01 (sample SAMEA103958121, study PRJEB25191) | human gut metagenome
TGGTAAGCCCTGTTCTCATGCAAGCTCCTTTCTGCGCCTCTGTTACGCAATAGGGATGTTTTTCGGGTGTTTTCTCCGGCTCTTGACTTGGGGAAAACGGCGATTTTTCAATGGAAAACGCTCCGGCGATACATTCCTCGTCCGAAGCGTTCCCAGCGTCAAATATGCGATTTTTCCGGCTCTTGACCATCAATCATAAATCAGCTCATGCTTGATAATTTCCTCGGCTCGGCTGCGGATGGAGTTCAAGGAATATCGCAGGGAGTACAAAAAGCGTTTCGCCCGTATCAATGCCGGCAAGCTGACCAAGAGTGCGTTCTACGCCTGGAGTGAGGAAGCCAGAAAGAAAAAAGAGGACTGCGACAGCGGCGTGATCTCGCCGGAGGAGTTCTCCCGCTGGCTGAAGGAGTCGTGAGAAAGAGGTGCCGCTATTGGGTGGAGATGGTTCCGGAGATGCAGCCCTATCTTGCTTATGGTTCATTCTCCGCCCGCTTTTGCAGGAGGGACAAGCACACAAAGCAGAGTGCAGAGAAGGCGATGCCGCAAAGAGTATATGTCCCGTTAAAGAACAGCAGATTGACTGCATACCGCATGGGCATCCGTGTAAAGAGTACCGCATACGGCTCGATCGTTCCAATTGCCTCCATGACCGCCGTGACACGGAACGGATTGACCCCGCATAGATACGCTCCGAGGAAATACAGCGTCAACTTCTCGACAATAGCCGGGAGCAGAATACCAAGCGCGTAAAACAGCGGTTCCCGATTCTTGCAACACTTCCACAGATACAGCGCCCCAAAGCAGTACGGCAGCAGCGCAAGGCAGATGCCCTGAGCGGTCAGGTGCAGCTGCAGCCCGAATACAAGAAAGACCATCCGAATCAAAAGGTATCCGCCGAGAATGATCAGCCAGCAGATCAGCAGGGATTTCAAGTTGAGTTTCCCATGTGCGGTTGCTTCATTGTTGTGCATATTCTTTTCCTCCTTACAGATTCTCGTTTTTCAAGGCGTCGATGGGATTGTCCTTTTTTACCTTGCTCATTGAATACATCATGGTGGCGAATACGACCAGAAACACGCTCAGTACGGCGATGCCGATGGCTGCCCACGGTAGATGGAAGGAGGTTTCATAGGCCGTTGTGACTGCGCGGTAGATGAGATATGTAATGCCGCAGGACACCGGCAAACCGAGAAGCAGTGCCTTGGAGCCGTACAGCAGGCACTCGTAATTCATCATCCTGCGAAAGCCCTTCTGCGTCATGCCCACCGATTTCAGCATGGCAAACTCCCGGCGGCGCAGGCTGATATTCGTGGAGATCGTATTGAACACATTGGCCACGGCAATCAGGGAGATCAGCACGATAAAGCCGTAGGCAAATACTCGGATAATGGTCACAACATTCCGGTTTGTCTCGGCGTTTGCGGCGTAGTCGAAAAGCTGCCGGCTGCTGAGACCGTTTTCCGTCAGCACGGTCGCCAGATTTTCAAAGCTCGCGGTGTGATTGCTCGATGTGAGGAAATACTCTGTATTACGGAATTGATTCAGCGCCGCCTCGGGAATCACGCTCTCCAGCATGCTGTACGGATAGATCATATTGATGGCCACCGGCGTGCTGCGGCTGACAAAGAACGGAGCCTCCTCAATGGTTTTTTCGGACCGCAGCGTGTATTTTGCAAAGGATTCCTCATAGGGCAGCTCGATGATGTCGTTCTCGTTGTCTCTGTTTTGATAGAGGACGACCTTATTGCCGTTTTCATCGATCCGGCTGTCTTTTCTGTAATATCCGTCGATCTCTACATAGTAAAGACCCTCGATCACGCACCCATCGCCCTGGAGCGTGTCCAGCGTGACATACTTCTCAAGCCGGCGGTCAAGTTCAATGTTGCGATCCAGGGCAATGCCCAGGGGCTTGTCCCGGTCATAGTAATCCGCTTCCTTCAGGTTGTACTTTTCCAGCAGCCTGTTAAATTCTGCGTCCGCAACGAAGTACAGATAACCGGAGATGCCAAGCTCCTTCGGCGCTGCGTCCTCACTTTCCGTGCCGAAGCTGGAAAAACGGTCGGCAAACATTGCCGTGACATATTCGCGGGAGATATCGCCCTGCAAAAACTGTTTCTTGGTATAGGTACCTCCGGTGACATTCGGCTCGGAGAAAAGCAGCTCCAGAAGCGCATCGGGCGTCATGGCGGCGGAAGCGTCTGACTCCGCCGCGTAGATCAGGTCGAATTGATCGGAGGCCAACCCTCCCTCAGCGGATTCCATCATGTAGTCGGTGAACGCCGCCGCAGAAACAAAGAGGACGATGCTCATAAAGAGGCTGACGACGGTGGTTCTGTATTTTTTCCGGTTGCGCTTATAGTGCTTGCCGGCAAGGACGCCGGGGAGTCCGAACAGCTTGTAGGCGAGCTTTGAGGTTCGGACGGGTCTGCCGCTTACCTTGATGTCCATGCTCTGGCGGATCGCCTCCACGGCGGAAACTCTGGTTGCTCTCTTGGACGGTATCCATGCCGAGATCAGAACCGTGACCAGTGCAATGACCGCAGCAATGACGACAGCCTGCCATGAAACGCAGAGCCGCATGGGAATAGCCACACGGACAATGGAGAAAAATTTATCTCCGATCAGGAGGAGCGTTATGCCGATACCGCCGATACCCACCAGAATGCCCAGGGGGATGCCGACAATGCTGACCGCCAGCGCCTCAAACAGCACCATTCTTCGAAGCTGCTTTCTGGTGGCGCCCACCGAGGACAGCAGGCCGAATTGCCTTGTCCGCTCCGAAACAGAAATGGAGAATGCGTTATAGATGAGCGATACAGAGCCGAACACGATCAGCGCGATGATGATGGCGGCAAGACTGTAAAACGCGGTAAGGAAGGAATCGAACGGAGCCGTGCCGGAATACAGCAGGACCTTTGTATTGTAGGCATAGCGATACTCTTGCGTATAGCCCATTTCCTTCATGAAGTCATACACCCCGGCGGGCTTGTGCAGCTTGAAATAACAATGGATCGGAGCCTGATCGGCGGATTTGGTGTCCGCTGCCGTAAGCGCTGTGTACCCGGGCGCGGAATAGTCCTCAAAGGTAGGCCTTTCATAGATACCGACCACCGTATAGGTTCTCGGTTCGGTGTTTTCGAGCCTTTCGCCGCTCATAATCTCCACCTGCGTTTCGCTGTCATAGGTGTATACGGGCGTGTCCTGTCCCAGCCTCCGGCCGTCAAGTGTCCTGTCCCCCACGTCAAGCGTGACGGTGTCGCCGAGCTTGTAATTCACCTTGCCGTTTGATGTCAGGTGCTCCGGCAGAATAATTTCCGTGGAGTCCTTCGGCAGCGTACCTAAAATGAGATGCACCGGCATTGTCTTAAAATAGCCGGAGGCCACATCGCCGCCAAGCACATACAGATAGGGCTTGCGCTCGTTGGCGCTGTCGATCTTCGCGTAACCCAGAACCTGCGCGTAGGCTGCGGAGGAAACCCTGTCGGAATCGCGGATGTCCTCATAGTCCTTATATGCGGCGTCATAAACCGCTCCGTACCAGTCCCCGTCGATGTGGATCGCACAACGCAGCACGAAATTCCGCATACTGGAGACAAGGGTCGTGGACGCGCAGATCATCGCCGCCGAGAGCATAATGCCGATGATCGTGACGATGGTTCTCGTCCTGTTTTTCTCCAGGCTCTCTAAGGTTACCTTGTTGAAAACATTCATCTGCGGATCACCTCGTCTCTGGTGATTTTCCCGTCCTCAATGGAAAGGATTCGATCCGCCTGCAGTGCGATGCTCTCGTCGTGGGTGATGACAATAAGGGTTTGCCCGTATTTTTCGTTGGAAACCTTCAGCAGTTCCACGATCTCCCGGCTGCTTTTGGAGTCAAGATTTCCGGTGGGCTCATCGGCAAGCACCACCGCAGGCGCATTCATCAGAGCCCGGCCGATGGACACCCGCTGCTGCTGGCCGCCGGAGAGTTGGTTCGGCAGGTGGTTCTCCCGGCCGGTAAGATTCAGAGTGGTCATCAGCTCAGCCAGTCGATTTTGATTGACCTTCTGCCCGTCCATAAGTACGGGGAGCGTGATGTTTTCCGTGACATTGAGCACCGGAATGAGATTGTAAAACTGATAGATCAGTCCCACCTGACGGCGGCGGAAGATGGCAAGCTGTTCCTCGTTCTGCGCGTACACATCCTTGCCGTCCATAAATACCTTGCCGCCCGTAGGCCGGTCTACGCCGCCGAGGATGTGAAGCAGTGTGGATTTGCCCGAGCCGGAGGGGCCGATCACGGCGACAAACGCTCCCTTCTCCACCGAAAAGGAAACGCCGTCCAGCGCCCGCACCTCGTTCTCGCCCTTGCCATAAACCTTTGTCAGGTTTTCCACTCTCAAAATCTCCATATCGGGATACTCCTTTCGCTTTTTACACCCCCATTCTATTTTGTCAAGGTGACACGGCGGTGACTTTCAGGTGACGGATCCGTCACTTAGTAAAAAAGGGAGCCGCCGGTCAGACGGTTCCCTTATAAAAGCGTATGGTGAACATGGCTCCTACGGGCTTGCGGTTCTCTGCCTTTACGGTTCCACCCTGACCGGTTATGATCATGCGCGACAGCGCAAGCCCGATCCCAAAGCTTTTGCCGTCGGAATCCTTGCCCTTATAGAAGCGCTCAAAGATATGCGGCAGATCCTCCGGAGAAATGCCCGTGCCGTTGTCCTTAATTATAATTTCAGAATACAGGGCGTTTTCGGCTGCGTCAATTTCGATCCTGCCGCCCTCGGGGGTGTGTTCCATGCAGTTCTTCACAATATTGCCGATGGCTTCGCTCGTCCACGAGAGATCTCCCCGGAAAGCCCCGTCCGCATGGATGAGCAGCGCCTGCCCGCGCAGCTCCATGGGAATGAGCAGGGTCACACAGGACTTTTTGAGCAGCTCCTCCAGACTGACCTGCTCCTGCTTGAACTGCACCGTGCCGGCGTCCAGCCGTGAGATCTTCAGAAGTGTGGTGATCAGCCAGTCGATGCGGGAGAGCAGCTCGTAGAGCTCATGGATAAGCTGCTGCCTGCGCGCGTCGGTCAGCTTCGGCTCCGACAGCAGTCCAATCAGCAGATTGATAGAGGTCAGGGGCGTGCGAATCTGGTGAGAGATGTCCGCGATGGAATCGGCAAGATATGCCTTTTCCCTTGTCAGCGTTTGCTGCTGCTCACGCAGGCGTATGGTCATCTTATAGATCTCACTGTGGAGGATGCTCAGCTCGCCCTCCGAATAGCTGTCAAAATCGATTGCATGATCGCCGTGCAGGATCTGATCGATATCATCCGCAAGGGAAGAAATCCTCTGATACCTCTTATAAGTGCTGATGCAGAATACCAGCATAAGGAGCAGAGAAAGCCCTGCGGCTGTCAGCCCGGCGCGAATATCGAAGAAAAAGCAGACGGCGCAGGCGGCTGCGGAGAGCAGCAGCTGCCACAGCAGTGCCTTTCGCACCTCTTTGTTTTTCAGCAGCTTGATCATGCGTCCACCTTATATCCTGTCCCGCGAACCGTCAGAATGATCTTCGGGTCGGCAGGGTCGTCCTCAATCTTCTCCCGCAGCCGCTTGATGTACACCGTCAGCGTATTGTCATTGACATACTCGCCGGCAACATCCCAGATGGCGTCAAGAAGCCGCTCACGGGTAAGCACGATTCCCCGATTGTTGATGAAAAACAGCAGAAGGCGGTATTCCAGCGCTGAGAGGAACAGGTCCCTGCTGTTCTTCACCGCCGTGCCCTTTTCGGTGTCCACCACCACATCACCGAGCTTCACCGTTTTGCCCATGCTGCCGGTGAGTCGGAGTACATTTCGAATGCGGGAGATAAGCTCTCGTGGGCGAAACGGCTTTGGAATGTAATCGTCGGCGCCCAGGTCGAAGCCCGTAACGGTGCTGAACTCGTCGCCTGACGCGGTAAGGAAAATAACGGGGACATCAAACTCAGCCTTGATCGCTCTGCACGCCGCGAAGCCATTGCCCTCCGCCAAGGACACATCCAGCAGCACAAGATCCGCCTTTTCCTCCGCAAGCAGCTTCATGGCCGCCGCCTGCCCGGATACACTTCGCACAAGATAACCTTCGCTGTTCAGATATTCGCTCAAGCTCGCAACGATAATTTTATCGTCTTCTACCAATAGTATCTTTATCATAGTCGGTCCTTTATTCTGATTGCCGCGGAATTACAACCACTTCCCGATGAAGCCATATTCCACACGGTTGCCATCGTCCCATTCTGCAATCACACGGTAAACAAAGCTGCCGCTTTTCAGATCGAACGCATATCCTCTGTCATACGGAAGAATGCCTGTGATTGTCTCAACCTCGCCGCCGTTTTGGGGGACGCATTGTATCCGCACTGTATCCGGCTGCACCTCGAAAAATAACCGGGCTTCATTGGACCTCCGGTGGGAGGCCAGGCTCGCACTGGCTGCTGTGATCTCCGGCAGAGAAGTCTCTTCGCCGATCTCGGGCCCGCATCCAATGATGGAGCTCATTGTTCCATCCTCATTCGGTTCCGGGGACTGCCAGTAGTAGGCGCAGGGGGAAGCCGTGATTTCATCTGTTTCACCCATTGACCCGGACATCGCATTCACCTGAAGCTCCGGTATGGTGATTGGGTCGGAGGGCTGTGCCTCCTTATACGGCAGATTCATTTTTACTTCAAACTCTACCCAGTTTGCCATCGGCTCGGAATACTCCGTGCCCTCCTCGTACCGGAACTCCGTCTGCAAGCGGTATCGTTCCCCGGCTATCAGGCTATACGGCGCCGTCAGGTCATAGGAGAGCTCATTGTCCATGCCGCTGGGAAGGCTGTACTGGATAGCGGGATAATCAACCTGCCGTTCGGGCGTGACCTTTTGCCATACACCGTCTTTCATTTGATACAGCGCAAACGCCTGCCCGTAGGCAATCGTCTTGCCGGAATCGTTTTTCCAGCGCAGGTCGAGCCGGAGATTCACGCTCCCGCCGCCAATGCGCATAACCTCAAAGCCTACTCCCTCGGCATCGCTTCCCGCGTCAAGAATGCGAAGCAGCTCGTTCTCCGGGAATTGTGGCTCCGGCTGCTTCTCGCAGCGATAATATGTCACCGCCGCAAACGCACATGCGGCAATGGCAATCAGCGCAAGAACGACCACCCATATCGCGGAAACCTTTCGTTTCATCATTGTGCACCTTCCTTTCTATTTTTTGTTCTTTTCTTCCTGCGGTTTAGCAGAAACACGGGATTGGGGTAAAAGTTCAAATCCTCCCGTCACTGATTTCAATTTTTCTTCCGCACAGATCGGCGTACCGCCGCTCATGCGTTACCAAAAGCACGGTGTTTCCACGGCGGTTGACGGCGAGCAGCAGCTCCATGATCTCGTCCGCCGCCTTTTTGTCAAGGTTCCCGGTAGGCTCGTCAGCAAGGAGAATCACCGGGTCGTTGATCAGGGCGCGGGCGATGGCCACGCGCTGTCTCTGTCCGCCGGACAACTCACTCGGTAGATGCTTCAGGCGGTTCTCAATGCCCAAAAAAACCGCCAGCTCCCGCAGCTTCGTCTTATCCGGCTTTTTGCCATCCAGCAGCAGCGGCATGATGATATTCTCCTCTGCCGTCAGAATGGGAATCAGGTTGAAGTCCTGAAAGATATAGCCGAGCTTCCGTCTGCGTATTCCGGAAAGCGTCTCGTCATCGGCTGAGCAGATGTCCACACCGCCTACCTCCACGCTGCCGGAGGTGGGATGCTCAACACCGCCGATCAGGTTCAGAAGGGTGGTCTTGCCGGAGCCGGACTGCCCCACGATGGCGACCATTTCACCCGGTGCAACGGTAAAGCTGACGTGATCCACGGCGTAGATATCCTCATCGCCCTGCCGGAACACCTTGGTCAGATTTTTTACTGTAACTGCATTCATCGGAAAATCTCCTTTCTGCATGGTCATAGCGGACGAAGTACGCGCTTGAGTGAGCGGTGTACGGGATGCCAGTAGGTAAACAGTAGCAGCGCCGCCAGAGCCGCGTATACTGTGAGCGTCCCGCCATCAAGGTGCAGCGGGGCTTTCTGCCACACGCACAGCAGCACCGTCAGCGGAAGGCTGATCAGAAACGGCGCGGTGACAGCAGCGGCGGCGGAGATCCCGTCCTGCCGGATATAGGAGCGGTACAGCGTCCGCTTTGACGCGCCCAGCCTGTGAAGGGTGCGGATCAGCGGACGGCTGCCCTCGATGTAGTCGCAGAGCCGGACATAGAGAATCAGCAGGATGAACAGAAACAGCGCTGCAAAGATGTACCCCAGCAACAGATACACGCCGGAGGACATCTCCCGCAGGAAATCCGACCCCGACTGACGGTTGGTGACAGCATACTCCGCGCCTGCAAAGTGCGCCCGCAGGGCGGTCTCCACCTGTGCGTTCATGGCAGGGTCGGTCAGGGCGATCTCAATGCCGGTTGCCGGCTCTGAGGCGATGATGTCCGCATACAGCTCATCGCTCACATAGATATCCAGCGCCCATCCGGACGGCTTCGTGTCCGTCAGCGCGGTCACATCCTCCGGTGCGGGCTGCTTGATACCCCCGTTTCCATCGCAATACGCTTCCGACCGGCAAAGCCGCAGTACATCTCCGACGCCGCGTTCCGCCTTGCGGCTGACGGCAATCTCATATTTGGAAAGCATTTGAGACACCGCGCCAAGACCGCTGTATGGTCGGATACGCAGTGGTGTCTCCACCTCCTCCGGGGACTCCGGCAGCAGAATATAATCGTCCGGCTCATATACGGGACGCGTCTGCTTCACACCCACCAGAGAGGAAACATACGCCATATCCTCAGCCGAAAAGCCTTCTCCGTCATAGGAGGAGCGGGAAACCTTCAACTCCCATTCCTCCTCCGCGCCCGTGACCTGCAAGGCAACAGTGAGGATGTTGAACAGAAGCAGAAAAACTGCCATGACGGGAACAGAAACGGCAAGACAGGAACGGAGGCTGCGGTTCGTGCGGCTGCGCCACAGGCCGCAGAGGGTTTCCGCCGGGGTGAAACGCCGCCGAATGGGCTTTCGTCCGCGCTTGACCTTCGGCATGTTTTCCACATCGTTCAGCAGCGCCCGCGCAGGCTCGCGGCTGTATCGGTGCAGGGTCATGCCCAGCGACAGCCCCAGTGTAACGAAGAAAACCGCCAGATGGAGCAAAATATTCATCGGCTCCACATGAAAGATCAGCCACGCAAGGCTGTCGTGGCGAATCTCAAGAAACGCCGTGAACAGCGCTTTCAGCGATACAACGGAAATAACCACGGTGCAGGCCGCCGCCAGCAGGAACACCGCCGCAAGCTCCGCGGCAAACAGGGCGCTGATCTGACGGCGGCTGGCTCCGCAGGCGCGGAGTGTCCCAATGTCAGAGGTAAAGCGCTTCAGGTGACTTTGGTAAGCGGAACGCACCACCGATACCGAGAGCAGAATGACCAGCATATTGACGAGCAGAAGGCTTCGCTGCCCCGAAAGATGGGACGGATCGGTGGAGATCCCGTGGGCGTACTCATAGCTGAACGCAGTCGGGAGCAGGGCTTCGTTTCCAGACGCTTCCATGCGCTTGCGGATCTCGTTCTCAAAAACGGTCACGCTCTCCGCATTTCTCCATTCCTCGTCTGACAGAATATGCAGATAGATGGTGCTGTCACGATAAATGGGCGCGGACAGCCCGCGGATACCCTCAAAATAAGGCACATCCGCTTCCGCTGCGTTCCCAATGTGATAGGTTTCACCTGCGGAACGGGCAAGGAGATATTGTCGTGTGCCCCAGGCATTGCTGTCCCGGTAAATGGAAATTAGCAGCGGCAGCAGAAACGCGCAGGTCAGTACCGCAAACAGCACCGCATGACGGCGGGGACTGCGCGTGAATGAGCGTTTCATATAGAGTAGATAGGTCATAAATAAGCCTCCTGTTCAACATGGTTTATAAAATGGCGGCAGGGCAGCGACCTTGCTGCGCAAAGCCACTGCCCTGTGTATATGGCCTGTGGGCATTGCGGTGTCAATCGCGCCTACGGGTCGATGATTTATGTATCAAATTTCCCTTTTATATGTCCTTATGTGGCTCCGTAATTGTCGCCACCACCTCCCGCAGTTCCTCACTGAACTCGTCGAGATCGCCGAGTGTGATAACTCCCGCATTGATCATACGGCAGATGATTGGAAGAGGATCCGATCCTCTCATGGAGATCTGCACGCCGGCACAGCGTCTATCCTCACGGATGCGCTTGCATAACTTCCAAAACTTATCAGCTTCGGAACCGTCTCCACGCAACAATTCGATATATTCCTTGTTCAGCCTCCCGATATAAGCCTCCTGCCATCCGGCAAGCTTGCTTCGGAGCAGAAGCCAATCCCGTTTAGAACTCCAGTTGGATTGCATGCCTTTGCCTCCTCTCCTTGAGCTTTATCAATCATCCTGATTTCTTTCAAATTCACGGAACAGAAAGTGAAAACGCTGCTGTGCCGCACCATACACATCAATGTCCGGATATTCCCTTTTCGCTGTCTCATGCTTTACATCGCAGCGCATATCTATTCTTATTATATAGTAAAAAGTGCATCAAGTAAAAACAATCTGCAAATTTTAAGGAGTTTTTAATATTTAGAGCTCCTGTTTTTCACTGCATTCGCTCTCCTTAATAGCTTTAGGGTTATTGTATGGTATGGAGGCGTTCTTTTCACGCCACCCGCCTTTTCTCCAGCTTCGCTCTTCCCGGAAGATCTCACGCCGTGCCGGCTGTTTTCTTTGATTATGGCATCCCACCTCATGGGGTGGCCCCGGTGCGGTTTTCGTGTTGTTCATCGAGTGGAAAAGCTGGATGCCGAGAATACCGCAAAGCCCCGCTGGAATTGCTCCGGCGAGGCTTTGCCTTTGACCACATAAAATGCCACAGACAGGTGCGGAACACATGGGAGATGTGGGTCACAAGATGTTAGAAAAGGAATTTAAATCGAGAGAAAACCACTAAAAACGGCTGAAAAGTGCAGGAAAAATATTGCGGTAGCTCTTTGATTATTTCGATTGCGACATTGGCGCATAATTCAACGCCATAATTGCAAAAAACAAAGCTGCAATCACAAGCAGAGCAACAGCGATGATACGCTTTATCTGGTTTTCTCCACAGCTTCAGCGGAGGATAATATAAGAAATCCCCGATCGGAGTCGGGGATTTCTTATATTGGCAGCAACGCGCAGTCCTTAGCCGAGCGTGGAGCTTTCGCTATCCGGGTTTGGACGCCAGCCGTCCATGAGCTTGTCGTTCTCCATGATAAAGGGGCTCGCCGTATCCTGTCCCCATGAGGTGTCATATTTCCCCATAAGGTAATCACTCAGCGCCGTTCGGTCGGCAAAGCGCAGCATCCGGTACGGCTCCTGAAAGGCAACCTTTTCTACAAAGTACAGCGTCCCGTCCTCCGCCGTCAAAAGTACGCCAACATGCCCGACAAACAGCAGAGATTCCTCCTCGGTCGGCTTATCATGGAAGAATACC
>OLWN01000901.1_pt1 | contig 11430 bp, 10 predicted proteins | sample 1644151 | NCBI WGS metagenome assembly OLWN01 (sample SAMEA103958121, study PRJEB25191) | human gut metagenome
TTCAATCAATACTTCTAGTTCCTTATTCATTTCAGATAATGCGAATTCAGTTTTTAATTCATCAGATGTATTTAAACAAGTTTCTTTATCTTTAACGGACAGATAGTAATCTTTATCTTTTATTTTGCTGATAAACATTTCTAGTATTCCTATCTGCTCCATTATAGATTGATTCTCGCTATATACTTTTAAATATTTAGCCTGAATATCTCCATTTGGATCTGATAATTTAACTATAGCTTCTGCATCTGATAAATTTTTATATAGCAATTCTCTATTTTCATTTAGAGTTTTTATACGTTCTTCTAAATTTACTAATGTGCCTTTCATACTATCTTCATTACCGATAGAATCTATTTTAGCAACAATAGAATTTATCATTGAATTAAAAATAGATGATCGTTTATTTAAAGTCTTAAAGATATTATTATAAACTTCTGTGCTAGAAATTATATTACCAACATATTTTTTCCTTTCAGCTGGAGTTTTTTCAACGAGTCCTCTATTTTCAGATGATAATTTTGTTAGTGCTATAAAGTTAGGATCAAGTTTAAATTCATTAAAAATGACATCTTTGTATGTTCCCACATTACCATTTACATTTAATTCTATAAAATTACCATCAACTAATTTTCTAATAAATGCTTTAGTTGTAGTACGTTCTTTATATTTATTGATAGGATAATCTATATGAATCTGATAAACGGTACCATTATTCATAATATATTCTATTTCTTTAAAACACTCCATTTTTGGTAAATACATAGATTGACTATCTGGTAATGGATGTAAAGCATCCATTATAGTAGATTTTCCAGAACCGTTTGGTCCTGTTATTAATATTATTCTATTTTTACATTTAGTAAAATCAATTGTTATCTCTTGTAATCCTGATCCCATATATACTCCTACAAGACCACGGAATATTGCTGATTTTAATTTCATTACAATTCCTCTTCTCATTCTAATAATTATATTGATGTGGAGAAAAAAATAAAACATTACACCGTAGAGGAACTATTAATCCTCTACGGTGGGTTGTAAAAAACTGAATAACTAATAAATCTGAAGTTGATCTTTTCATCTAAAGGATATGGAATATTATAATCAACCATCCAATCTATTTCAAATTCTTTTTTGCATAATCTACATCTGAAATTTTTTAATTTACGATTAGTCAAATTATCTAATCTTTTCATGTCTATCATTGCAGTTAATCTAACCGGGTGATTGTCCATATCAAATAATTCTAATGCCCTATCTTGGTTACAGATAGGGCAATAATCTGGTCTATGCCTTTTGAATGCTTTCATCATTAATCTCTTCTTTATTTTTTGGCGGTAAAAACATATCAAGATCTCCAATAATATAACTATTATCAAGAAGCAATTCAACTCCGACATCTTGAATGTTTCTTATTATTTTCATAACCATGTCTGATGAAAATACTGGTTCATTATTAATTCTAAGCTCATTGAAAAGTTTAGCTATTGCTTCTTCTTTCTCCTTACTATCAATGAGCAAAATTCTAGAAATGACTGCACATGGAATTACAAATGTTGCTAAAAACTCTACACAATCAATAGGAGTATCTTTGATCTTTGGAATGTTATAAAAATGTCTACGTAATATATTGGCAATACTACATATAGCGGTCACATTACCAATAGCATCATTGAAATCCTGACTGTATATTTTTTCACTAATTAAGATAACAGCAGTAGGTTTTCCTTTATAATAAAATTCATCATGAAAAACCATATTTTTAATTTCTCCGCTGTAAATTATATAAATGAATTTTTCATCTGCACTTACAACGAATTTCTTATACAATTCCTGATTTGGATCTAAATCGGGTTTTCTCATACATAGTAAAACAATTAGATCTCTAGGTAAATACCTAGAAACGATTGGAATTACTGGAGGGGTTAAAATTGATACAATATCTTCTACCATTTCATTAAACATTTATTTTTCTCCTTTCATTTTAACACTATCGGCATTTGGTACAAAACTTACAAATGCTTGCACATTATCGGATATTTTGTTTGCATGTTCTTTAAATGTAGTAAATACATCCTCGAATATATTTTCATAGTCTTCGATCCATGATTTTGCAAGTGTATCTATTAAAAAGCAACTTGGAAGTTCACCAAGTTGAGCTACAGAATCAAAAGAATTTCTGATTTCTGTATATATTTGTTTTCTTCCACATATAAATACAATCTCGAGTATCATATGTATAATAGGAATAAACTCATCATTAACTTTGGCAACATATTTAACTTCGATTCGTTCATTATTATGAATCGTAATAATCGAAGTTAGCATATTTTTTATTGCCTCTATGTCAGTATGATCAAATGGCAATGACTTTGCCATCTCTGAATATTGTTTTAAATGAGCTTCATAAAGCTGCTGAGTTTCAAAAACTGGATTGAACTGTGTTTCTTTGGATTCTGATGGTTTATCTTTTTTCTCTTCATAACAGATACCAATTTCCATTGTGATATCATATTTTATCTGACTTTTATAGTATTTCTTGGAATCTTTGATTAGATCGTTTCTTATACCACAATTTGTCTCCCATAGAGATAGTAAAACCAAAATATTAGATAAATCCAATGATCTATCCGATACATCTTTACGCCATTTCCAATTGTCTTTCAGAACTTCGATATTAGTTCCTTTCTTTTGTCCTTTGACATTTGAAATGTGATCTGAATAACCACTATTTGCCCATTCTTTATCTATAGACAAATTGTACTGTCTTTTATCATAAATCTCTTTTAAATCACAATTAGATTTATTTGTATAATGCTTTAGCAGTTTTCCAGTAATTTTACTTTTAACTTTAACAGTTATTTCAGTTACATCTACTTTTTCAATCATATCCAAAACTTTTTTTGACTTTGGTAAATAATCATAATTATTAATAAAGTCATAAAAACTGTTGATCGAATCAAAATCAATATTAAATTTTTTTATCATATTATTCTCCCTTCTGATAGAATGGATTAAAACTGATAAGATCTGCTGATCTTTTAATCTTATCAGTAATACACCATTTATCTCCTCGCTTCAAAGCTTCAAATTGTTCTCCGCAATTAGAACAAACTATATTTACATTATATTCTGAAGAATCATCACAGATGAGATCTCTAACAACCGAACCAGATTCATCTAGTGGATATAACAATTCTTCAGTTTCATGTACACATAGAGTTCTTTCATGACAAATAGGGCATTCGTTTATACCCAATTTTGAAAACGCTTTCATTAGTTCTCCTTTCTATTTCCATCGTGTACTACACTCAGTATATTCCATATCTTCAAGATAACCTTTTGCTACAACTTTGGCATCTGCATAAGCAACATTATCACTCTGAGTTGATATCTGAGTGTATGGTTTCCAAACTCCATTTACCATTACTTCTCCAATAATAAATTCTTTACTCATTTTACTTTCAAGATTTTTCCGCAGGGCTTCCTGCTCTGCGGAATATAAAAAGTATCTGTATCTTTTTTCTTTATCTGCCATTATATGACACCTCCAATACTATCAATATATGAAAAAGCTTTTACTGTTTCTACAGCAATTTCTTCTTCTGTTTCTAAATCATAAATATTACCTAAGATATTAGAAGCTGTATACATAGAATCTTCAATAGCTAAAACTCTATCATTTTCCTCGAAACCTAATTCTTTTCTAAAAGCTAAAAGATCTTTTATTCCGATTAATTCTCGATATTGTTCTAAAAGCTCATCAACTTCTTCTCTCCATGTATTAGGTTCAGATTCTTGAGAGAATGAACCTCCATGAATATCTCCCATCGGGCAAAGCATTCCAGTTAATCCTGGATCGGTTGCTGATGCAGCATCCAAATCTATTCTACCAATATGAGATTTATGAATTCGTCTATACTGATCTGGTATAGATGTACCGCCCTCTCCTAAACCAGATACACCTTTATATGTGTATTTTAATGGTATGATAGAATCTAAATCATTTACATTGTTACAACAGTTAATCAAACTATCTCTAGTTATCTGTTTAAGTAAATAATCTGGATAGGTATTGATCGCTTTAATGATCTGATTTACGGTAACCTTAGCACCTTTATCAGATATTCTAATGATACCTTTTACAATCTTCATAGCATATAATAATGCAATATAATCTGCATAACGTATACGCTTCATAGATATATCTAAGTTATCTTTTAACCTGAGTGCTTTATATTCTCGCATTAACCAAATCATGATATTATAGATATCTTCCTTATCTTTTTCAGGAAGATGAAAATGTTCTTTTGAAGATAAGTCATATATACTTTCAAACGATTCAAGAACAGATAATCCTTTTTCAATTGTTCTAGAACCATAAGCTTCTCCAAGTTCCAAGATCCAATACTCTCGTTTAAAAATATCATTGATAGTGGTATCTTTTGATATAGATGTGACTACAGCATAAAATAATGACTGAGCACATTGATCATTTTCAAATATGAATTTTGGGATTGAGACAAATAGATTATGTCTTTTAACGGTATAATAGTTATCATCAGTATCAGAAATATCATAATCTGTTACTAACAATGATTCTACTTTAATTCTATTCATAAAATCATATAAACCATATCTAGCTAAGATATATTTCATAAGCTGAACTGATTTCTTGAAAATGATTGAATGGTAGAATACTCCGTTAATTCTCTCTCCTTTCGTTGTTTTCATCTTTATTTCTTTAGACCCATCAATATTAAATCTAAAAATACGACTTGCCATGAACATTGTTTTCAATGTTACACAACTAACTTTTGATGAACTAACTGCACTGTTGTTATAAGTGCTTTCCAAAATCTGATAAGAACATGAATATCTATTACCAAATAGATAGAAATAATATTTATCTACTACTCTTGGAACTTCAATAAATACTCTGTGTCTAGCAGTTGATTTTTCTGGATCTTCTTCATTGTAAACAGCAATAAAATAGTCTACAATTAAAAGTTTTATATCCGAATCTTTCATCGGGATATAATTCATTTTATTAGCTTCACCATCTTTCCGCATTCTTTCTTCATATTCATAAAGAATACGATGTATCTCATCGTAGTCATCTACTACGGTAAATTTCTCTACTTTAATAGTGAACACCTGACTTCTCTGACATGATAAAATAGCTTTTTCAATTTCAGCTATGATTTCATCTTCATCACGTTTAAAGATTTCATCATTAAACTGTTCTCTATTTCGATCATTAAACTCTCGTATAAATTGTGCTTGAGTTATCATTAATCATCTTCTCCTTTTCCAGTTAATTCTACTGTAATAGTACGTCCAATTGGATTTGGTACATCTGGACTTGCATCTTCCAATACTAAAGATGCTTTAATATCCAAATTAGTACATAATCTTTCGATCATTGGTAAAGATATTTTCTTTTTATCTTTTTTACTTACAACTCGTTTATCATTATTAAGATTAGCACCAAACCTATGACCATATTTATCAAAATCAATATGCTTTTCGATTATTGCTTCTTTAACTGCTTTCATAGCTGGTGAATCATCTTCGTTGATCACTGGAATAAAAATGTTGTCTGGATCTGTAAGTATCTCTTTTTCCAAATCTCTTACAGCCTCCTGTTTCATCATAAGTTCACCGATGTCGTGAACATTTGACATGTCTATTGCATTCTCTAATAAATATTCTGATTTCTCTTCTTCTGATGGTAATCTATAATGAGAGAATGCGGAACCTATAGATATACCAGGTTTGTTGTCATTTTTTGATGATATCGGTAACCCATAACCATCAACCTCAATGACAGTAGATCCTTGAATATAAGCATCTTTATTAGCTATATATTCCTCAAGTGATGCAACATCACACATCTTTCCGTTAATTTTTATTTTTTTCATGTTAGTCAGCATCGAATATCTACTCCTTTCAAAAAATAAAATGTATTTAGACCAGTACATCTATTACCGATGTACTGGTCTGTATTGTTCAGCTTAAACTATTTTATTAAGCTTCTGTTGCAGCGTCGTCTTTGATAATTGTCTTCATCTCTCCTGATGGTAAGAATGATTTAACGATCACATCATTCTCTACAGTTGCAGATGCTTCAAAGTAACCTTCGTGCTCAATTGTAATATCTTCACCTGCTTTGGCATTCTGATCAAGATAATCGCTGATTACAGTTGCTACTAATCCAACCATTCTTGTGATAGCACCCTGATTGTTGATTGACATGTGATACATAGAAGCTGCTTTCTTAATGAACATTGCCTGTACATTTGACTGAGAAACGCTGTAAGTTTTTGCATCTTTTACATCTTCAGGGTCAAACGTCCAATAATAATTCCAATTGTCCTGAGCATCTTCTTCCTCATTTTTGTTGAACTCTACAACTGCTCCCATGATCATATTTCCTTTTAAATCTTCAATAAGTAAAGCAGTTTTATCAGTTTTGGATTTTACGATTGCTAAGAAATCTGAAACTGCAGCAACTACGACCTCTACAAAATGTACAGCCTCTTCATTCGAGCACTCAAGTCCTACCTGACCTTTAAGTGATACTGCATAGTTCTCCGGGATTGTTGATTCAATAAGTTTCGTGTTCATGATTTTTCCTCCTTAAATTTGAAATTGATTTTGTATTTCAATTTTATAATATACGATTATTTGATAGTTTAGTATCCTGTACATTATAAAAATTGAGACATATTATTTTTAAATTCTTCTATTGGTACTACTCTAATACCATAAGATTTTGCTTTTTCGATCTTTCTACCACTGTTATAACTAGCTGATGGTACCAGTAAAATATCTGTAGACTTTGTTATTCCTGAATCTCCATCAGCGTCGTGTCCCATGGTAATTAATTGTTCGACAAGTTGTTTATCTCTACAGCCAGTGAATCTAATTTGTTTACCAGATTTCATTCCTTTACTATCTACTATAGAGACATTAGTCAATGCATATAAAAGATCATCTATGAAGAAATCTGATTCTGTTACGATTGTATTTGCTGTTGTTGGACCAACACCTTTAATATTGCTTAGATTGGCATATAACGCTTCTTCATTTTGTGATTCTAATCCATTAATGAATTCTTTGAGCGTCATATAGTTAAATATCAATTTCCATGTTTTCTTGGCAATACCAGTAAAACCTAATGAACCAATAAATTCATAATCATAGATAGGAGTAGTTTTTATCTTCTCTAACTGATCATACAAATCTTTTGCATTATTCTCTCCAATGACTCTAAATGCTTCTACTGTTGCATTGAAATAATCTACTAATCTATATAAACCAATAGATTTTATACTCAATTCACTAAATCCAGTAATTCCAAGTTTTTCAAACGTACTAGCCATTCTTTTAACTGCTCTATTGCCACAATTTATATTTGGACATTTTACAGATTTAGCACTTTTAGATACAACTAACTTTGTACCACAGCATGGACAAGTATCTGGAAACGAATCAAGTTCGTTATGAGAATTTAATGCATTCTTTCTATTGTGTTCATTCTCCGGTTTATATACATACGGCATTACATCATTTGTATATTCTACATCAATGATATCTCCAACATGAAGATCCAATTTCTTAAATCTATCAAAAGAATGTCCTGATGATTTATAATGGATAGCTCCTAAAAACTCCACCGGATCATAGTAAATCATTGGAGTTATAGATCCATCTTGACCAATGGTGTATTTATACTGTCTGAAGATAGTTTGTTTCCTCAATGGATTAAACTTTACAGCACATTTGTATCTATCGATGGAATTATCCCTTCCAAGAAATTTACGAATATCTTTATCGTAAAACTCAAATACTACACCATCATACATGAATGGTAGATATGATCTAGCAAATTCTGCCTCCTCTACAAACCTCTTCATCATATATAAAACTTGAGTATAAGTGCCACTAAATACACTATACCTCATCAACTGATCTTTGGCATAGCATAAGTTTAAAAGTTCTAGTTCTTCAATTCGATCAAGCGGTTCTCCGTTTTCATCTTTAATATTAGTTGAGATAGGAACCAAAGTGATCAAATCTCTATATCTATAAGCATCTGAAGATCCACTAATACCAATAATAGCAGTTCTACCATTAATATAGTTATATCCTCTCAACTCATTCAATTTTGGTAGATTAAAATAGTTCACGATTGCTTCAAACTTCACTCCTATCGGATACGTTAATTTAATTCCATCCATTCCCGGAAATGAATATCCTTTAAGAATAGGAGTCATATCGATAGCTTTATCCTGTTCAGTATCTCCTCTACCTCTTGCTTCTATAACCTCATTGGTCACTTCAGCTTCTACAGATATACCATCATACTTTAATTCAGCAATGATAGTAATTTCATCTCTCATATTAATTACACCATTTTGTAATAATGGTTTAAAGAAATCTCTTTCAAGAATTCTTACATTAGAATCATTTTCAACTCCACGTTCTCTAGCCTGTTCAATAAGAACATATTTACATTTATCCATGGTTCCAACTAAGTCAGGATTATTATGAGAAACTGATCTAATTCTTTTTGAAATGTATCCAGATTCTTTTATAAAAGCTGGACTTAGAAAATCCATATCAGTAAACTGTTTACTTTTCATCAATTCAGGAAAAAACATTTCATCTATATATTTAAGATCATCTTTTGATATATATGAAAATGCAGGAGATGGTTCTTTTGTTTCTAATAATTCTTTTTTATCACTATTAAAATCGATAGGAACTGCTCCAACCGGATAACAATCATTATTGTATTTTCGATACTTTTCAATAAGCATATCATACACACCATCTTCAATCGGAAGCAGATCTCTATCAGTGTTGTTGTAAGTGATATTAGCAATATCTAATATCATTTTAAGTTCTACGAGATCCTCATTAGAGAGATTTGAGCTTTCTAAAATTTGTATCGCTTCGTTATTTAATTTTTCTTTATAAGTATACGATGGGGTCAAATCCCCATCGTATAATGCATCTAAAATCTTTTTAATCGTTTCCATCTAAATCCTCCTCAATAGGCGAAAAAGCTTTGTTATTTTTGCCTATCATGTTGTCACGTAGTATTTTTAAATTAAGCAAAGCTTTCTCCTCAAGATCAAATTCAGTTGAATCTGAAATTATTATACGCTCTAAGCTATAATACCAACTACATGCTAAATCTGGAAAGAAATATAAATCTGCATCTATATTTAACAGATCTGCTCTTTCACAAGAATCAGCACAAGTTAATGCATAGATAACTTTTGCTTTTTTAGATTTAAAAAACTCATCCATAATTATTTTTCCTCATCAATATCACTGAAAGCCTTTGTAATAAACGCTCTCTTGTTTGCGAGTTCTATATTTTCTTCGTATAACTTAGCAAGATAATCTAAATTTAACGTTTTCATTTCTTCATCAGAAATATGGAAAAACGCTTTCTTTGGTTTTGGTATAGAAGTAAATGCTTTTGTAGTGAATGCTCGCCCTTTTACTTTAGGAACTTTTCTAAATACTAACTTAAGTCCCATAGTTTTAAGGTAAGCATTCAAGATTTCAGCTTTTCTATTTTTAGATTCCCCATCCAATACAATATTGACATTATACGGATCTCCTGTAAGAGCTTTCTCGTAAAGTCTTCTACCTTGCGGTGATACTGAATGGATCATTAAAGCTTCAATAACAGCTTCTGGTCCCATGTGATTCATATGGGTAATCTCCATATCACCAAATTGGATTGGAGTGTTTGCATGTGGTATACGATAATTTTTATTTGCTTTGCTTCTCGTGTTTTCATTTCTAATATTAGTTGCAGATAAACTTGTTACTGAAAACTTTTCTTCTGCATACTGTTTCAGACGATAGATATACATCTTACCACATACCAATGGTCTACGACCTTTGATGTATCTATTATTTCCATTGCTATCTTTAATCAGAGTATGAATGTCATACTGTTTAATAAATGGAAATTCCTTATAAATTTCATTCAATTTATCAAGAGACATTGATTCGGTGATTGGTTTGTTTGAAAGATAAATATACCCATCTTCTATACACTGATCAATGTACCAAGTTCTATCAATATCTGTTACATCGGCACCATACATCATTCCCATAAAATCTTCTGCTTCTTTAGGTGAAACATGTTTCATGAAACGATATATCATTTCTATAGCCAATTCAGTAGGCATTGAATGAGAATTGATATACTCAAGTATTCTAGAACTTATAAATGTCAATGACATCTCCATTAACTGACCTGGATTTAATCTGTTTACACAAGTTGATCCATTAAAACATACTTCCATACGTTTCCCATTATCTAAAAGAGGCATAAGATCATCATCTATAATTTCAGAAATAACACCTTTTCCTCCATATCTATTTGTAATTTTATCTCCTTTGGTAGGAGTATTTAATTCTAATACGATCATTTCAAGAATAGTACCTTTAAATGGTTTTGGTTTATCTTTAACGAATTCGTCACCAGCTAATACCTGTCTGCAACGATTATATATTTTAGACAGCTGATAGCTCATTTTTATATTACCATCTCTATCCCTAAGCATATTAATGGTATTAACAAATTCATCGTTGAATCGTATTGAATCATTATAATATTTTAACAACTGAGAATTACTATATCTCTCAGTAAGAACAGCTGGACTATTACAGTATACATTGATATCGATCACTTTACCATTGATAGTGTACTTTTCATCAGACATTAAAAGCTCCTGCAATCTATCCACTGATTGTGCAAAGAAACATTCCTCAACATTTTCTCTTCTTACAGCACATACAATATTTTCCGGAATAGTTTCATTAATATCTGGAAAAGATTTATAGTAATTATTATCGCCAAATAAGTTTAAAAGAATATCATTTTCATTGATAGGAATCTGTACCTTTTTAATTAACGGTGCTTTAAGCTTTTCTGCTGCTGATCTTGAGATGATAATCTCATCTTCAGTTGTTTTATTTTTGTTTATATATCCCGTTAATAAATTAACTCCATCGCATCTATTCATAAACTGATCAAATGCTCCAGATTTTCTAAGTATTTCATATTTTGGTACTTCGTATCCTACGTCTAAACTATCTAAGATAGAATTATTATATAGATATCCATATGTTTCAGTTGTATGATTGTATGAGATTCTCTCTATTACATCATATAATCTTTTTTCTTTATTATAGATAATCAGATAGTAATGATGATTAGGAGCTTCTGAGAATTTTGAGATTTTAGCGATAACTTTATAATCACTTTCAGCTTTAATAATAGATGAAGATCTATCACCAAAACGAATTTCGTAGCCATTTTGAATAATAGGTGGATGCTGGAGATCGGAAGAGCGTCGTGTAGGGAAAGAGTGTAGATCTCGGTGGTCG
>OLWN01000907.1_pt1 | contig 11350 bp, 13 predicted proteins | sample 1644151 | NCBI WGS metagenome assembly OLWN01 (sample SAMEA103958121, study PRJEB25191) | human gut metagenome
CTTTGGCACGGTTTTTGCTATGGCTCACATTTAACATCTTTTGCACAAGTTTGGCCCGGTTTTGTTATGCGTGTGCGCCCGTGAAATTGTTTCACGTGGAACACTGCCACACCGATGCACGAAATAAAATGTTTCACGTGGAACACAACACCAAGAGTTAAGAAAAGTTAAAACGAAAATAATTTGTGCGCTTATGCTTGTATGTTAGAAAAAAGTTGTATCTTTGCAGTGTTTAATTAAACGATTTGAAAATATGAAAGAGTTACTACAACATTTCAGAGAGCAACCGAAAGAAGCTATTAAAGAAGTTGCAATGTGTTTAGCTATTTTTGCCGTATGTGGTGCTATGTTGTTTTTGTCTGCAATCTTACAGGGTTGCAGCGTACAACGTACCAGCGCAAGCAGCGGCAAAGCAGTGATAATAACAACCGATACAACGTACATCTACCACGGCGGTACGGTGAAGTTTCCAAAAACAAAATAACAATAAGTTTAACAATTAAAAGTTTACTACAATGGAAGAAAAAAGAAATGCGTTTGATGAGTTTTCGTATGCCGCTTTGTCGGCGTTGGGTAGCCTTATGGCGTGTAATGAAGTATGCCACAATCAACGGGCAGTGATGAAAATCAACCGTTTTAGGGCGTGGCTTATGGACTTGAAACCCGACACGAACAACGAACCTAATTTGCCTTTTGCTGATGAGGCAAAGAGCGATAACGCACAATAAGTTTAACAATTAAAAGATTACTACAATGAAAAGTTTTGCAAGTAAGTTTAATAAGACAACTTTCGGGATTGACACAACCGATTTTCAGTACACCAAGTTAGCCGATATTTTCAACTCTGAAAACGAGGGCGGCAAAGATGTTGTACACAGGATTAACGGGCTTTATGTACACAAGTCGCAGTTAGGCGACAGACCTGTAATTATTGACGAAGAAAACAAACGGCTGGTGAACCTGCCAAGCCACACCGCCGAAACGGTGTGCGAGATTTTGGCAGATGCCGAAGCCGTGGAAACAATCAAAAATGGCAAAGTAGGGTACACGATTTACGAGTACGAGAGCCACTGCAAGAAGTGTTACTCTATTTCGTTTGTGGACTTGTAAGAGTTTGGAAAGTTATGTTTAACTTTGTAGGGGTTGCAATGTTTGCAACCCCTATTTAATATAATACCGTTATGGCAAAGTTAGGTTACAAGATTAAATTTACAAAGTCGGTATTTGGAGCAACCCAACGGGAGAAAATCAAAAAAGAGATATTGCAAGCCGTGGAAAGCAGCCCCGAATATCGAAAAGAGATTTCAAGGGTTTTCCAAATGGCAAACCGCCGAATACAGAATATAGAGCAAAGCGGACAACTTTCGCCAGCCGTGCAAGCGTTAAACAAAGGCGATGTAAAAGGGTTTACCAAGTTTTCAATGAAAGGCGATTGGAATACCCTAAAAATTGAGTACGGCAAGGCGATTTCGTTTTTACGCCAGCCAACCAGTACGGCGCAAGGCGCAAGGCAGTACGGTCAACACATGCAACGTATGTACGATTTAACGCCCGATGAGTACAACCTTATGGCGAGAAACTTGCAAGGCAAGTTAAACAGCGTTTCGGATAGTGATTTCGTGGAACGGTATTTGATGCGATACAAGGATTTCACGGGCGAAATGGAGCAAAGCGCAAGCGATATAAGCACCCAAATTGAGAGTGAAGCGCAAAGCATATCACGGGCGATTGATGCAGAGATAGAGCGGCAAGCAAATGAGGCAGCCGACCAAATGGAGGATATGCAAAACGATATAGAACGGATATTGCGCAACTTTAACAAGTTTGGGTTATGAAAAAAATACCTTTTGAGTTACAAGAAAGAATAAACAGCCCGACTGAAATTGCAAGCGTGTTGCAACGTGCCGTGAACGAAAAAAACATTATAGGCAACAGCAAGGGGGAACGCTTTTATAACATACCGTGTGCGTTTGACATTGAAACCACGTCTTTTTATAGGGACACGGACGGGAACGCATATACCTACGAGCAAATTCAGAAAATGACAGATGCAACCGGGCGCAAGGCGAAATTAGAGAAAGCCGCAATAATGTACGTTTGGCAATTCGGGATAAACGGTTATACGATAATGGGGCGCACGTGGGGTGAATTTGTTACGATGCTGCAGGAAATAACAAGCATCCTGCAATTATCCGACAAATTGCGCCTTATTGTGTACGTGCATAACCTATCTTATGAATTTCAGTTTTTGCGCAAGTGGTTTGAGTGGCAACGGGTTTTCAGTATTGATTTACGCAAACCGATTTATGCAATAACAACGGGTAACATTGAGTTTCGTTGCAGTTACTTGCTTTCGGGTTATTCACTTGCAAAGTTGGGCGAACAACTTATGAAATACAAGTGCGCAAAAGCCGTGGGTGATTTGGACTACCAGCAAATAAGGCACAGCGAAACGCCGCTATCTGATGCTGAAATACACTACTGCATAAACGATATTAAAGTAGTGATGTGCTACATACAAGAACGTATCGAGGAAAGCAAGGGGATAACCCGCATACCGATAACAAAGACGGGGTTTGTTCGCAAGTATTGCCGTGCGCATTGTTTGCGTGAAAAAAGCGATGCAGGAAAGACCGTGCCAAACTGGGATTACGTAAACTTGATGCAGGAACTACAAATTACGGGTATGAACGAATTTAATATGCTTCAACGTGCATTTGCTGGAGGATTCACCCACGCAAACGCCGAATATACGGACGAAGTTGTTACGGACGTGGATAGTTACGACTTTACAAGCAGTTACCCGTATGTAATGATAGCGGAAAAATACCCGATGTCGCAAGGCGTTGCAATCCCGGTTAAGAGTATGGCGCAATTTGAGTTTTTAATATCAAAGTATTGTTGTGTGTTTGATATTGAGTTTACCAACATATTTGCCAGCGAAACGCAAGACAACCCTATTTCGGCAAGCAAATGTTTTGTGAAAGAAAACCCGTGCGAGAATAACGGGCGTATTGTGGCGGCTTCAAAAATTGCGCTGACAATTACGGACGTGGACTTTCATATAATCAAAAACTTTTATTCGTGGGAAAGTATGCGAGTCGGTGAAATGTATTGTTACAAGAAAGAGTATTTACCGACCCCGTTTGTAAAATCTATCCTACATTTGTACGAAAGTAAGACGAAATTAAAAGGCGTTGAGGGCAAAGAAGTGGAATATCTAAACAGCAAGGAAATGTTAAACAGTTGTTACGGTATGAGTGTTACCAACCCTTTGCGTGACGAGTTTACATATAACGGCGAGTGGGATATTAACTCAATGACAGCCGAACAAAAGCAAGAACTATTATATAAATACAACACCAGTAAAAACCGTTTCTTGTTTTACCCGTGGGGTATTTTCGTAACCGCATACGCACGGCGCAACCTTTTCACGGGCATACATGAAGCGAAAGACGATTACATATACAGCGACACCGACAGCATTAAAATAATGAACGGCAAAGCGCATGAAGCGTATTTCAAGGCTTATAATATGCAGGTGCAAATGAAATTGCGTGCAGCCTGCAAGTACCACGGTTTGCCGTTTTCCCTTTGCGAGCCGCAAACGATAAAAGGCATAACAAAGACTTTGGGCGTGTGGGATTTTGAAGGTACATATATAAGATTTAAGACGCTGGGAGCAAAACGGTATATGGTGCAAGAACCGAACGCACTAAAAGCAGGTGGAAATGCTTACGACTTTTCATTAACCGTTTCGGGCGTGAACAAAAAAGCCGCTATTCCGTACCTTATGGAAAAGTACGGGGCAAACGGGATATTTGATGCGTTTACCAACTATTTGGATATTCCAGCATCCGCAACGGGCAAAAACATACATACGTACATAGACTACGAGATACAAGGCGAGATAACCGACTACAAAGGCAGCACGGCGCATTACAACGAACGCACGGGCGTACATTTAGAGCCGACAGGGTACAACCTTTCCCTTTCGGTTATGTACATAAATTATTTGCGAGGTATCAAATTTAAGGACTAAAAATAAACGATTATGACAACAAGAAAGACAAAGACAGACAAGCCGAAATTTTACGACTTGAAAGCGATTTTAAGCAAGAACGCCGATTATAATGTTATATTCGGCGAAAGGTCAAACGGTAAGACTTACGCCGCCTTAAAATATGGTTTGGAAAACTATATCAATACGGGCAAGCAAATGGCATATATCCGCCGTTGGCGTGAGGATTTGAGGGGTAAACGTGCCGAAAGCCTATTTACAAACCACGTGGCTAACGGGCTTATTGAGGAACTGACAGAGGGCAAATTTAATGAAGTGTTTTATATGTCGAACAAGTGGTTTTTGTCGTACTACGATGCAGAGAAAAACAAGCGGACACCTGACCCGGTACCGTTTTGTTACGGGTTTTGCCTTTCAGAGCAGGAACACGAAAAAAGCAGCAGTTACCCGAATGTAACTACGATCGTATTTGATGAGTTTTTGACACGGCGGTATTATTTGCCCGATGAGTTTATGTTATTTATGAACCTTTTGAGTACGATAATACGCCAGCGCAACGATGTTAAGGTTTTTATGCTGGGTAACACGGTAAACAAGTTTTGCCCGTACTTTACCGAAATGGGATTGAAGCAAGTGCCGTTTATGGAGCAAGGAACGATAGATATATATCGGTTTGGCGAGCACGGCGCAATAGTGGCGGTTGAGTATTGCAGCACGATAGTACAGCACAAAGCAAGTAACAAGTATTTTTGTTTTGACAATCAAAATTTGCAGATGATTACGGGCGGTAAATGGGAACTTGCGGTTTACCCACATTTGCCTTGCAAGTACAAGCCGCAAGACGTGTTGTTGGTGTACTATATCAAGTTTAACGATGTAGTTTTGCAAGGTAACATTATTCAAGTGGGTAACGAATGTTTTACGTACATACACGCAAAGACAACCCCGATAAAAGACGAGGAAAACAGCCTTATTTATTCTTTGGAAATGAACGGCAAACCGAACTACAAACGCAAGTTGTTAAGCACCGCAAGTTACGTTGAACAGCAAGTTGCAAAGTTTTTCGCTATTGACAAAGTTTTCTACCAGGATAACGAAATAGGCGAGATAGTACGAAATTATTTAATTACGAGTGCAAAGACCAACATAGTTTCGTTGAAATGAAAATTACGGGCGGTTTGGTGCAAATTTCGTGCCGAACCGCCCGTTTTACGAAATAAATAACTACCTTTGCAATAGGAACTAAAATTTACTGATATGGACGCAAATACTATTATTCAAATCATTTCAAGTTTGGGTTTTCCCATTGTGATGTGTGGGGCGTTGTTTTGGTATATGGTGAAACAAAGGCAGGTGCACCAGGGAGAAACGGAACACCTAAAAGACACGATTGCGGAAAACACGAAAGTGTTAGCCGAACTTACAACACTGATTAAAGTTTTGACAGATGAACCGGAAAGATAACATTTACAAGTTGTACCAGCAACAAATAAGGGACAAAGACACCGCCGTAACCGAATTTATGGCGAACACGTTGGCGAAAACTCAAAGTATGTTTGAGTATGAGGGTTTGCCCGACAGCATACCGCAAAAGGAATTGGAGCGGCTTTTGCAGACCACGGGCAACGCCTTTGTTACCAGCGTGGACGGTGTTTTGTATGCGCTTTCGGGAGGCAAAGGCGGCGAACCCGATGTTTACGGACGGGCAACGCTTTACACCGTGGCGAACCCTGCATTAAAGCTAAACAAAACCTACGATATACAGAAAGACGGGGTTTTGATTGAGAACGACACCAACGGCGAAAGCCTTTTGCCTCTTATTGGGCGTTATGCCGTCTTACATACTGACGGGCTTATTTCGTTGAACACGGCAAGCATTTTAACTCGTATAACGATGCTTATAAGTGCATCCGATGACAAGACGAAACAGAGTGCCGATGAGTTTTTGCGCAAGATACAGGACGGCGAGTTTTCAATTATCGGGGAAAACGCATTTTTCAAGGGCGTAAATATGCAGACAGCCCCGACCACAAACAGCGTGTACATAACACAACTTATTGAACTGATACAATACTACAAGGCGAGTATGTACAACGAGTTGGGACTAAATGCAAACTACAACATGAAACGGGAACGCCTTAATTTGGGCGAGGTAAGCATGAATGTAGATGTACTTTTGCCGTATGTAGATAATATGCTAAAAGAAAGACAAAATGCAGTTGAGAAAATTAATGCGATGTTTGACACCGAAATTTCGGTTAAACTTGCTTCAAGTTGGGGTTTGGAAAGAGATAATTACAACGCTTTGGCGGCTGATTTGGAAACGGCAAAGGAAAACCCCGACCCGACAGAAGAACCCGACCCGACAGAGGAAACAACCGAAACAGACGGAAACGGAACGGAAACAGACGGGAACGATACCGAAACAGAGGAAACAGAGGAAACAGAGGAAACAGAGGAAACAGAGGAAACAGAGGAAACAGAAGAAAACGAAGAAAACAAAGATAAACAATGAAATACAGCGAACTATTTACAAAGGGTAACGGGATATTCCAGGCGGTTTTCAAGACCGAATACCCGACAGAGTACGCCGCAATTTTCGGCGATACCGACCCGACCAAGTTAGACGCTTACGCCCTACTGATGTACGGCGGTAAGACCGTTGTAAGCAGCATAACCAGCGACAACGCAAGCGATGTTGTTTCGGCGGTGATTGCGGTAAACGTGCAAGGCTGGGAACGTGAAGCGGCGGCGATGTTAGCCGATTACGATGTACTGACACCCGTAACGGGGCAAGTTGAACGGACGGAAACGGTTACTTTGCAGGAAAGCACCGACAACACCGAAACGGGAGCAAACAAGGCGTTTAATGACACCGATTTTTCAGACAGCGACCGAAAGACCGCAAACGATAAGAGAAACCGCACAGAGGAACGCCAAACAACCGAAACCAGCAAAGGAACGGGGGCAAGCAAATCAATTTCAAGCGAAATTGCAAAAGAACTGCAGTTAAGGCGTGATAATTGGAGAAAAAACATTATCTTTGCCCTTGTAAGCGAGATAACAACGAGTATTTACGAAGAACTAATTTAATTTTTAGCAATATGGATGTAAAACAGATTCACACGCTTATTAGCAGCGTATCAAAAGAAGTGTTGGGCAAAACCGACATTGTGCAGGACGATTTGACGGGTATTGTGGATTTAGGCAAAGAAGTGTTTAACCAAAATGCAGTTGATAATTACGTTAAATCACTTGTAAACCATATCGGCAAGGTGATTTTCGTAAACCGCCCTTATGCGGGCAAAGTGCCGAGCGTTTTAATGGATGCGTGGGAGTTTGGCAGCGTGCTGGAAAAAATAAGTGCCGATGCTCCCGAAGCCGAGGAAAACGATACGTGGGACTTGACGGACGGGCATAGTTACGACCAGGATGTATTTCACAAACCGACCGTTACCGCAAAGTTTTTCAACTCAAAGGTTACGTTTGAAGTGCCCGTATCAATCACCGAAAGGCAGGTTAAGGAAAGTTTTAGCAACGCCGCACAACTTAACGGCTTTATTTCGATGATTTATGCAGCCGTTGAAAAGTCTATGACTATCAAGGCAGACGCTTTGATTATGCGCACAATTAACAATATGATTGCGGAAACCGTGTTGGCTGATGCGCAAGCGTTTGGAGCAACGGCGGCAGGTGCTATGGCAGGCGCAAACCTTGCAAACGGAAGCACTGCCAGATGTGTGAACCTTTTGAAGTTGTACAATGACAAGTATTTCCCTGCAACACCAGGCACCCCCGACCCGACACCTAACCCCGATGCGTTGACAGCGGCAAAGGCGATGACCGACCCCGATTTCATCCGCTTTGCGTCTTACGTAATGGGTACGTATGCAGACCGCCTGCAAAGCATTTCCACCGTGTTCAACGTTGGCGGCAAGGAAAGATTTACGCCGAAAGATATGTTACACGTTGTTCTTTTGTCAGACTTTGCAAAGGCAGCGCAAACCTATCTTTATTCGGACACTTTCAACCGTGGCGATGTGCTTTTGCCGCAAGCCGAAACCGTACCTTTTTGGCAGGGCAGCGGAAAGAACTACGACTTCGCCAGCACGGGACATATCAAGGTTAAGGAAAGCGGCGGCAAAGATGTTGAAATTACGGGCGTGTTGGGCGTAATGTTTGACCGTGATGCGTTGGGCGTTTGCAACCTTGACAGACGGGTAACAACCAACTACAATGCGAAAGCAGAGTTTTTCAACAACTATTACAAGTTTGACGCTGGATATTTCAACGATACAAACGAAAACTTTGTAGTATTCTTTATCAAGTAATTGATAAGTATTAGATTGTTTAACTTTGGGCGGTGTGGGTGCAGGTGAAAGCGCACCGCACCGCCTTTTTCTTTGCAGATATGACAACGATAAACTTTTATTCATACACCGGACACCCCAACACGGTAAACAAGCAGTTGGGCGACTTTACGGCGATTGAGGGCGATTTGCGGCAAACTTTCGATGTGTTGCGCCCGACCGTAACACTACGAAAGCAGCCCCGACCAACTTTCAATTATTGTTACATACCTGATTTGGGGCGTTATTATTTCGTGGATAGGGTAAGTTTTGAGGGAAACAACGCCTACGAACTTACGTTGCGTGTGGACGTGCTTAAGACCTACGAAACCGAAATTTTAGCGGCAACGGGGCGTGTATCTGAAAGCGACAACCCCGACCCGTATATTTCCAACCGTGAAACGGTTTACAATAGAACCCCGAATTTCGAGAAAGTGCCGTTTTCTGAAACGGGGCTTTTGAATGAAACGGGCGGCATTATTATGGTAACATTAAAAGGAACTGAAAATTAAAAGGATATGGCAGTAACAAACAAAGTACCGCATAGCACGGATAACAGCGCGTGGCAGGGTGATATTCCTTTCGGTGGCGATTATTGGAATTTGGAACTAAACGCCGAAAAGGGCTACAAATTTGACGGCGATATTACAGCCGCTTACACGGACACCAGCGGACAACCGCAAACGCTTGTTTTGACACCCCGAAACGCCTATAATTTGCAAGTGTGGGCGGATGTGTATGACACGGACGTAAACACGGCTTTCGAGATTACGGGAAACACCCGTTCGGATAATGAGTTAGACGTTACAAACGAGATACCAAACACAACCGCAACGGGCGAAAAGTTGGGAACGTTGCAAGCGAGGGTAACGGTAAAGGCAAATGAGGGTTACAGGATAACGGCGGCGCAAGTGAAGTTTACGGAAAGTTACGGATTTCCCGAAACCGCCGATATGACGATAACAGAGGACGGGAAAACTGCAACGTGGGAAAGCGATGCAATCCAAGTTGATGACGGCGTAATGCTTACGGGCGAAACAGCCAGCGAGGGAATCCCCGAACTTAATGTTACGAACAACATAACGGGCAGCGGCGTAACCGAACAACATACGTTTGACGGGGAAACGGCAACTTTCACCGTTACGGGGCAATACCACCCGAATAAAGTGCGTTTCTATGACCTTAAAGCGAGTTACACGAACAAGGCAGAAACCCCAACCAAAACGCCGTTTGTGGTGCAGGATTTGGAATACAGCCAACAAGCAACGCTAACCGTTACCGACATAGACCCGACAAAGACCGTAACGCTTACGGGCAGTTACAATGATGTGTTAGAAATTTCTACAGACCTATCAAATTGCACCGCTAACGAAGAATTGCCGCAATATGTGAAAGACGGGGAAACGGTAAATGTTACATTAACGGCAAACGATGGTACAGAATTTGACACCGAACAAAGTACACCGCAATTCTACTACAAGAACGCAAGCGGCTTCACTCAAACGAAAGACCTTACGATTTCAAGCGATAAAAAGAAGGCAACGGGAAGCATACAAGTAAACACTAATTGGAGCGATTTTGCAGTTATTGGAAGTGCGTACCCCGTTACCGTTGTGGGCGAGCAGTACGGGGCTATAAACGTGTATTTGGTAACGCTTGATGAGTTGGCAGAGTTTAGCGGCAAGCGTTTTTTCAAAGAAACGGGGACAGACCCAGGCACGGGCGCACCCATATACGAAAACATAGATTTGAGCGCATACGTGAACAAAATACGCCGTGTTTACACCAACATAGGCGCAAGCAGCACCGATGTAATACGATGCGGCAACTACAACACGGGCGTATCCTGCCACCAGCCAGCGCAAGACAAAATAACGCTTGATTTCGGCACGGCGGTAGTACCAGCACACAATGAGGACAACACCGACTACGAAAGCGAAATACAAATCTTTTTGCCGTTTGCAGGCTTTGTAAACCTCAATACCGATTATGCAGGTAAAACGATAGCTTTGCAGTACGTTATAAACGTGGTAACGGGCAACGGGGTTGCGCTTTTGTCCTGCAACGGCGTTGTATTTCAAGTTGAAGAAACCGAACCAAGCAGCGAAATAATATACCTTTCACCAAGCACCCAAGTTAAAACCGTGGGCGGCGATGATTGGAACGAAATGTTATATTACGGTTTAGAACCTTACATTTACTGCAAGTGGTACGAGAGCGCAAGCAACGGGCGAAACAATGACAGACAAACGGGCATTTTAGGCGATTTCAGAGGGTTTAATGTGTTCAATGATGTTACACCCATACACACCGCCGAAATGCTGACAGAGGAACAAGAAATGATATACACGGCTTTGTCTGACGGCGTTTATATTGAGTAACTGCAAGGCAGGACAAAAAGAAAGGCGGCAACTTGATTGTTACCGCCTTTTCTTTGTGCCTTTCTTGTTACTTGTTTTCGTGCTTTTCCAAAATATCAAGCCCCGTTTTGTTTAGGTATGTTTCAACGGGGTAACAATGCCCGAACAACCCGAAACGACCGATTAACTTTTCAGTCATTATAAAATCGTATGCTTGATTTTTGCAAGCCTTTTCTAACTCAAACTTTGACACGGTTTGTTTGTGTACCTTTTCTTGCATTTCGGACAATTCGCAAACCGTACCTAACGAATGGTGTACTACTTGCAAAGTTTCTGCAATAGTTTGCAAGTTTGTACGGATTTCGGGATAAGCAGCCGCCAAAAATTCTACGTGCTTTGTTGTTTCGCTAACAGCCTTTGCGATGTTTTCGCTTAATGATTTTACGTTATTCATAACTCAATGTATTTAATTGTTTAACTTGCTGCAAAGTTAAGCATTTGTTTTGAACGTGCAAGCGGTTGGCGTGAAACAATTTCACGGGCGCACACGCATAACAAAAACCGTGCCAAACTTGTGCAAAAGATGTTAAATGTGAGCCATAGCAAAAACCGTGCCAAAG
>OLWN01000912.1_pt1 | contig 11335 bp, 4 predicted proteins | sample 1644151 | NCBI WGS metagenome assembly OLWN01 (sample SAMEA103958121, study PRJEB25191) | human gut metagenome
GGGTATCTGGGCGTTCTCACCGGTTTTTGCGTGCTTTCGTTTTATTCGGCCATCGGCGGCTGGACGATTGCCTACCTGATCGATGCGCTCTTTTCCCCGGAGTTTTTGTCCGATAAAACACAACTGGCGCAACACTTCGGCGCTTTTGTCTCTTCGCCCGTTGCGTGCATTGTTTCTCAGACTTCTTTTATCGTGCTCACGGCCGTGGCCGTTGCCTTCGGGATTAACAAGGGTATCGAGCGCATGGGAAAGATTCTGATGCCGCTTCTGCTGGTGATGGTTCTTGCCATCATCATCTGGTCGCTGACACTGCCGAATTCTGGGGGCGGACTCAAGTACCTATTTAGTTGGAATCCGTCGGCGTTTAATTTCCAGAGCCTTTTGATGGCGATGGGCTTTACGTTCTTTAGCCTGTGCGTCGGTTGCGGTTGCATGATGACCTACGGCAGTTACCTCGGAAAGACCGAAGACTTGCCGGTCTCTTGCGCCAGCATCGTCTTTTTAACGACGTTAAGTTCGATTTTGGGCGGACTGCTTGTCATGCCGGCTGTGTTTGCTTTCGGGCTTGACCCGGCAAGCGGACCGAATCTGACATTTATTACGATGCCCTACGTGTTTGCCCAGTTTTCGTTCGGGCAAGTACTGGCCGTGGCCTTTTTCCTGTGCTTACTGTTTGCCGCCATCACCAGTGCCGTCTCCATGCTCGAATTGGTCGTGGCCTTTTTGGTCGATGAGCTCAAATTCGGTCGTCGCAGCGCGTGTCTTGTCAGTACGGTGGCTCTCATTGCGGTCGGCACCCTGTGCGGCCTTTCGTTCGGTCCTCTGGCGGACTTTAAGATTTTTAATCGTACGATTTTCGATACGTTCGATTACTTTACGAGCAATCTGAGTCTGCCGATCGGCGGCTTAGTTGTTTGCGCCCTCGCGGGCTACAAGGTTTGGCCGGCCTTTACGGAAGAATTGGCAAGCGGTGCTACCTTAAAGCCCTTGACGCTGAAACTTCTGCGCTTTTTCATCCTGATTGTGTCGCCCGCTTTGGTGCTGACCGTTCTGATTACAGGACTCTGAAAAAACATCGCGTGCCTGACGGTAACCCGTCAGGCCGCTTCGGAGTCTTTTTCAAAGGCCTCAATCAGGCGCTTCTTAAATCCTGTCTTGCGCTGGCTCAGACTGACAAGCGCTGCCTTAAGACCCTCGCTGCTTGAAAAGACGGACAGTTTCCCGTACGCCGTAATTCGGTACTCGGAATCTTTGGTGTCTTTCACGCGCGTAATGCCGGTATAAAAAAGCTCATTGGTTACAAGGGATTCGGTCCCAGCGGACTTTTGGTCTTGCATCGGCAAAACCAGTGCAACGTCTTCGTACTCCGAGCCCTGAGACTGGTGAATCGTGATGGCAAAAGCCGTCTCGTATTCGGGTAAAAGACTTAAGGCCATGTGACGGACTCCGTCGACGCCTCCCGGGAAAACCACTTGCGTGACCGAGCCTTCTTTGGCGGGAAGAACAACGCCCATATCGCCGTTATATAGTCCCGAATCATCGTCGTTTTTCCGAATGATAATCATGCGACCGGCATCGGTTGCCTCGGAAAACCCTCGGCGGGCGAGTTCCTCGCGAAGAACCTTGACCGCATAGGTATTGACGGCATTGACACTGTCCGGCCCTTCGCGCATGGCGCAAAGAATGCGAAAACGCTGTGATTGATTTAAAAGGGCGGTTTCGTCACCTTCAGCGACAAGCGCAGCATAGGGGCGGATACGGGCATCAATCCACTGCTTTAACGACGTCGGGAGTTCTTGATCGGCGTCAGTTGCCTCGGATGAAAGAGCATAAAGGCGTTTATCGGGAACATCGGGAAGACCGAGCATGGGAAAAAGCGCCGCATCAATCGGTCCCGTTAAATAAAAACGCACGGGCTCCGGGGCCGTACCCGGGAAAACACGTGCCGGTTCGGAAGGAGTCGGCAACGCTTTTTCGTTGGCTTTTTGGCGAGCAAGACAATTGACGGCGTGCGCAATAATTCCGACGCCGCTTGCCGGGTCGAAACGAAAGCTTCGTTTAAGTTCCCCGGCAAAGCCTTGCATACGACCGAGGGCGCATAAGTCGGCAAAGACCGACCCCGGACCGACAGAGCGAAGTTGGAAGGGGTCTCCGAGAAAAATCACTCGGGTTCTTTTCGGATCGATGACGCGCAGGAGTTTTTCCGCAAGTCGTGCGTCAAGCATCGAGGCTTCGTCAAGGACGAATAGGTCGCAATTTAACAGCGATGTCGGACTCGGTTTTTCGCCGGAGTCTTGCTGGGCATAAAGCCAGCGATGAAGAGTCCTTGCTGGTAGCGCAAGCGCATCGTTCCGATTCAGACGCTCGGCAAGGAGCGGGAAGGCGGCCGAGCCGCTTTTGGCAGAAGCCTCCAAGGCTTCGCGCATCCGTGCGGCGGCCTTTCCGGTCGGAGCCGCGAGGAACACCACGAGCTTTGCGTTTTCTTCAAAGAGCGTCTCGAGAATGCCTGCCAGGCACGTTGTTTTTCCGGTTCCCGGTCCTCCGAACACCACGCAAAACGGTCGAGTCAGTGCCAGGCCTCGGACGGCGGCAAGATCGGGCGACATGGTTTTCTTGTCGCAGGAATCCTCTGCTCTTATCCGAACGGCACCCTGTTCGGAAAGGAAGGCAATTTTTCGGGCTAGCGTGCTTTCGACGGCAAAATCACGCTCGAGATATAGGTGAGTCTTGTCGGCAACGACAAGGGCCGGAGCAGGACCCGAAAGGTTTGTTTGGAGCGGATGTTCGGCGGCAAGTTGCGCCTTGATAAGAGAGGCGGCATCTTCCGGCGAAATGTCCGCGCATAGTCCCCCTTGCCGTAAGGTTTTTTCGAGCGAGGAAAACGCGCGATGCAGCGTCGAAAGGAGCGGTTCTTCTTCAGGCACTCCCTTGGAGGTCAAGAGAAACTCGGTCATCGTTCGGGCAAAGTCAGACAATTCTTCGCATTGGGGCATGATTACTTCTCCTTGACCGTCAAAAGAGCGTCTAAGGTGTTGACGGCATCCCTAAGAGTCTGATTCATCGGCATACGGTAAATTCCTGTTGTCCGGCCGTCCGCTTGCCCGATGCCGCGTAAAAAGACATACAAAGCGCCTCCCATGTGGTCAAGAGCCGTCTTTTCGTTGTGGTAGCAACGGCACAAAAAGCGCTTTAACGCCGTCATGTAACAAAGGGCCTGCAGCTTGTAATTGGCGCCGCGCATCACCTTTTCCATTGCTTCGGTTGTGTAGTTTCCGAAATAGTCGCGTGAGTGCTTTAGTTCGGGATCTTCGATCTTGTTGCTTTTCCAGTCCACAATCCAATAGCGCTCGTCTTTGTCCTTGAAAATCAAGTCGATTTGTCCGGTTAAAAAGCCGTATAGCGATTGCTTTATTGCGCGACTTCCTTCCGAGGCCTCGTCACGGTTGACGGCAAAAGCAAAGTCGGGATTACCGGCAAAAGCCTTTTCAACGGCCTCGGGATTAAAGGCACGATTGCCGACAAGTCCGAGGAAGCTGATTTCAGGGGTAAGAGCATCATTGGCGATTAAATCGCAGAGCGTCTCGTCTGCGGCAAGCGGCGTGTGAAAAAGGCGAGTAAAGGTTTGACAAAGCCACGTACGGCAATACGTTTCGTAATCGCCGGCATCGGTAATGCCGACGGCAGGATCTGGCGCAAGTGTGCTATCCGTGACCTGAAGCGTTCCTTTCAGGTTCCAATCAAAGGAGCGATTTAAATGCTCGATCAGCCACGCATCGTGATGAAGAACCTCTTTGGGGAAGTTTCCAGCTCGGACAATGGCCGTTTCCATGGCCTTATGTAGGAAGGTTCCGGCGCCGGTACCGGCCGGAAACGAGAGAAAAGCCGGAGTCGGGCCCGCGTCATGGAAACTGACCAGGGATTTCGATAGGGTTGTAAAGCTCGATTGCGTCCAGGTGCGCTCTAAGGGCTGAGGCGGATTACCCGCTAGGGAAGCAAGAGAAGCGTTATTGTGCGGCCGAAATGTTTTCTTAGTGCACGAGGTCAGTCGGCGAATCTTGTAGTGCTCTGAATCGCTTTGTAGGAACTCGATAATCTCGCCGACGGCCTCTTTCCCTTTATCTTTGCGACCGCGGTCAGCATCGGACTGAAACGCACAGAGGTAGGCGTTTGAGTCACAATCCCGGTAGTTTCCTTTAGAGGTCAAAGTAAAGACAAGCGGAAGAACGAGGCGTTCCGAGGCTCGCGTCATGGCCACATACGCCAAGCGTTGTGTTTCCTGTGTTTCTCGATTGACCGTGTCTTGGTGCGCGGCGATGGGTTGCTTTTCGGGATACACAATGAGCTGCCGTTGGGTGACGGTGTCATTTTTCCCTCGGAACACAAAGCGCTTTTGGTTGCCGTCGAGTTTCGGCCTCAGACTCTTGGCGTTCGCAAGGTACACAACGGGATATTCCAGCCCCTTGCTCGCGTGAATGGTTATGACGTTGACAAGGGATTTGCCGGTATCCGGGCGAAGTTTTTCGGTGTCCTCCCCACCGGAGGATTGCGCGATTTTCTGTGTCAACCAAGCAATTAATCCGGATAAAGAGCGTGTGCGTCGCTGTTCAAGCTCAATGAGTTCAAGCAGGTGTTGATAGTTAATCAGGGCGCGGGAGTTCTTTTCTTTGAGTAAACGGGCAATCGTTCCGAAACCGCGATTCGGATCGGTTTCCCGCATCAGACGCAAAAGTACGGCGTAGGCACCGTACGTTTCCAGGTCGACTGCGGTTTGCTTGAGAATCTCCTGCAATTGGGCCGCCCGTGTTTCGTTCCGGCGCTCGGCAAGCGAGTAACCGACAAACACGGTTGCGGCAGCACTGTTGAAATCGCGGCGAACCTTCGGCGTGAGAATGGCTTGCAAGAAAAGCAGTAACTCAAGGGCTTCCGTTTGGCTGAAGATACTCTCTTTAGAAAGAATGGCCGCTCGCAATCCGTGTTTTCGAAGCGAGTCGACAACGGTCTTAGCCTCCGCGTTGCTACGAACGAGAACGGCAATATCTTCCGGTTTGATGGGTCTTTCCTGGGCGCTTCCGGGGTAAACGTAAACAGTGCCTTTCTTGCCGTTAATCGTTCCGCTTAAAAGCGAGACGATGTCGTTGGCAATGGCATTAAGTTCTATGTCGTGGGACGAGACATTGAGGTCTTTAAGCGCCTGCACCATGTCGTCGCTGTTCGGAATTGTCCAGAACTCAAAGGCAGGCAAACTCACGGGTTCCTTGCTTCCGGCCTCCTTAAATGCCAGGGGTAACGTGCCGCCGTGCGAAGCCACTTGCGTCGGGAACGAGGCTTCGGGCATTTGAAAGGATGACTCGGAAAGGAAAAAGCGATTAAAGACATCAATCAGAGCCGGAGTCGAGCGGTAATTGGTCGAAAGACTTTTCACCACTCGGATGTTCTCTTTGGCCTGTAAATAGGTTTCCAATTCAGCCGCGCGAAACGAATAGATGGCCTGCTTCGGGTCACCGACGAAAAAGACCTTGTCGGAAGGAGTCTCGCGGCACGAATCGTGATCGAGAAAAAGAAGCCTAAAAATCTCGTACTGCACCGGATCGGTGTCCTGAAATTCGTCGATTAGAACGGCTTGGTATCGGGAGCGAATCGTATCGATAAACGTGTTTTCACCGCTTTGTTTTTTTCTCGCTTCTTTCTGTAAGTAGCCGAGCAACTCCAAGAGCATTCCGTCATGCGTGGCATAGCCGAGACGCTCTAAGCGCTCGTTTAAAAGACCGGGAAACGTTTTAAAGAGTTGCGTAAACCAAGCCGTCGCTTCTTGACTTAAGGGGAGTGTGACTTCCGAGGACTTTTTTTTGCTTTTCGAATCCTTGACCTCAAGCTTTTGAACAAGCAGTTTTTCCAAATACTCAGGTCTTTCGCGTCCTAAATCTTTAAAGGCATCGCCGTAGTCTTTGTACTGAAGAATCTCCTTTAAGAGAGCGGGATTTTCTGTCGGAAGATTCTTTCTTAAATAGTCATCGAGTAGGGAAGTTTTGACGGCCTCAAGGTCAGTGTCTTGAATAATCTGCCGTTCGTTAAAGCCGTTACAGGAAAGAGAAAACTCTTTTAAGAGCTTTTGCGCGAAGGCGTGAATCGTATAAATCGCCGCAATGTCAATAGCGTGACAGGCTGCTTGAAGGCGAGCTCGGACACGCTCGTGCCAGGCACTGATTTTTTCTTTTCTTTGGACGGGATCTGTGTAGCTTTCTGCAATTTCCGAGGCTTCGAACCATTTTTTGATTAACTCGTCGGTCTTGGCATCCGGTGTTTTCGTTTGCAGCAAGGTGTTCCAAGTTCGCAAGACATCAATGAGTGTTTTGCGAACACGCATGCGTAATTCCGAGGTCGCCGCGTTGGTGAACGTAACGAGCAAAAGGTGATCGAGTCCGACGGCCGATTCTTTTTTGTTTTCTTCGACAATTAAGCGCAAAACGATTTTCTCAAGAGAAAACGTTTTCCCGGTTCCGGCGCTGGCTTCAATGAGCATCGGTCCGTGAAGCGGCGTTTTCGCATACTGAAAGGCATTGTCTCCGGAAGAATCGGATGTCATACGGACCCCTTATGGATGATGCGTGTGATGGTGTGGCAAAACTCGTCGACCGTGTTGACCTCTTTTGCCTTCTTGGAAGCTACTACCTGCGGATTAAAAATGAAGAGCTTGTCTAATTGGGTTTTTTCGTTCATGACGTTGTCTTGCCAGGTCTCGAAACCGCGCCAAACCGGGTTAAACGGAGGTAAAGAATCTCCCCAACTTTGATTGGATGTCTTCGTTTGAAGCACGCGGATGTTTGTGTTCATAGCCTCAGTCAGTCGAACAAGCGAGGTCATGACCGAGAACGCCTCAAAGGGCAAAAGGGTTCGCACGTCCGGATCTTTAATATCATCAATCGGTCCGGGAAGTTCTTGCGCACCGTTTGCCTCCTTGGTGATGCCGAGAAGACGCAGGCGGTAGTTTTTCTTGTTGTCTTTTCCGTTGTCGAGGGCTTTGAGTGCAATTTGCAGAAGCGCGGCGCGCACGTAATCGCTGTTACTCAATGCCGTAAAGAGGAAATCGGTTGTCGGTTGGGATGAATCCTTCGGGATGACATCAAGAATCGGCAATCGAATCTGTGTCTTATCGATTGTCAGGTACCCGGCATCTTCTCGCACCGGACCTGTCGGAGCAAGGGTTTGTTGTGCACGCAGAATCGAAACCGCCTCGCGAGCCAGAGCCTCAAGGACCAAGGGTCGTAATGCCGCAAACCCATAGGAAGGGTTGAGGCGAAAACACTCCGCTTGACAAAGATAGGTCACCAACTGATCGTCGGTTACTCCTTCGCAGTCAATGGATTGAAGTGTTTCCAAAAAGCGCTTTGTCAGCAATTTCTTTTGCAGGGGATCGGCAGCAAGATTCGGATACAGTCCGACCGGTTCCGTGAGTTCCGGAATATCTCTAAAGAAGGTGAGTTTGAGTTTTCCGTGAATGTATCCGGTCGGATTTATCCAAGCTTGGAGAAGATCTTTCCAATAAAGAACGTCCGGTGTGCTTTCGGGCTCGGGTGAAAAGCCCCGCAGATAGTCTTCCGGGTGATCCGGGGGATCGACCGTGCCTGCGGAATCTTTCCAGGCGGCAAAATCATTCGGATTTCGATTCGTAAAGAAACGGATTCCGTCGATGTTTCCGCTCTTATCGCAACTTACGGTAAAGCTATCTTCCGACAGACGCGAGGCCGGCAGTGTTCCCGAAATCTTCATGAGAATTCCCGGAGCTTGCTCGTCGAGCCATTGAGCGAAGTCTTCTACAACGGCACAGGCGTTTTTGGATTTTTCTCCGGCAATCTTCCCGGCATCGTACGTAATGAGCAGATGCCGTTTGACCGAACAAATCAATTCGAGAAACAGGCTTCGGTTGTCAATACGCGAATCTTGGTCGCCGCGCCTGGGGGGAAGTGCTTTACTGTCATTACGGTAAGCACAGGTCAAATCGAATTCTTCGCTCGTTGTATTTCCCGGAAAGTCGGAATCTTCTCCGAGCCCGATCATGGCGACGGCCTTAAAGGGTATGTTGCGCAGGGCATCCATGTTGGCAAAGGTGACGGCGCCTTCCTGACGGCTTTGCATGACAGAGACCCCGACGGCACGCTTTAATGAGGCCCAATAGACGGCCGGAGCAATTCGCTCATCGGGTTCTTGTGTGGTCCTCAGAATCGTTTCGTGAAGCGTTTCGACTGCCTGCGTAAAGCTTTCACGCGCGTCCGTTACGAAGGAGTCGGGTTTGTTCGGATAAAGACCGTCGAGAAGCGCCTCGGAAAAGGTTTTCCATTCGGCTGTCGTCAGTCCCGTATACGGATCTAATTCAAAGTGCGCAAGTTGCGCCAGAGTTTTCAAGGTCTGCCACAGACTCAATAGGCGGCAAAATAAGTCTTGTTGCTCGGAAACGGTTTCGTTTTCGTATCCTTGAACTTCATTGCCGAAGATGGCAAGCGAGCGTCCGTGAACGGCTTCGGTACCCTGAGGATAAGCAAATCCTAATGCAAGGCGTTCGATGGCTCGCTCCAGTGTCGTGTCATCGTCCTCGACGGCTCCATCCCCGAGTAGTGCCCGAAGGTGTGCTTGGCAGATTCCGTTGCGAAAGCCGGCGGCGACAAGCCAGTTTCTGAGGGTCTGTAAGTCCGTGTAGTCGATATCCCAGCACCGCATAAAAAGCGGCGAAGAAATGAGTTCGAAGAAGGTATCGAAATCGGGAGTTGTAAAGAAGAACGTGCCCGACTGCAGCACGACGCTTTCCTGACTACTGACTTCACCGAGAATTTTGTATGCGATGCGGTTTTCCGATGCTCGGGCATTGATGACGCCCCGAACAAGACCGGCAATATTCGACACGTTCGGCGTGACGACTAAAAAGTCATCGGCACTGTAGCCGTGTGCTTGCTTTAAGGCTTCAATCCAATCGATAACCGCTTCAATCTCGCCGATTTGCCCCTGGGATTTAAAAATGCGCAAACTCGTGTCCCGTGTTGCCGAAAAAGCCTTTGCATCAAACGAAAAGTCCGATTCATCGCCCGATAAGGGACAGTCAAAAAGAATGCTGTTGACGACGGCATCTAAAAGAGTGAGGGGTTTTCCGTCTTGCGGTTGACGTTTTTGCCAAATAAACGATTGGTCGGTGTCCGCAACTTTCGCATAGATGCTTGCCGAGGCTTGTTCCCAAAGCCGCCGCATGCCTTTTAGGTCTCGTTTGCCGCGCGAGAAGGTGTCTTCAATGAGTTTGCTCGCGGACATACCTTCGTCCGGAGCGTATTGCCAGAGTCTGTCGATAAAGGCGCGGATACTCCGAGCGTTTTCTCTGAGGAGTCGGTTTTGCTCGGCCATGCAGGTATTTTCCGTCCAGTGAAACAGGTCCTTGGGAACGGCGTCACCCGGGTCGAACCAGTAGCGACAGCAGGGATTGAAGACATAGAGCCACACGTCGCGTTCCTGAGCCTGTTTAGCAAGAACCGGCATGGCAAGGGGCGGCAATGTATGCGGTAAGAAAATATGAACGGGAGTGGTTTTGGTCTCTAAAGGCTTTTCTTCGGCGCTATCTCCGAGGAGTTGCTCTTGCAGTGCCAAAATTTTTCCCGTGTACGAAGATGTTGCGTAGATGCTGCTCGGCTCTTCTTTAGCCTTGTCACGGCTTCGAAGTTCTTGCCATAGCCTTTTTTGCCAAGGCAAATCCGGTAGTGTGTCAAGCTTATCTGTGTCGATCGTCGCATTCGGATCGCCGATCCAAGAGCATACCCAGTCGTAACGGTAATTGACGTACTTGGTGAAAACGCGGGCGATGTGTTCGGCAAGAGAAAAAAGCTCGCCCGGCGTCATGCCTTTTAGGTGTTCAACCAAACGACCGTAATCGGAATGAACGTTGTTTTCTTTTTGAATGCGTGTGAGTATCGGATACAGACTCCACGGGAGTGTGAAGTTATCGATGCTCGAGGTGTGCCAGAACGAGCCGTACGGTTTTAACCAACCGGCAAGGTTGGAAAACGAAAACCCGATGCAGATGCCGTCAGTCTGACACAGGCTTCTGGCGATGTCATTTTCGATTTCTCGCGACGGAACAACGATTTGAATCGGAGAAAAAAGAAGATCGGTCCCGGATTGGTTGCCCGTTGTCAGGCTAACGGTCAATTGGGCTTTCAGAACGTCATAACTGTTGGAATAGGCGATGTGTAGTGCCATGGTTTCCGTGTGTCGTTAAGAGAAAAAAGAGCCGCTTGCCGGTGCGTTTGCGCTTTGCCCAAAGCGGATTTTTTCGAGTTTAGCAGTTTTGAAAAAGACCTCGGAGGTTTGGTTGTGTGACGCGCGTCGTGGCGAGAAAAACAGTGGTTTTTCAGTCGGTTGCAAAGGATTTGTACAAAGGCGCCTGGCAAAAAAATCCCACCGGTTAGGGTGGGATGAACAGATAGCGGTATTGCCTGTTGCTCTACCGGAGAGAAACCATGTGAAAATAAGTTAACTTGCTTTCCATGCAACAAAAACGAGGACAACACAGGCCAGTGCTGCAATGACTAAAGCTGCAACGTCCATGGTGTTATTGATCGGGAACATAGAGCACTCCTTTGGACAAATAAAACTAGTTCAGATGCCGCAATCGTAGGGTGAAACCCGGGAGCGCGAAAGTGTGAAAAGCGACTAGTCAAAAAGCGACACGTCGAAAGTAACTAAGCAAAGTACGCAGGTTTCGGACGTCTCTCGGAGGCCTATAAAAACAGGGCTTCGCTTCGCATCTCACATCGAGTTGACAACTTTTAAAAGACTCGCAGACAACAAAAAACCCGAGCACCGAAATCGGTCCTCGGGTTCTGAAAATCTGGTGGAGATGAGGAGGATCGAACTCCTGACCTCTGCATTGCGAACGCAGCGCTCTCCCAGCTGAGCTACACCCCCGAAAAATGACATCAAGCAGACGAATCTGCCTGAAGAATGCGAATTGTGCAGAATCTTGCTGAAAAATGCAAGGGAAAAACACGGCGCTCGATTTGCCTGAAATAGAAGTGTGCGAAGTGAGACACGAGGGTGAGGGAAGGGCGTTTGCGCCTTTCTTTAAACCTCTTTCCGAATCGGACGAATTCGGAAACGAGCACGCAATCGCCAAAGGTCGGAGTCACAATTTTGAGGCTTTATAATCCTTCGTTTATGAGCATACGCAAAGCAAAGAAACCGGCTATTACCAGTGAGTGGCGTGAAAACAAAATCGCGCAGGAGAAGGCACAGCAAGAGGCCGGTCTCGTGGCGCGTCAGTTTGCACGCGAAAAGGTCATGACGACGGTCGCGCGCGGAG
>OLWN01000915.1_pt1 | contig 11307 bp, 10 predicted proteins | sample 1644151 | NCBI WGS metagenome assembly OLWN01 (sample SAMEA103958121, study PRJEB25191) | human gut metagenome
CAGAGGGATGGGCGCTTCAGCATCCCCTCCCCCAGCGCTGCGCGGCGAAGCAGCAGGCAAACCAGCGCATAGCCCAGCGCCACGGCCAGCAGATACGGCCAGGCAGGGGCGGAAGTCTCCTCGTCCGTTGCGGTAGAAGTATTGGCTGTCGCGCGCGTCCAGCTAGAAGCAATATAGCCGTCTGGCACACTGGCTATCTGCTCCAGCGTGATATCCCGGAAGGAAGCCGTGCCGATGGCCTCACCGCTGTAGCCGCCCAGGCGGGCAAAAATCGTTACGCTCCGCTGGCTTTCCCCTGTGCGGCCATACAGGCGCACCTCCTGCCATTCGCCCTCGGTATCATACACGCACTCGGAAAATACGTAGATGCCCGAGATGGACAGGTTGGCGCCCAGGCCATCGCTGGCGTCAGCGCGAATATAGCCGCGCAGGCAGTACAGGCTGTCGGGCTGCACCGCAACTTCCTGCACAAAGCGCGCGTCGTTCAAGGCATGGTTGGTAATGGTCGCCACGCCGTCGGCCACACTGTAATCGGTATATCCGGGCATGGTGATATACGCATCGGTATACCAGTCCTCCATATCGGCGGAAAAATCGCCGTTCATCAGCAAATTACCGGCCTGAATCTCGCTCTTTTTGCCTGGCAGCGTCAGCGCCAGCACCAGGGCGGTCACCGCAATCGCGGCAAGCGCAACGATCCACAGCAGTCGTTTCTTTTTCATCACACGCTCCTTTTCGGATAGCATCCGCTCAAAAGGCATTTTCCATGTAAAAAATCCCGGCGCGCGAAAACTCCAGGATATCAAACCGGCAGGGCGCGTCGCGCAGCCCCTTGCGGGACAGATACGCATCCGCCGCGTGCCGCAGCCTGCGTCGCTTGTCCGCCGTCACAGCGGCCACGCCCGCGCCCAGCTTACCCGCCGGGCGTGCCTTTACTTCAATAAAGACAATCGTATCGCCGTCGCGGGCGATCAGATCAATCTCGCCGTCGCGCGCGCGATAGCGGATGTTCAGCAGACGATACCCGCGCCGCCGCACATAGCGCGCCGCGCGCAGCTCATACAGCAATCCTGCCTGATACGCGTTGTTCATAGGAATTTACGGATAAAGGTCATCCGATGCGCCGGACAGGGGCCATGCTCGCGGATCGCAGCAATATGCTCCGCCGTTCCGTAGCCCTTATGCCTGGCAAAGCCGTACTGCGGATACTGCTGATCCAGGGCAAGCAGCTCCCGATCCCGCGTCACCTTGGCCACAATGCTGGCCGCAGCGATGGAATAGGAGACCGCGTCGCCGTGCACGATGGGGATTTCCGGCGCGTCCAGCCCCAGATTCTTCACCGCGTCGATCAGATAAATATTGGCCTGCGCATCCGCCGCAGCGCGGCGCATGGCGTTCATGGTAGCCTGCAGGATATTGATTTCGTCAATCTCCTGCGCGCTGGCGCGGCCTACGCCCACATACAGCGCCGTGCGCAGGATTTCTTCATATACTTTATCGCGGCGCAGGGCGGAAAGCTTTTTGGAGTCATCCACCCAATCCACCGTGGGCGCGCTGGGCATGATCCCACACGCGCGCAGGCCGCCCAATAGGGCTGATCATGGGCAATCATCGCCATGCGGCGCTCCTGGCTGTCACTGCGCATCGTCGTTGTTCTCCTTCACAGGGGCTTTTTCAGCCGTCTCCGGCGGCGCTTCCAGCGTCAGCCTGCCCAGCTTGCCATCGCGGAACTCATCCAGCACCACGGCGCTGGCGCGCTCGATATCCAGCTCTCCCCCGCGCAGCAAAAAGCCGCGCCCGCGGCACACCGCTTCCAGCAGCGCCTGCCCGCGCAGGGACATATCGGTAATCTTGTACCGCGCCGTCAGCGCCTCGGGCGCCAGGGCTGTCATATCCTCCAGCAGCGCGCAGGACAGGGCGAAGGTATCCACCACCTCGTCCCGGATGGCGGAGATATACGCCAGCCGCCGCGCAGCCACGGGATCATCCAGCTTTGGCCACAAAAGGCCGGGGGTGTCCAGCACCTCCAGATATTCGCCCACACGCACCCACTGATTGGCGCGCGTCACGCCCGGACGGTTGCCCACCTGGGCAATCGCACCGCCGTGCAGCTGATTGATGATGGTGCTTTTGCCCACGTTCGGCACGCCCACCACCATCACGCGCACCGTGCGGCGCACGCCACGCGCCTCGCCGCGCGCCACCTTGTCGCGGGTCAGGTTTTCAATGGCCTTGAATACCTCCCGCGCGCTGCGCCCTGCCGTAATGGCCGCACATTGCACGCCGTGGGCTTGATAATACGCCTGCCACTTGCGGGTCATGGCAGGATTGGCAAGGTCGGCCTTGTTCATCATCAATACCCGCGCCTTGCCGCGCAGCATGGCGTTGAGCACGGGGTTTCGGCTGGATTCGGGCAGGCGGGCATCGCAAATTTCAATCACCGCATCCACGCGGGAAAGCTGATCCTGCAAAAGCCGCTTAGCCTTGGCCATATGGCCGGGATACCAGTTAATCTGCATACAGGCTCCTGAAGATTTCCATAATCTGGAATAAGAATGCATTTTCGCGTTTCTCTTAAAGTAATATCATGTTAAAGCAAAAAAATCAAGCGCCTTTGCGCATTGTATTCAGAAAATTTACACCCGCTTCATCTTTATACCCTACCCGCCGCGATTTTGACATATTCGCAAAAAAGCCCGAACGCGTTGGATTTTCGCGGCAATCATTCCAATTCTCAACTGAAGATCAACGGCAATTGTATTGAAAATATTTACAATTAATGATAATATGCTATCTTGAGCGACATATGGCGCAGCATCCTCGATATCTGCACGCTCACCAAGGAGGAAATGACATTGGCCGAGCAATACAAACGGCGGTTTGGAGATCGCAAGGACGGCCGCCTTATGCGCGAGCTGGATTCCATGCACTATATCACGCCCCTGATTTATCCCAATCGCTGCGATAACGAAGCCTACATCTCCGAGCGCATCGATCTTGCGCCCATCAATGCCTATATCGCCAAGAAGAACGAAAGCCAGCCCGATCTGCCCTACACCATGTTTCATGTAATTGTGGCCGCGCTGCTCAAAACGCTGACCCTGCGGCCCAAGATGAACCGCTTCATCGCCAACCGCAACGTGTATCAGCGCTATAATGTTTCGGCCGCCTTTGTGGTAAAAAAGAAGTTCGCCGACGACGGCGCGGAGGCGCTGGCCTTTGTGCGCGCCAAGGAAAGCGACACAATGGATTCCATCCATCAGTGCATCCGCGATCAGGTGATGTCCTGCCGCAGCGACAAGGTAGACCGCACCACCGACAGCATGGATATTCTGACCAGCATGCCGCGCTTCCTCAGCCGCTTCCTGGTGGATATCATCCGCTTTCTGGACAAGCACGGCTGGTGCCCCAATTTTCTCATCGCCACCGATCCCTATTATTCCTCGGTGGTGCTGTCAAACGTCGGCTCCATCAAGCTCAAGTGCGGCTATCATCACCTGACCAACTGGGGCACCAACGGCGTTTTCTGCCTGATTGGCGAAAAGGGCAGCACGCCCGTTTTCAATGCGGAGGACGGCTCCTGCACCATGCGTGAAACCGTCGAGCTGGGTCTGACCATCGACGAGCGTCTGGCCGACGGCTACTATTATTCCAAGTCCATCCGGCTGCTTAAGCACCTGCTGGAGCACCCGGAGCTGCTGGACCGCCCCATCAGCGAGGAGGTAGACTACTGATGCCCGATAAAATCACCGCCAAGGCCCCGTGGGTAAAGAACCTGGGCGATATCCCCGCGCATCTGGATTATTTCCAGGGCTCCATGTACGATATGCTCAAGTCCGTGGCCGATAAATACCCCAACAACATCGCCATGGATTTCATGGGACGCTCCACCACCTACAGGCAGCTGCTGGAGCATGTGGAGCGCTGCGCCAAGGCGCTTAAAACCATCGGCATCCGCGAAAACGATTGCGTTACCATCGCCATGCCCAACTGCCCGCAGGCCATCGCCATGTTCTACGCCATCAACATGGTGGGCGGTATCGCCAACATGGTGCATCCCCTGTCCAGCGAAAAGGAAATCGAATTCTATCTGAACGAATCCAACAGCGTGACGGTAATCACGCTGGATCAGTTCTATCATAAAATCGAAGCCATCCGCAACAACACCAATATTGTCAACGTCATCATCGCCAGCATCCGGGATGAGCTGTCCCAGCCCCTCAAAACAGGCTATATGCTTACCGAAGGCCGCAAGATCCGCAAGATTCCCGACGACGCGCCTGTCATCCGCTGGCAGAAGTTCCTTAACCTCAGCAAGTCCTGCTTCTGGCGCTATAAGGTGGAGCGCAAGCCCGAAGATCCCGCGGTCATCCTCTATTCGGGCGGCACCACCGGCACCACCAAGGGCATTGTGCTGACGAATCTGAATTTCAACGCCCTGTCCCAGCAGGTCATCGCCACCAACCCCATGTTCCGTCCCGGCGACCGCATGCTGGCCGCCATGCCCATCTTCCACGGCTTTGGTTTGGGCGTGTGCATCCACACCATGCTCACCCAGGGCGGCCGGTGCGTGCTGGTTCCGCGCTTTACCGCCAAGAGCTATTCCAAGCTGATTACCAAGTACAAGTGCAATTTCATCGCGGGCGTGCCCACGCTGTATGAGGCACTGCTGCGCCTGCCCAACATGGAAAAGGCCGATCTGAGCAGCCTCAAGGGCGTGTTCTCCGGCGGCGATTCGCTGACGATCGAGCTGAAGAAGAAGTTCGATAAGTTCCTGTACGATCACAAGGCCGTCATCCAGATCCGCGAGGGCTACGGCACCACCGAGTGCGTTACCGCCTCCTGCCTCACCCCGCCCACCATGCACCGCGAAGGCAGCATCGGCTTGCCCTTCCCCGATACCTACTACAAGATCGTTACCCCCGGCACGGACGAGGAGCTGCCCTACGGCGAGGAGGGTGAGATCCTGCTGGCCGGCCCCACTGTGATGCGCGAGTATCTGCATCATCCCGAGGAAACCGCCCAGACGCTGCGCAGGCATGCCGACGGTCTCACCTGGGTATACACGGGCGATCTGGGCGTGATGGACGCGGACGGCTTCGTCTATTTCCTCGGCCGCCGCAAGCGCATGATCATCACCTCGGGCTACAATGTGTATCCTGCGCAGCTTGAAAACATTCTGGAGGCGCACGAGGCCGTTCAGCGCTGCTGCATCATCGGCGTGCCCGATTCCTACAAGATGCAGAAGGTCAAGGCCTTCGTCATGCTCAAGCCCGGCTTCCCCGCCACCGAGGAAACCAAACAGAGCATCCTGGCCCACTGCCGCAAGAACATCGCCAAGTACGCCATGCCCTATGATGTCGAGTTCCGTGAAAATCTGCCCACCACACTGGTCGGCAAGGTTGCCTACCGTGTGCTGGAGGATGAAGAGCTGAAGAAAATCAGCTAAGTTTCATTGATTCGGGTTGCTTCGTGCGGCCCGTTTTTTATTGGGGATGAGAACGAGGGGAACGTTTCTTTCTTGAGTCAAGAAAGAAACAAAGAACCTGTGTGTGACGTAAAAGTCAGTTGGATAAAAGCTGGAAGGCGTGCCACGGGACATGCTCACCGTTGCGCCTAATTGATGTGTCCAGCAGCATTGCCCTTCAAGAACGCTTCAAAGCAAAAACGCAGCCCCTTCGGCTATATCGCCGAAAGGGCTGCGTTTTTATTGTTCCGTTATTCCTTGCCTCCTGTTTCGCCTTCCATGGGAACATAGAGGCTGCCATTCTGCCATGCCTGCTGCAAATCGCCGTCCCAATGGTAATAGCCGGGATTATCGGCAATAAAGGCGTCAAAGGCTGCCTGCGTTTCGGCGTCGCACAACGGGATTTCGCCGTTTTCCGCGCTGTATATGCACAGCTTTTTGCGGCCTGCCTGCATGGAAATCGTGCTGAACTCCCCTAAGCGTTCGCACTGCCGCCACATTGCGGTGGCATTCTGGGGGGCAACGCCCTTTTCCTCCAGCGCTTTGAAATCGGCGGCGGTCATGGGCTTGAGAATCATTTCGTAGAATTTGCCATTCTGATAGCGATAGGTGCACAGCGTGCCCATATCCGCCCAGCGGCCGTCGGCGGTTTTTAGAATACGGCTGGGCACAGCAGTCACATCGCCCTGCAGCGTTCTGCCCAGCACACGCTCGATCCATGGGTACCTCCAGGTGAAGGCTGCCTCGCCCTGATCACTGGTTAAGGATCTCCAGCCATAGTGCTGCTTGTACTGCGGCGCGGGGGTAAACTGCAGCAGCAACGCGCCCTGTGTTGTGCGCACCAGCTGCAAATCCTGCGCCCAGGAGAGGGGCACATCCTGCCCAAAGCCAAGCAAAAGCTCGGGCTTGGCGACGACCGTGCCCAGGCAGATGGCCACCACCAGCCCCAGGCAAAGCGCGGCGATTTTCCAGGCACGGAAACGCTTGCGCTGGCGCTTGACAGCCTGGCGGAAGCCCTGCTCCGCCTTGCCCTGCGCGACGGGCGCGGGCGCGGCGCTTTGCATTTCGCGGTATATCTGGCTGCAAGCGGAGCAGGCAGCCACATGCTGTGCGACAGCCTGACGGCTTTGCTCACTGGCCGCGCCGTCGATAACCAGCGGCATCAGATCCTGCGCAACAGCGCAGGGAATTTTATTTTGTTCGCTCATGTTGCTTCCTCCTGGAGCATTTCCTGAATTTTCTGCTTGGCGCGGTAGTAGATCACCCTGGCCCAGCCGTCACCCTTCTGAAACAGCGCGCCGATCTGCGCAAAGGGAAGCTCACCCAGCGTGCGCAGGGTAAAAACCTCCTTATACGGCTCTTCCAGCCTGTGAAGCAGCAGATACAGCTGCCGCGCGGTATCGCGGTCCGCCAGCGCTTCCTCCATGCCGCCAGGGGCGGACAGCTGCGCCGTATCGGTGCGGAAATCGATGTGCTTTTGGCTGCGCAGCATGGAAACATACTGATGGTGCGCGATGGAGCACAGGTAGGTATCCACGCTGGAGCGACCCTCGAATGCGTCCGGATTGCGGAGCACGCGATAGAAGGTTTCCTGGGTGATTTCCTCGGCCATGTGCGCGTTGCGGGAAAGGGAGAGGGCAAAGCCATAGACCTTCCGGAAATACGTGGTGTAGAGCTGCTCAAAATCCATGGTCTGCCCTCCTTTCTCATCAGTTGGACGCGCGAAAAGCGCGTTCGTTACAGAAAAAACAGGAAAAATTGCAATAATGAAGAATACAATAAGGAACTTGGCTTATGACGTAAAGGCTGCATACATTGTCAAACATCAAAAAGCGCCGACATTAATAGCGCCTTCCTCCAGATGGGGGAAGGCGTTGATCCACGGCAAGCCGGTTGAGCAGGATTAATCCTCACTCGCAAAGTTGGTAAAGTACCCCTGCACCAGCACCACGGGCGTGCCGCGGTCGCCGCTGCCGCTGGTCAGGTCGCACAGGCTGCCCAGCAGGTCGGTAAAGCGGCGGGGCGTGGTGCCCTGGGAGGCCATCTGACCCTTGAGGTCGTGATCCTTGGCACGGATCTTCTCACGCATGGCCTGCGCAAGCGCCGCGCCGGACAGATCGCGCAGATCGTTGTCGGCAAAATATTTCATCTTCAGCTCGTTGGGCGTGCCCTCCAGGCCTTCGGTATAGGCGGGCGAAACCACGGGATCGGCCAGTTCCCAGATGCCGCCGACGGGATCCTTGAAGCAGCCGTCGCCATACACCATCACTTCCATGTGCTTGCCGGTGGCGGCCAGCAGAGCATCCTGCAGCTTGTGCACAAATTCATCGCAGTCATGCGGGAACAGCTTCACCTTGTCCTCGGTGGCCTTGTTGCTGCCCAGGATGCCATACTGCGCGTTATAGCCGCTGCCATCCACGGAGGCGGTCATGATATCGTCCATGCCCAGCACGCTTGCGCCCCTGGCGCGCAGAATGCGCTTGGTGCGCGCGCGGGTGTGGATATCGCAGGCAATGACCTTGTTGGTATACTGCAGAATATAGGAGGGATCGTTGGAGAAAATCACGCGGGTGTTGGGCGCGAAGGTACGGTAATACTCAATGTAGTCCATGCCGGTAAAGGGATGGACGGTGTTGTTGCCAAACACCTTGCGGAAGCCCTCGTAATCAAAGCTCTCACGGTAAGGATCCACGCCCTTTTCATCCAGCGTATCCCAGGACAGCAGGGCATTGCCCACCTCGTCGGAAGGATAGCTCAGCTGCACCACTACGCCCTCGGGCGAAGCCATGGTCATCGCCCGCAGCAGAATGCCGAAGCGATTGCGGCTGAGGATGGGAAACAGAATGCCGATGGGGCCTTCGCCCAGCTTATTGCGGATATCCTTGGCGATCTGCTCGCAGGTGGCATAGTTGCCCTGGGTGCGGCCGACAACGGCCTCCGTCACCGCCACGATGTCGCGGTCATGCAGGGGAAATTTCTCGGTCTCCGCCGCGCGGCACACGCTCTGCGTGACCGCCGTGATCAGATCGTCGCCCTGCTGAAAAATCGGGGTTACAATGCCTCTTGCCGTTACGCCCGTTGTACGCATGAAATATAGCCTCCTGATTGCGCGCGGCTGGCGCGCTGTAATTACATATTATTTTATCACAGATGCGCGGTTGTTTGCAATGCGTATTCCGTCCATTTTTGCAGGCAGGATAGGTCACGCAGCGCCCCTTCAAGCAGCGCATAGCCTGCGGGATCCTGCGCTTCTATTGCGCGGATGGTCTTTTTCGGCCCGAAATAATACCGGTCGCGCATCACGCAATAGATCTCCAGGCTGTCCGTCAGCAGCCAATGCGCGCGGTACAGACCCTCGGCGTCCCCCCGCGCCGCGCGCTCCAGCATCTTCAGGCTCCATTGCCGCAGATGCCGCTTTTCGTCCGCATCGCGCACAGCGTGGGCAGCGGCATAGACGCGCACCCGATCGATCAAACCCTGCGCGATATGGTTTTCATTCTCTAAAAGGATCACGCCATCGTAGACGGTAATCAAATCCTGCGGCGCGTTTTCATCCAACACTTCCTGGGGCGTGCGCAGCACAGCGTCCAGCCGAACGCCGTCAATCACCCTGCCGTCATGGCGGCAGGGGCACGACCTGCAAATCAAAAGCACGTCAAAATCGCTCTGCGCGTTCTGCGTACCGTTTGCATAGGAGCCGTAGCCGATCATTGCCAGCGGATGATAGGTATTCGTAAGATAATCCAGAATCGCGTCCATTTTTCCTCCAAATCGCCTGATTTCGCGCTCATTATAGCATGCGCGGCGGGTTTTGTCGATTGAAAAGCGTCAACAATGCGGTGGATACAGCGGATACAGAAATTCTGATTAACTCCCCTTGAATTGTCTCAAACCATGTGCTATACTTTTTTATTGTTTTTTTGTGTCTACGTTTAGAAAATGAGAAATTAAGCGATAGGATGAAAACTAAGAAAAATGAAGTATTATAAAATTGGAAAAGTATCGAAACTCTTCGGCGTTTCCTGCGAAACGATTCGCAACTATGAAAAGACGGGGTTGATTCGTTCTACGACGCCACCGGATTCGTCCGTGCGGTATTACGATATTGACAACGTTCGCAAACTGGTGGGCATCCGCACCATGCGCAATCAGGGGTTTTCTGTTTCGGAACTTGAACAGGTGTATTCCGATATGTCTCTTGAGGAATACGACGAATTGATGCGGCAAAAAATAGCCGCAGACGAGTGCGAGCTGCGGCGCGTTGAAATCCGGCTTGCGGAGCGCCGCCGCGCGGCGGAGGAAGTCATGCGCGTGCGCAGCGGCAGAATGCAGGCGGAGCTGATGCACTATCATGGCGGCTTCTATCTGCCTTATCACGGAAATGATATCCTTCATACCGATGTAAACGAAAACTGGCTGCGCCAATGGACGGAGAATCTGTTCCATGTGCGCCATATGGCGGTCTATTCAAATCTTGCGCTGTCCGACGAACCGCAGAGCGAATACTTCAACGCGTTCCATGTGCCGCTGCAATATGTGGAGCCGCTTGGAATCGACGTGGTGCCTCCGGTAAAAACAATGCGCCCCATGCGTTGCGTGAGCTGCATTGTGCGCAGGGAATCCATTCAATATCCCTTCGGCGGGCGTGCGGAGGAAATTGCGGAATTTGTGCGGGAGAAAAGGCTGTCGCTTGCAGGCTGGGGTTTCGCGTTGACGCTGTTTGGCTATCACGAAAAAGGAACAAAGAACACATATTTCAGGTTGATTCTTCCGCTGAAAGAATCAGGGCCGCTGGCAGATTAAAGCCAGCGGCCCCTTTTTGCATTTGGAAAGCGATTATTCGGCGATGTAGCGGACGGCGTTTTCGCCGGCCAGACGGCCGGAAGTGAATGCCCAGCCCAATGCAGAACCGCCGTAATCGACGTAAGACTTGTTGGAGTTGTACAGCACGCCGGAGCAATCGTAGCCGGTTGCATACAGCCCCTCGATCTTGCTGCCGTCCGTGCGGAGCACGTTCAGATCCAGATCGACGTCTAGGCCGCCGTCGGTACCGTAGGTGTAGTTAATGCACTTGAATGCGTAAAGGTTTTCGCCGGTAATGGGGTGGAGGTACTGCGCGTCCTTGCCCATGGCATCCACGCCGGATTCGCATGCAGCGTTGTAGTCCGCGATGACGGCGACGAGCGTTTCAGTGTCCACACCGATCATGCCGGCGAGCTCTTCCACGCTGGAGGCTTTATACAGCGTGCCCATGTCGATGCACTTGCTCAGAATTTCATCCATTTCCGGAATCGGTGTGTTCGCGTCAAATCCGCCCTGTCCGAACGCGCGGGTGCTGGTGACGGTCGGAAAGCCGTTCTCGCGGAAAGTGTCGATGGTATCCTGCCCCCAGAGGGACCAGTAGTTTGCACCGAGTTTCCAGGAAACATGGAACGCGGCTTCGTTTACCGTACGCTTGCCCTGCGCGGAAATCCACAGGCCGTCCGGCTCAATGGCGAAGCTCATGGGCACGTCGTTGAGGGACTTGGTGCGCGGATAGTTCCAGCGGCTGTCCAGCTTATCGGAAATAATGGTTACGGGGTAGTCCTTCATTATGGAAGCGATGGAATTGTAGTGCGAGACGGGAACCATGTCGATGTTGTATACGCCCGCGTTCAGATCGTCGATCGCAGCCTCGATCATCGCACCGTCGTTGATGGTGTAGCCGAAGATCGGCCAGCTCGTGGCAACGCCGGTCGGTTCGGTAACGTAGCGCTCCATCATGTTTTTATTGGCGGCGAAGCCGCCGGTTGCGATGATAACCGCGCCCGCGTTTATTGTATATTCCGTGCCGTCGCTGC
>OLWN01000943.1_pt1 | contig 10921 bp, 8 predicted proteins | sample 1644151 | NCBI WGS metagenome assembly OLWN01 (sample SAMEA103958121, study PRJEB25191) | human gut metagenome
TCGTCTGTCGCGCTTCCCGACGCGCCTGACGCAACGACGCGCACATGTCCCTCCCTGAGATAGAGAATTGCAGCGGTATGATGATTTCGGTACAGAGAAACGCGCCTGATCTCCAGCCCCATGGCCTGAGCAAGCGCGGTCGCGCCGTTTTCCTGAAACGTCAATACGGCTTGTTCGCCCCTGTATTTGCGCAGAAGCTGCAATACCATGATCTCCATCTCATCGTAGGAGAGCACCGGCACCAGATATTTGGATAGCTTGGGCAGCTTGCGCTCTGGCAGACAGCAGGTGGTCAGTTCCCGGATTCCCTGGTGCAGGGTAATGCCGCCGTCCAGTGTGAATTGTGCGGAGAAATTGACGTAACGGACAACATAGTGCGGAATGCCATGATCACGCGATACGCCGATTTTCACACGCATTTTGATGTCGGCCAGCAGCTTTGTACAGTCTAAACGCCAAAATTCCGTGCGGATGATCTTGCTTTCATTGCGTTGCACCACAGGTTTTCCGCCTTCCGCATCGATATCCAGATCTTCCACGAGTCCCAGGCTGACCGCGGAGCTTACCTCATCCATCAGTTCGTCCGTAAAGTGGTTGCAGATATAATCCTGCATGCTTTGAAGGACGGGGGCCATTTCGGCACTCTTGATTGGATTGCTCATTCCTTTATCCTCCTCAACGGTGCTTTTTACTTCGGATCAATTCATAGCAGGGTGAAGGCAATCGCTCTGCTTTTCCGGCTTTTGCATCTGCCGGATAGATTATAATGCACAGAAAATGAACAATCAATCCTTTGGAAACTTCCTGGTCGATTTTTCGTACAGCTAAATATATGCTATTGACAAGAGAATCCGGAAAGCGTACTATATTCATAGTTAATGTTTATTTGGAGGGTAAAGAAATGGCGCGGAGAAAATTTGAACCCGGCAGAAACGGTGAATCCCGCATCGTCGAAATTCCATCGTCCACAAATGGCGTTTGCGAGAACAAGCTGTTCTATGCGCACCGGCTGAAGGAGCTTCGGACGATTGCGCATCTGACGCAGGCGGATCTGGCCAATGCGCTCGGATTGTGCAAGTCTGCCGTGGCCAATTGGGAGAGCGGCAGGACAAGGCCGGATGTGTCCAATATCCCCACCATTTGCAGAACGCTGGGCATCTCCATCGAGGAATACTTTTCGGATTCACAGCGCTGCGTATATGCGGATGCGGACGAGCGCAAGCTGGTTTTCAATTACAGGCAGATGAGCAGGCCGCATCAAAAGGCCGTGCTGAATATGTCCGAGCAGCTGCTCATGGCGGAGGAAGACATGAACGCTATGGACGCGCCTGAATTGGATGAGCTACTCTTTGCTGATGATCAGGTGGCCGCCGGCACAAGCTATGATGACTTTTCGGCGTGCTGTAAGCCTTGCTATGTTCATACCTCTCCGATGGTGCGCAGGGCTGATTACATTTTCAGGGTGAATGGGGACAGCATGGAACCCGATTATCCGAATGGCTGCTGCGTGCTAGTCAAGAAGGACGATGGCCTCATGAGGTATGGCGACGTCGGCGTGTTTCAGGCTGACAATTCGCTGTATATGAAGGAGTATCGAAAGGAAGGCTTGCATTCGCTGAACCCCGCCTACGCCACCATGCGCAGAGAGGATTACGGCATGATCCGGGCGATAGGGCGCGTGATTGGCGTCATGGACGCCGATGGTTTTGCCAGCGATAATGAAGTCGCGGCTTTTAAGACGCACTGCAAGAGAAAGTGAGATGCGGAAAGCAATCCTGACAATCCGCTGATGATTGCTTTCATGATGATGAATTGAGGTGAGAGCATGTCGGAGAACAGGAACAGGACGAATGACCGTCCCCTGTTTATTCTTCAGTACCTGATACGCAATACAGATGATGATCATAAAGTGTCATTAACCCAACTGATGGATGTTTGCAAAGCAAGCGGGCACGGCGGGAACCGGCACACGATCAGCAACGATATTGACATCCTCTGCCGGTATGGCTTTGACATCATCTGCTCCAAAGAGGGCAACAAAAACACATACAGCTATGGCAGCAGGCAGTTGGACACGGCAGAGCTGCGCATGCTCATGGATGCCGTCTGCTCGTCGGTCGTCATTCCTCCTCAGAAATCGGAGAGTCTGGCGAAAAAGATCGCGCTGCTCTCGGGTCAGCATGATGCGGAAAAGCTCTGTTCCACGGTTTATCTGCGCAAGAAGGCCCGGATAGGCAACCAGCACATCTTTCTGACGATTGATGCCATTAATCAGGCTATCAATGAAGGGAAGAAGGTCAGGTTTCATACCCTGACGCTTACTGGCAACCGGGAATGCGTCATGAAGCATGGCGGAGTGTTGCACTCCGTTTCGCCCTATTTAACCCTGTGGCAGAGTGACCGGTATTATGTCATTGGCTGGACAGACAACTGTTCGGCCATCTGCTCCTTCCGCGTTGACCAGATGGATATTCCCCAGTTGACGGACGAAGCGGCTGTTCCAAGACCAAGAGATTTTAATCCGGAATACTACTGTCAGACGCTGACAACGATGTGTGGGGATGGGCCGGAAATGGATGTGGCCCTGCTTTGTGATGATACGCTCATGGGCAGCATGATGGATCGGTTCGGGGACGGGTTTTCTTTTGAACGAGCCGGAACCCACCATTTTCTCGCAAAGGTTCACGTCAACGCCAGCAGCGCGTTCTGGGCGTGGGTGTTTGCGTTTGGCGGGAAGATGAAGGTGGTTGGGCCTGATCGGGCGAAAGAACAGTATGCAGCGCGTCTTCATGCAGCGCTCAGCGCTTGAGGCGAACTTCAGATGGATGGTGACAGGACACATGAAGAATCATGTATGGGTTGATGGTCAGCTTCGGCAGACCAATAAACAGTTCAGCGCTTTGAAGCAGAAACAGAAGGAGCAAATCAATCAATGGCTAAAGGAAGAGACGGAGGCGTATTACAGCCTGCATCAGTGCTATCCCGTCGGACGGCAGTCGGAGGATGTGGTGGACAATGTTTATGCTTCGATTGAGCGAGCCGGCATTTGGATTCCCTATGGAGAGGTATACCAGCATTACATCAGCATCAAAACACGCTTGATCAATAGATTGAAAGCGAAGAAGAATGCAAATGAGCGTGAGGCGGAGCTTACCGCCCCCAAGGACGAGACGAATTGCTGACGCCATTTCAAGAACCCTTCCAATTGCGGATTCCCTGTAATTGCTGCGTTTTCAGGTTCCAGACGGTTGTCTGGAATTTTTTCTTTCTCAATTTTTGAAAAATGGTTTCCAAAAGCGTTCTTTTTTTACAAGTAAATAGTGAGAGCAGAAATTCTGGGAAACGAAAGGAGAACGAAGATGCAGCTGATGAACAGCCAAATTCAGAATATGCAAATGAAGAACGATGCGCATCCCAACCCGGAGAGGCGCTGCTATACCGTTGACGAGCTGACGCAGATCCTTGGGGTGGGCAGGAAAGCGGTCTATTCTCTGATCCGAAAGAAAGCGTTTCCCGCGATTCGGATCAGCAGCATTGGCTACCGCATCCCCAAGGACAGCTTCAATGCCTGGATGCTCCGGCAGTAACGGCTGCCGGAACCGGGAGGGAGGCCCCGGCGACAGCCTCAAACTTTGGCGAGCGATGTGCTATCATCTTTTTTAGCAAGCAGGAAAGGAGGCTGCACAATGGCGGGCACAAAGGAAGCCACGACCATGTCCGTCCGGGAAATGCGCGAGCATCTCGGAATCAAGAAGACAGAGAGCTATTGGCTGATCAACAAGCGCTATTTTGACACGGTAACAATCGCCGGTCGCACACGCGTTGTTAAGGTGAGCTTTGAAGAATGGTATGCAGGTCAGACGCATTATCGCAAGGTGACCGGAGAGGAACCCGGCGCACGGCTGAAAACGGAATCCTATGGGATCAAGGATATCGCTGATATGCTTGGGATTACCACGAGCAGCGTTTATGATCTCTTACAGCAAACGGGGCTGGAAACCGTGACGGTTCACTACCGGCTGCGGGTTCCCCGCAAAGCCTTTGATCAGTGGTACAGGCATCAGGATCACTATCGCAACGCTAAGGATCGTGAGCGCGACCGTCCCCTTGAAGAAAAGTCCATGACGGTTCCCGAGATGGGCAGGCTGCTCGGTCTCGACCGGAGAGAAGCATGGAAGCTCCACTACAGAATCAAAGACCAGCTTATGACGATCCGAGTCGCCAACAGGCCGCGCGTCACCAGGGAGAGCTTTGAACAATGGTACGGGAATCAAACCCAGTATACAAAGGTTTCGGTTCCCCCGACGGCCTCCCTGCCGCCCGGACAGGAGGCACTGACTGAAAAGGCAGAGGAACAGAGAAAAGAGTACTACTCGCTTCATGAAGCGGCGAGCCTGCTGGATATGAGTGAGCGAGACCTATACCGCATGCTCACCTATCAGGAAATCCAGGGAAAGAAAATTGGCAAGAGCTGGTTCATCCGCTACGATGATCTCCGCTCCTTGCGGTAAGATAGAACCCATTGGCCAGGCATAAGGAGGAATCGCGATGGCTTCGATCATCTCAAGGAACAACAGATATTGCGTGGTCTACTCCTACGTGGACGAGCAGGGCAACCGAAAGCAAAAATGGCAAACCTTCAAGACGCTGCCCGAGGCGAAGGCGAGAAAGACAGAGATTGAGTATAACCAGCAGCTGGGCGCCTTCACCATCCCAAACTGCACAACGGTCTCCGAGCTTCTGACGGAATATGTCTCGCTGTATGGCAAGGCGAAGTGGTCGATCTCCGCGTATACCAGCAATATGTCCCTGATCCGGCATTATATCGAGCCGCTGCTTGGAAGCGTAAAGCTCAAGGAGATCACGGCGAGAACGCTGGAGAAGTATTACCAGACGCTTCTCAAAACACCGGCCGTTCCTAAAATGACGAACAGGAAAAACAAAAAATCATCGTCTTTGGTGACGCCGGCTACCATCCGTAAGGTTCACAATCTGCTCAGAAGCGCTTTCAACCAGGCAGAAAAATGGGATTTGATCGAGAAGAATCCCGCCCGCTACGCGACCATTCCCAAGGAGGAAAGCAGGAAGCGCGACATCTGGGACGCGCAAACGCTTTTCAAGGCCATTGACTGCTGCAAGGATGACCGGCTAAAGCTCTGTATGAACGTCGCATTTGCGTGCTCCCTGCGCATCGGGGAGCTGCTGGCGCTGACGTGGGATTGCGTGGACATTTCCGAAGAAAGCATCATGGCGGGGAAAGCCTACATCTATGTCAACAAGGAATTGCAGCGTGTGAGCAAGAGCGTGATGAGTACGCTGGAATCCAAGGATATCCTCGTCACATTTCCCGAACAGGGCGCGAAGAACAAGACCGTGCTGGTGCTGAAGAAGCCCAAAACACTGACCAGTACGCGCAAGGTATTTCTCCCCAAGACGGTGGCTGAGATGCTGGTGGCCTGGAAAATGGAGCAGGACGCGACCATAGAAGCGCTGGGAAGCGAGTACACCAATTATCAGCTGGTGATCGCCACGCCCTACGGACTGCCTACGGAGGCGTCAAGGATTCGGAAGGCCATGAAGGATTTGATTCAGGACAACGACCTGCCGCCTGTTGTGTTCCACAGCCTGCGGCACTCCAGCATCACCTACAAGCTGAAACTCAACGGCGGCGACATCAAGGCGGTGCAGGGAGATTCGGGGCATGCGCAGGCGCAGATGGTCACAGACCAGTATTCCCACATCCTCGATGAAAACCGCAGGGCCAATGCACAGCTGGTTGAAAAAGCGTTCTACGGCGGACAGGGCGCTGAGAGCGTTGAAAGCGAGCAGGGTGCTGATACACAGGTGGCTGACCAGGCACAAGCCGCGGGAATGGATATTCAGCAGTTGATGAAGATTCTCAGCAATCCGGAGATGGTGAACATGTTGAAGATGCTGTCAAAAACGATGGGTTGATTCTGGATTGACGGATATAATCTTGACATCAGTAAAAACCCTATAATTAAAGAAATAACAGCCAGCGAGGAATTCCACTCAGCTGGCTGTTACTTTTTGCTGTTCAGCGTTTTCATGAGTTCGAGAACCATGGCTTTGTCGTGACCATTGATGAGATTCCAATTGCTGAGCAATTCACGCTACGATTTATCATGATTAAAAGAGATTTGGACAGCTTATCAGGCAGGCTTTCGCACATTCCTCACGGGTATGGCCCGTGGCGTAGACATCTGGGCCGGGGAGCTTGTTCTGAGGCTGCGTTCATCTCATCAGGATGTCCATCTGATTTGCGTTCTGTCGCACCCTGACTTTGAAAAGAGGTGGGACGCGGAATGGCAGGAAAGGTAGCGTGCGCTTCGGCAGCAGGCCGACTATGAAGTTACCATCTGCGAAGCTGCTTGCAGGAGTGCCTATCAGCGCCGAACCGAATGGTTGGTGGATCATTCTGCGAGGGTAATCGCGATATATAATGGAACGAAAGGCGGCACACGAAACACGATTGAGTATGCAATGCAGAAAGGAATTGAAATCTATTAAGCAAAAGGGTGGGAAATGCCACCTGCAAACAAAGGCGAACGACGTTAGAATATCCAACCGGGCGGATGATTTCAGCTAACACCTCTTCTCGAAGCATTAGCAAAAGTCCCACCAGCTTCATCTGGAAACAATCAGGTGATGTGCTTCGTGCCCGTGCACAAGTCCCTTCGCGGGCGTGTTGTGGGCAGAAAAAAGCATCCGAAAACCAGCAAAAGCAACCGCGTCGCTCACAAATGCTTGCATCCGTCGCTCACCAATGTTTGCAAAGAATCAGGAGCCCTCAAAATGCCGCGTTAGAAATTTGCGCAAAATGTTTGCAATTTGCTAACGCGGCTTTTTTCTGTTAGCAGGATTCCAAGGAGAAAAGTTCGCAAAAAAAGAAAATCCCCCCGTCTTTCGAGCAGGATGCGGTTTGCAGCATCTTGCTCTCAAAACGGGGAAATTTCCAAAAAATGGTGATCCCGGCGCGATTCGAACGCGCGACGTTCTGCTTAGGAGGCAGACCCTCTATCCTACTGAGGTACGGGACCATGTGCCGAAAAACCTAGATATTTCAAAGCTTTTCGGCTCTCTGCTCATTATGATTTCATGAGCATTTTGATGAACACATCAGTCGGTTTTCGACTGCTGCGTTAACGGGAATGGTTCGCGCTGACATCGGGGATTCGTGTCCGCTCCGCCAAGTGTCAGCAGCTTGGCGAAAGACAATGGGGTATGTTTCCGATGGAAGTCTCGCTTTCGATTTATCGAAAAGGTGGTAGGCGAGCTTCTTCTTAGGAGGCGACCGCTCTATCCTACTGAGCTACGGAGGCAGATTCGGAAACGCTGCGCAGTTCGTGAAAAGATGCTGCACAGCACAAGGCCGTTTCTTATTATAACAACTCTTTCCCTCCTTTGTCAAAGTATTTCTTTCTGTTTCTCGTTCATGAAATATGTACGGAACGTTGGATTCCATTCAACGCAAATATTGCATGTAATGCAAGCGTTTGCGTAATTCATTCAATTTTTACGAATTTTCCGTTCAAAAATGTTTGATTTTATTTTTAGCACGTGATATACTACTGTGAGCTGGGTTAATCAGCTTGTTTTTGGTACTCTTTATCCCTGTGAAAAGAGGTTTCCCGTGCAATACGCTATGCTCTTGAAGCCGCACTCGAACGTCAGATACCGTCATTCGCTGGAAAAACTGGCAATGACCGAACTTTCCTGCGTTCTGAATGCATGGAAGCTTCCGTCTGATATGGAGCTTCGCTCTCTGGGGGGAGAGCCTTTTCTGGTATTTTCCGCTCCAGAACTGACCGTTCCGCAATGGCGCGATATTTCCGCAAACGCTGGCTGCTGCTTTGCCGCCGAGCTGCGGGAAGACGGTTCTCTGGCTCCTCTGCCCCGCGCCGGACGCAGCTATTACCCGGAAGAACTTTCGGAGCTGATGAAGTACAAGGGAAAAACCAACGCAGATTTCACCCGGCTGCTTTTGCACTGCGCCCGCGCGGTCTCCGGGTTCGCGCAGAGCGACGCGCCGCTGACGGTACTCGACCCCATGTGCGGAAAAGGAACGACACTTTTCTGCGCGCTGGAAGAAGGAGACCATGCCGTCGGGATGGACGTGGACGCAAAAGCATTGCTGGAAGCGGATCAATTATTGGGGCGTTCCCTGAAAATGAACCGCTTAAAGCACAAACGAGAAGAAAGCTCGCTCACGGTTCCGAAAGGCAAACCGGTCCGCAGCGTAGGCTACCGTCTCAGCACCAGCATCGAGGGCTGGAAAAACGGAGACGAGCGTACGTTCCGGCTTCTGAACGGCGACCTGGGCGTGCTTCCAGCTGTCATGGCGCGGGAAAGCTGCCATCTGGCGGTGGCCGATCTGCCCTATGGCGTACAACATGCTCCCAGCGAAGGGAGAAAAGTCATGTCTTTGGCGAGCTTTGCGTCAAAGGTATGTGAAAGCTGTTTTGCCGTGCTCAAGCACGGGGGCGCGATCGCGCTTTCTTTTAACACGTACACACTTGCCCGCGATTTCGTGCTGCAAGCCATGGAGGGCGCCGGTTTCATTCCGCAGAACGAAGCGCCCTACAACGGTTTCGCCCATTGGGTGGAACAGGCTGTGGATCGTGATGCTGTGCTGGCCGTTAAGCCGTAAAGACAGGCAGTTTTGAATGGTTGTTCCGGGAAGGGAAAAGGAGGGGTTTGTTTGCAGATGAAAGAATTGCAGTCGATGACTGTCGTGCAGCTTCGGGCGCTTGCACGCGAAAACAAAGTAAAGCTGAGCGCCGGCATTGATAAAGAAGGGATCGTACAGCGGCTTTATCATGCGCTGGGCGATTCGGACGAAAGCACCGCGGCGACTCAGGAGGAAGCAGCGCCCGTTTCTGCAGAAGGTACTGTTTCCGCCGAGAGTTCCGCAGTGCCGCAGGAAAACCGGCTGGAGGAATCTCTGGCGGCCGATGTGACTTCCGTTCAGCCAGGCAGCGGCTACCGCCCCTGGGGCAGCGAACGGACGGAAGAAACAAACGGCAATTATCACCCGGTTTTCCGTCCCAACGGGAGACTTCTCCCCGTCCCGCATGGCAGCAGCAGCAGCGGCCCGTAGGCACGGCCAACCGTTTTGGCCCGCAGGCGTCCGCCCCTTCTCAGCCCGTGGTTCAGCAGGAAGAACGGCAGGATTCCTATCAGCCCCGCATTCCCGAAAATGCGCCCCGGCTGGACGGCTACCGTCTGGGCTACCGCGCCGCTCCCCAGCGGCCCAGCTACCAGAACCGGGATAACGGCTACCGCAATTCTTCCTATGGTGGAGGAAACGCTTCCTATAACAATGGATACAATAATTCCTATAACAACGGTTACCGGCAGAACAACTTCCGCCAGCAGTCCGCGCCCGCCTACGGCGGCTATGGCCAGCAGCAGCCGATGTACCCGTCTCGGACCCCTGTTGACAACCGTCTGAGCGACAGCATCTATCGGATGAGCCGCGACCAGCAATTTACGGAGCAGGCGGAAGCGGGCATGCTTCCCGATCTGCTGAAGGTGCCGGAAAGCCGGCCTGTCTCCGGCATTCTGGAAGTGCTGCCGGATGGCTACGGTTTCCTGCGCAGCAGCACTTTGCTGCCCGGCCGAGATGATATTTACGTCTCCATGGCCCAGATTCGCCGCTACGACCTGCGCACAGGCGATTTCATCGAGGGTGGAGCCAAGGCCCAGCGGGACAATGAGAAATTCGCCGCCCTGCTGGTGGTGGAAAAAGTGAACGGTGCAGAGGCCGTCGAAAATCCGCAGCGGCTGAACTTCGACCAGATGACCCCCGTTTACCCCAATAAGCGCGTCGTATTGGAAGCGCCCGACGGCAGCAGCAGTATGCTGATTCGTCTGGTGGATCTGATCGCCCCCATCGGCTTCGGCCAGCGGGCCATGATCGTTTCTCCGCCCGGCAGCGACAGTCTTTCTATCCTGCGCGATATCGGCTGCGCCATCAAGCGCAACGATGAAAACGCCGAGGTGCTGATGCTGCTGATCGACGTAGCCCCTGAAGAAGTGACGGAGATTCGTGAAAGCGCCGCCGGAGAAGTGTTCGCCTCGACCTTTGCCGATTCGCCCGAAATGCAGACCCGCGTCAGTGAAACGATGCTGGAACGGGCCGAGCGTCTGGTGGAAAGCGGCAAGAACGTGGTCATCCTGCTGGACAGCCTGACGAAGCTGACCCGCGCCTATCAGGGTACGCTGGTGCAGGGAAGCCGACCCATGAGCAATACCGTCACCCCTGCCGCGCTGGTGCGGCCCAAGCGTTTCTTCGGTGCCGCCCGCAATACCCGCGAGGGCGGCAGCCTGACCGTGGTGGCCACCATCAACATCAACACTGGCTCTAGGGTGGACGATATCATCTATGAGGAGTTCAAAGGCACTGCCAACATGGAGCTGTATCTGCTCAGCCCCAGCGACAGCGACCCTATCCACCCCATGATCGACCTGCAGCGCTGCGGCACCAAGAAGGACGACATGCTGCTGGATGAGGCTCGCAAGGAAAGCCTGCGCTCCATCCGCAAGGTTCTGGGCAGCGCTACCAACGGCGAGGCCGTGGTGCAGCTGATCGATATGATGAAAAAGACCAAGTGCAACGAAGACTTGATGGCCCGTTTGAAGGAATGGGTCGCGCTTTGGGAAAAAAGTGGCTATTTGAAGAAGTGATTCTTTCCCCGGCCAGCCTGAAAGGGTTGACCGGGTTTTCCTTTCCCCCATTTTGAGTTTTTTGAAAAAAGCTCAAAAAAAGCAAATTTATGCTTGACACTTTCCCGGAGCTGTTATATAATAAATCTCGTTCCGCAGGGGACGGCAAACAAGCGACTGGGTGTGGCGCAGTTTGGTAGCGTGCTTGAATGGGGTTCAAGAGGCCGGAAGT
>OLWN01000952.1_pt1 | contig 10842 bp, 8 predicted proteins | sample 1644151 | NCBI WGS metagenome assembly OLWN01 (sample SAMEA103958121, study PRJEB25191) | human gut metagenome
TAATCTTGGCGGAGTTATTACCATCGGCTGAAACAATTTTTTTCCGACTTTAACTATTATATCGCTTCTGTATTCCTTTTGTTGAACCTCAAATTCCGTCAACTCGTCATTTTCAGAAAAATATATTTCCATTTTTTCCATTTATGATTTCCCAATCACATTGCATATTCGGGAATTTAGCCGATAATGCCTGATTTCAAGCCATTTTTGCGCCTTACAAATTTTAAATGCAGATTTTGCATTTGTCAAGAATTATTGTCTTGGAAATTGCAGATTTTTTCAAGGCAACATTAAATCTTATTGCCGCCTTTGTTAATTGACCTAAAAAAACCGCCGTTTTCGCAGACGAAAACGGCGGTTTGAATTTTGAAGTCTGTGCACGGAAAGCAACAATTATCTCTTGGAGAACTGCGGCGCTTTTCTCGCCTTGTGCAATCCGTACTTTTTGCGCTCCTTCATGCGGGGGTCGCGCGTGAGGAAGCCTGCCTTTTTGATTTTGTCCTTGTCCTCTCCCGCAAGCACCAGAGCGCGGCTTATGCCGTGACGTATGGCGCCCGCCTGACCGGTAAAGCCGCCGCCGTGAACATTGACGGCAACGTCGTATTTGGTCTGCGTATCGGTGAGAACCAGCGGCTGACGCACGATATACTTCAACGTGTCCAGATTGAAATAGTTGTCAATATCCCTGCCGTTGATGGTAATGCTGCCGTTGCCGTTGGGCAAAACGCGCACACGCGCAATGGATTTCTTTCTCCTGCCCGTGCCCCAATATTGTATTTTTTTACTCTTAGCTATTTTTGTCGCCATAATTCACCTCAATCAATCCGCCAATGTCAAAGGCTGCGGCTGCTGCGCCTGCTGCTCGTGCTCCGCGCCCTTGTAAACGCGCACCTTTTTGAGCATTGCCGCTCCGAGACTGTTTTTGGGAAGCATACCCTTGATTGCCTGCATGACGGCGAAATCGCTTCTTTCCGCCATAAGCTTGCCGTACTTGATTTCCTTGAGATTGCCGGGCTTGCCGGAGTGACGGCGATAAAGCTTTTGTTCAAGCTTTTTGCCGGTAAGCACAACCTTGTCCGTGTTGATAATCACCACATGGTCGCCCGTGTCGACGTTGGGAGTGAACTCGGGCTTGTTTTTGCCGCGAAGAATTGCAGCCACCTGACTTGCGAGTCTGCCCAAAACCTGACCGTCGGCATCTATCAGATACCACTTTTTCTGTATAGTTTCAGGCTTGGCCATAAAACTTTTCATGATTGTTTTCTCCTGATTTTGCTTTAAGATTTGCCGTTCACGGTCGAATAACCACGCCCAGTGGAGAGGCAGAAGCGGCGGGCAGAGCTTAAAAATACCCGTCTTGATTATTCACAGCCTTTCAATTATATAAAAATGCGTCGGACGTGTCAAGCGTTGAAAAGCAAATTTTTTCGTCCGACGGCTCTTTTTTTCCTTTTATTTCAATATTCGACGCTTTCAAGCGTCAAACCGTGCGGCGGAAGAGTCTTTCCGCACCGTGACCTGTCTTTTGAAGCGATGATTTGCGGCAAGTCCTCCGCCTTTATTTTTCCGCGCCCCACCCACAAAAGAGTACCCGCAACAATGCGCACCATGTTGTATAAAAAAGCGTTGCCGCAAACCGATATTTCTATAATATTCCCCTCCTGCCGCACGTCGCAGGAAAAAATTTCCCTGACAAAGGTCTTTGCGTTGCCGCCCGTCGCGCAGAAGCATTTGAAGTCGTGCCTGCCGACAAGCGCGGCTGCCGCCCTATTCATAGCGGACAGGTCGGGCTGTCTGTAAATCTGCAAATGATTGACGTCGAGAAAGGGACGCCTCACGCTGTCCACGTACATACGGTAGACGTAGGTCTTTCGCTTGGCGTCTCTCCTTGCGTCGAAAGAGTTGTCCGTATACTCAGCGTCGACGACGGCTATGTCGTCGGGCAGTCTGACGTTTGCGCCGAGAATCAGATTGAAGGGTTTTATTTCAACGACGGTGTCGAAATGCGCAACCTGCCGTCTTGCGTGCACTCCCTCGTCCGTCCTGCCGCTCGCGGTAAGTCTGACCTCGTGTCCCAAAACCCCGCCAAGCGCTTTTTCCACAAGCTCCTGAACGGAAACCGCGTTTTTTTGGGACTGCCAGCCGCAATATTTCGTTCCTATATACTGAACGCCTATTTTCACGCGGCGCGTCAAAAGGTCATCCATTTTACCGACTCCAAAAATTCGGCGGGGAGATACCTCAACGTAATGACTCCGCCGATAAACAGCACGGTAAAAACGGTTCCCGCGAGGTCTCTCCAAGAAAATTTCAATTTTTTCATTTTGGTGCGTTTGCGCGCCCCCTCGTAGCAGCGCGCGTTCATAGCCAGCGCAAGCTCCTCCGCGCGTCTGAAAGCGTTTACCAAAAGCGGAATAAGAATAGGCACAAACGCCTTTGCGCGCGCAATCAGTCCCCCCGTATCGAAGCTTGCTCCGCGCGCCTTCTGCGCCCGAATTATCCTGTCCGTTTCGTCCATAAGCGTGGGAATGAACCTGAGCGTTATGCTCATGATGAGCGCAAATTCGTCCACGGGCACCTTTATCCAGGTAAGCGGCTTCAACAGGCTTTCTATGCCGTGAGTCAAATCGACGGGCGTGGTAGTGAGCGTCAGCAGCGAGGCGCTTGTTACGAGAAACACAAGCCTGACCACCATTTTGACGGCAAAATTCACACCGTCGTCGGTAATTCTGAATATCCACCAATCGACCAGCACGTTGCCGCTTTTAACAAAAAACAAATTTATAATCGCGGTAAACAGCGCGAGAAAAATTATGCCCTTAACGCTTTTCAGCACGCTTTTCAAGGGGATTCGGGACGCAAAAATGCTGATAAGCAGATACGCAAGCATAAGCGCGTATCCGAAATAGGACTGCACGAGAAAAATCGTTATCATATAAAGCAGGTTGAGCAGGATTTTCACGCGCGGGTCCATGCGGTGCACAAAGGATTTGGCGGGATAATACTGCCCGAATGCCACGTCTCTGAACATCAGCCTTCCTCCTTTGTCTGCGGCAATTTGCCGTGCGCCCTCGCGTAATCCAGAACAGCCTCTGCCATAGCCGAGACGTTGCGGGGGCGACAGCCCAGATTTATCCCCTCCGCTTCCAGACGGTTGGACAGCGCCGCCATCTGCGGCATTTCAAGCCCAATGCCTTCAAGCTCGTCGGATTTTCTGAAAAGCTCCTCCGGAGACATAAGGTATTTCACCGTGCCGTCTACGAATACGGCGACCCGAGAGGCATATTCGTACACCTCGTTCATGTCGTGGGAAATCATGACGATTGTCTTTCCGTGATTGTTTCTCAGCTCCACCGCCAAATCAAGAATTTCCTTTTTTCCGCGCGGATCGAGACCTGCGGTAGGTTCGTCCAGCACCAGCACCGAAGGACGCATCGCCAGCACTCCGGCAAGCGCAACGCGGCGCTTTTCGCCTCCGGACAGCTCGAAGGGGGATTTGCCCGAAACCTCGTCGAAATCCAGACCTACCGACGCTATCGCTTCTCTCGTCCTTTCGTCAATTTCTTCCTTTGAAAGCTTCATATTCTGCGGACCGAAAGCCACGTCCGCTTCGACTGTGGAGGCAAACAGCTGATACTCCGGATATTGGAATACCATACCCACCTGCCCGCGCAGCTGTTTCAGCATTTCTCTCCGCAGTTTTTTCTTTTTTAGCGTGAGGTCTAAACCGTTGACCTCCACAAAGCCGCTTTGAACGGGCACAAGCGCGTTTAAATGCTGCACAAAGGTGCTCTTTCCGCTGCCCGTGTGCCCCACTATGCACAAAAATTCGCCGTCGTTCACCTCTAAATTCACGTCAATCAGGGCGTGCTTTTCATACGGCGTTTTGGGATTGTAAACAAAATTCAGTTGTCTGACAGCAATCGGCATATCTCGTCTCCCAATTCGTCAACGTCGAAAATCGCAGGCGCGATTTCAAGCCCCGCGCAAAAAAGCTCGTGTGAAAGCGCCACGCTTCTCGGCACGTCAAGACCGTAGCCGTGAAGCTTGTCCTTTTCCTTAAAAATTTCCCGCGGAGCGCCCTGCATAACCAGTTCTCCCTCGCTTAACACCGCCACGCGGTCGGCTTCAGTAACCTCGTCCATGAAATGCGTAATCGCCACCACCGTTATGCCCTCGCGGTTCAAGCGTTTTACCGTGTCCATAACGTCTTTTCTCCCCTGCGGGTCGAGCATTGACGTCGCCTCGTCCAGCACAAGAACGCGCGGACGTATGGCAAGCACGCCCGCTATTGCGATGCGCTGCTTCTGCCCGCCCGAAAGCTTTGTGGGCGTCTTGTCGTGATATTCGCTCATGCCTACGGACTCCAACGCGCCCTCCACCCTCTCTACGATTTCCTCGCGCGGCACTCCGAGGTTTTCCGGTCCGAAAGCGATATCGTCCTCCACAATGGACGCTATCATCTGATTGTCGGGATTCTGAAACACCATTCCGACCTGCTCGCGAATTTTGTAAAGCTCTTTTTTCACCTTGGGATTCAACCCGTCGACGCAAACCTCTCCCGACTGCGCAAGCAAAAGCCCGTTGAGCAGCTTTGCAAGAGTGCTTTTGCCGCTGCCGTTGTGCCCGACCAGAGCAAGAAACTCTCCTTCAAATATTTCCAGACTGACATTCTGCACGCCCTTTTCCTCTGTGGGGGGCGCGCCGTCGTCCTGATAGACCTTATATTTGTAGGTCACGTTTTCCAGCCTGATGATAACCTTTCTTTCTTCCGTCATTTTAATATTTCCGCAGCATTTTTTACGCTGTTTTTCAGTATATCATTTTTCCTCTCGGTTAGTCAACAAAACCCGACAAAAAAAGAAGCCTTGCGCTTTAAAAGCCGCGCGTTTTCGGGCGCCGTTATTCCGACCCCGCGGTCGGTTCCCTCTCCGACGTCTTTACTTTCGCCAAAAAGCAAAATTGTCGCCGCGTTTCCCGCAAAACGATTGACTAAACCCGCCCGAAACTATATAATTTTAACGGTGCCTTGCGGGCAACCGTTTTTCATGTAAAAATTTTTACGGAGGACATATAATGACCAAAATCACAATAGACGGCAATACCGCCGCCAGCCACGTGGCATACGCCTTTTCCGACGTTGCCGCAATCTACCCTATCACGCCCTCTTCCCCCATGGCGGAAATCGCCGACGAATGGGGCGCGGCAGGCAGAAAAAACCTGTTCGGACAGCAAATCAAAATAGCCGAAATGCAGTCTGAGGCAGGCGCCGCGGGAGCGGTGCACGGCTCTCTCGTCGGAGGCGCTCTGACAACGACCTTTACGGCAAGTCAGGGACTTCTGCTCATGATTCCCAATATGTACAAAATCGCCGGCGAAATGCTGCCCTGCGTTTTCCACGTTTCGGCACGCGCCCTCGCCGCGCACGCGCTGTCCATATTCGGAGACCATCAGGACGTTATGGCGTGCCGTCAGACGGGCTTTGCGTTGCTCGCCTCCAACAGCGTTCAGGAAGCCATGGACCTCGCGCTTGTCGCTCACCTGTCCACTCTTGAAGCAAAGGTGCCCTTCCTGCACTTCTTCGACGGTTTCAGAACAAGCCACGAGGTAAGCAAAATCGACGCCATAGACTATGCCGACATGGCTAAGCTGCTCAAAACGGAATACGTCGACGAATTCAGAAGACGCGCGCTCAATCCCGAGCATCCTCAGTTGCAGGGCACGGCGCAGAACCCCGATATTTATTTCCAGAACAGGGAAGCCGCAAACAAATACTATATGGCGACTCCCGCAATCGTGGAAAAATATATGAAGCAGGTGTCCAAGCTCACAGGCAGAGAGTACCACCTTTTCGACTATGTCGGAGCGCCCGACGCGGACAAGGTCATCATACTCATGGGCAGCGGTGCGGACGCGGCGGAAGAAACGGTCAATTACCTCACGCGCAGAGGAGAAAAGGTGGGCGTGCTCAAAGTCAGACTTTACCGTCCTTTCAGCGCGGAAAGATTTGTCAGAGCCTTGCCCAAAACGGTCAAGAAAATTGCCGTGCTTGACAGAACGAAGGAAGCGGGCAGCTTGGGCGAGCCCCTCTACCTCGACGTCGTTACGGCGCTCAGCGAAACGGGCAAGCTGCGCGGCAAGGTTGTCGTGGGCGGACGCTACGGTCTCGGAAGCAAGGAGTTCACTCCTTCCATGATAAACGCCGTTTACAAGAACCTCGACAGCGAAAAACCCATGAACCACTTCACGGTGGGCATAAACGACGACGTTACGCGCACCTCTCTTGCCATAGACGAAATGATAGACGTGGCTCCCGAGGGCACGACGCGCTGCAAGTTCTACGGTCTCGGCAGCGACGGCACAGTCGGCGCCAACAAAAACAGCATAAAGATTATCGGCGACCACACCGACCTTTACGCTCAGGGCTACTTTGAGTACGACTCCAAAAAATCAGGCGGCATTACTATTTCCCACCTGAGATTCGGCAAAAGCCCCATCAAGTCAAGCTATCTCATAGACCAGGCGGAGTTCATCGCCTGCCACAACTCCTCTTATGTTACACGCTACGATATGCTCGGCGAAGCCAAAGAGGGAGGCACCTTCCTGCTCAACTGCTCGTGGAGCGACAGCGAGTTGGAAAAAGAACTGCCCGCTTTCGTCAAAAACCAGATTGCTCAAAAGCATCTTAAATTCTACACAATCGACGGACTGAAAATCGCCAAAGAGTCGGGCAGCGCCAAATCCACCAACATGGTTATGCAGGCGGCGTTTTTCAAGCTTGCCAACATAATCCCCTATGAGGAAGCCGAAAAATACATGAAGGCGGCTGTTCTCAAAACATACGGCAAAAAAGGCGAAAAGGTTGTCAACGCCAACAACGCGGCAATCGAAAACGCGATAAAAGGACTGCACGAGGTCAAAGTGCCCGCAGAGTGGGCAACCACCGACAAGGGCGCGGCGCTTCCCGAAGTCACCGACAATCAATATTACGAATCCTTTATCAGACCGATAATAGCTCAAAAAGGCAACACTTTGCCCGTGAGCGCCTTCAACGTCAGCGGCGTAGTGCCCACAGGCACCACAAAGTTTGAAAAACGCGGAATAGCCGTCGAAGTTCCCGTATGGCAGAGCGAAAACTGCATTCAGTGCAACCAGTGCAGCCTTGTCTGCCCTCACGCCTGCATACGTCCCGTGCTCATAGACGAAAACGAAAAGACGCCCGACGGATTTGTAACCAAGCCCGCGACGGGAGTCAAGGGAGCCAAATACAGAATACAGGTTTCTCCCCTCGATTGCACGGGCTGCGGAAGCTGCGCCAACGTCTGCCCCGCAAAGCAGAAGGCTTTGGTCATGACTCCCGCGGACAAAGTCAACGAAACGGAAAATTGGGAATTTGCCGAAAAGGTTCGTCAGGTGGAAAGCGGACTCAACAAATTCTCCGTCAAAGGCAGCCAGTTCGAGCAGCCTCTGTTTGAATTTTCAGGAGCGTGCGCCGGCTGCGGCGAAACGCCTTACGTCAAGCTGATAACACAGCTGTTCGGCGACAGAATGGTCATCGCAAACGCTACGGGCTGCTCCTCCATTTACGGCGGCAGCGCGCCCACGTGCCCCTACACCACCAACAAGGACGGTCACGGTCCCGCATGGGCGAACAGCCTGTTCGAGGACAACGCGGAATTCGGATTCGGCATCAACCTCGCATACCTGCAACGCAGAAACAAGGTCACAGACCTGCTCAATCAGGTGCTTGAAATCGGCACGGCAAAAATGAAAGTTGCCGCAAAGCTGTGGCTTGACAACAAATTCGACGCGGAAGGCAGCAAAAAAGCCGCGCAGGCGGTAAAAACCGAAATTATAGAAAACGCCAGAGGAAAAGTCAGACCGATAGCAAACGAGCTTGCCAAGATGGAGGACTGCCTCGTCAAAAAATCCGTATGGATTTTCGGCGGCGACGGTTGGGCTTACGACATCGGCTACGGCGGACTCGACCACGTGCTCGCAAGCGGCGAAGACGTAAACGTGCTCGTTCTCGACACCGAGGTTTATTCCAATACGGGCGGTCAGGCAAGCAAAGCGTCCCCTACCGGCGCGGTCGCCAAGTTTGCCGCGGCGGGAAAACGCATCAAGAAAAAGGATTTGGGCATGATGGCAATGTCCTACGGCTACGTTTACGTGGCTCAGGTGGGCATGGGCGCAAACATGAACCAGCTGGTCAAAGCGGTGTCCGAAGCGGAAGCATATCACGGTCCGTCCCTGATTATAGCTTACGCTCCCTGCATAAATCACGGCATCGATATGTCCAACCCTCAGCAAATCATCAAGGAAGCCGTAGACTGCGGATATTGGCAGCTTTATCGCTACAATCCCGCGCTCGCCGAGGAAGGCAAAAATCCTTTCATTATGGACAGCAAAGAGCCTACCGGCAGCTATCAGGAATTTTTGCGCAAAGAAACGCGTTACACAAGCCTGCTCAAAACAAAACCCGAAATTGCGGAAAAACTGTTTGAAAGAGCGGAAGAAGAAGCCAAAGAGCGCGTTAAAAAATATCAGCATCTCGGACAAAACGACTGATAAATTTCAAAAGCCCCCGATTTTCGGGGGCTTTTTTGTCGCTTTAAATCGCGCAAGGAGTCTCACGACAGCCGTTTATTCTATTCCCACCGAAGCGGAAACAGCAAGGCTGATTGGAGTCGAAGTCGCGGGCGATTGACTGTCGTCGGCAACAAGCACGAACAGCAGCCTGTCGCCCTCGGTCACAGCCTGACCGACGTTTGTCTGATTGAGCGTAAGCAAAGTGTTGGCATTGACCGTTCCGGTAAGGTTTGGCGTGTAGTCGTATTCGGTACCCGTATAATTGAAGGTATTCGAACCGCTCGTAGCAATATAAAGTCTTAGCTTCAAAGTCACGTCAGCCGTATTGAGCGCCGCCTGCGCCGTCACCGTCGCGTGCGAGGCTATGGTCTCGATTGTGCCCGTCGTAGTCACGTCAATCGGAGTATTTGAATTGGCGGCGTCGAGTGTAATGGTCGCGCCCGGCGCGCCCGTCACAGTCTTGGTAAAACCGGACGAAACGATGAGATACTCTGGCTCCGCGCCCGCTTCGCCGGGAGTCAAGTCGGCAGCGGTAGCTCCCGAGTTGTAAGCAAGAGTGATTGGGTTTGTTCCCGTAGGTCCCGTTGGTCCCGTCGGACCTGTCGGTCCCGTGGGACCGGTAGCTCCCGTGTCGCCCGTAGGCCCGGTCGGACCCGTGTCGCCTGTCAACCCCACAGCTCCGGCATCGCCTGTCGGGCCGGTAGCTCCTGTCGCTCCTGTTGCACCGGTTGCACCCGTTGCGCCGGTAGGTCCCGTTGCTCCTGTGTCACCGGTAAGTCCTATTGCGCCGGCGTCGCCTGTAGGGCCTGTCGGACCTGTCGGACCTGTCGGTCCCGTTGCTCCCGTGGGACCTGTTGCACCGGTAGGTCCCGTAGCTCCTGTGGCGCCCGTTGCTCCTGTGGGACCTGTGGGACCTGTCGGTCCTCCGCCTGTGCCTGCGGGACCCGTTGCGCCCGTAGGTCCCTGCACACCCTGCAAGCCCTGAACGCCCTGCGGGCCGGTAGAGCCTGTCGCGCCTGTTGCTCCGGTAGGACCAGTCGGGCCTGTGGGACCGGTAGGACCGGTCGGACCCGTTGCGCCTGTCGCACCCGTGCCTGCGGGGCCTGTTGCTCCCGTAGCTCCCGTAGGTCCCGTGACTCCCGCAAAGCCCTGAATACCTTGAAGCCCCTGCACTCCCTGAGGTCCCGTCGGACCTATAGGGCCTGTCGCACCCGTGGCGCCCGTGGCGCCCGTAGCCCCTGTTCCCGCGGGACCTGTCGCGCCCGTTGCGCCTGTGGCGCCTGTGGGACCGGTAGGGCCTGTTGCGCCCGTCGCGCCCGAGCCTGCGGGGCCTGTTGCGCCTGTCGGACCGGTCGCGCCGGTGGCTCCCGTCGCTCCGGTCGCTCCTTGTATACCCTGAGGTCCCTGCGCTCCGGTTGCTCCTGTCGCTCCGGGAAGCCCCTGAGGACCGATGGGCCCCTGCGGTCCTTGGGGACCTTGAGGACCCGGAGCGCCGGTAAGTCCGATAGGACCGCGGGGACCGACGGGACCTTCGGGGCCGCGCTGTCCTCTTGGACCCGCAACGCCTACGCAAACGGGTTGAGGGGGCGCGGGAGGAGGACAGCAGTTGTTGTTATTTCCGCCGCAGCAGCCTCCCAAAAATTCACAAAAACTCATATAACACAACCTCTTTAAAAATATTTTCGGAGCGGAACGAAATAATATTCGCAAAAACTCCCACTAATATTTTATGTCCGATATTTTATAAGGTTTCATTTCCGCAAAAACAAAAACAAGGCGGATTTTTTGTTTGAAACAAAATCCGTCCTATCGGTTGCCAAAAAAAATTATTTGTTGTATAATAAATCGAAAAGTTGCGAATGTAGTTTAGTGGCAAAACGAAAGCTTCCCAAGCTTTAGTTGTGGGTTCGATTCCCATCATTCGCTCCAGAGAGACTGCGCCTGTGTCTCAACAAAACCGAAGCCTTTTTCGGCTTCGGTTTTCTTTTCGCCCTTTTGCTTGTCTCTCTTTCTCTCTCTTGCTCATTTAAACTCTTTTGTGACGCTGCGGCAAATTTCCTTTGCCTTGCTATTCCGTCGCTTCGCTCCTTGCGATTCCCATCATTCGCTCCACTTTGGCTGCGCCTGTGTCTCAACAAAACCGAAGCCTTTTTCGGCTTCGGTTTTCTTTTCGCCCTTTTGCTTGTCTCTCTTTCTCTCTCTTGCTCATTTAAACTCTTTTGTGACGCTGCGGCAAATTTCCTTTGCCTT
>OLWN01000953.1_pt1 | contig 10809 bp, 8 predicted proteins | sample 1644151 | NCBI WGS metagenome assembly OLWN01 (sample SAMEA103958121, study PRJEB25191) | human gut metagenome
CAGCTTTGCCATGACCACAAGCCGCTGATTGCCGCTGTTGGTCTTGTCGTACTTCCGGCAACAGGTGGAGAGTGTCAGGAAGGTATCCCCCTCGGAGAAGGTCACACCGTCAATATCCAGCCAGTTTTTCTTCTCCACGGTCTGGAAGAACTCGGTGAGCTTGCTCCCCATGGGATTGGGGTCAATATAGTCGAAGCCAATGTCCTCCGCCTGCATCACGGGATCATCCACCTCCGCGCCGGGGATATACAGCCACGCCACGGCGTCAGGGTTTTTGCTTTTGGTGTCGGCAAGCTCCGCCTGCCGGTTGACGGTGGGGATGGGGGCGCCTCTACTTCGGAGGTGCCGGAGGGATCTTTAATGGGATCGGGGTCTTTCAGATAGCAGCCCATGACTACCGTGGCCATGGCAAAGAGAAGGACTGCCATGCAGATGATTGGACGAATGATTCTTGTGATTCTTTTCATAATGCTGTCTCTTTACCGCGCCGGGATAGCGGCACAGTTTGATATGTCATTGATTTGTTTCTTGTAGAAAAAGAGAGAAGCGCAGCTTCTGGGTATTTGCCCGGAAGCTGCGCTGTTTGTTGGCCTTTAAGGCATGATAAGACGATTACCGTGCGCGTTTTCTCTTATAGTGGACGGCACCGGCCAGAGTAATGGTACTTGCCAGCAGGAGGGCGCTCCACAGCGGAAGATTGCTGCTGTCTCCGGTGTTGGCGCTGGCAGTGCCCTTGACGAAGATGACCTCGATGGTATGGGTTCTGCTGACATTCTCAAAGGTGTAGGACTTCACCGCGCCGATGCTCTTGCCATCGATCTTGACAGTGGAGACAGCATAGCCCTTATCCGGGGTGATGGTGAAGGTCTGATCTCTGCCCTCGCGGACGCTGACATTGCCGGAGGGGGAGATAGAGCCGCCAGTTCCGGCAGTTGCCTTGATGGTGTAGTAGCTGTAGCCGCTGCTGCCGCCGCCGGTATACATCCAGTGGGCGTAGACGGTGGTATCTGCAGAGAATACGGTATCCGTCGTGATCTTTGTGCCGCCGCTTTTTTTGGTGTACCAGCCGTCGAAGCTGTAACTGCCGCTTCGGGAGGCGCTGGGCAGCGAACTCAGCTTCTGATTGGTGGTGGTCATGCTGCCGACAGAGGGAGTACCGCCGTTGCCATCAAAGGTGACGATGAACTCGGTGGGCGCAGGAGGGGTGTCCTCCTCGAAGATAGCTTTGACCTCCACATTGCTGTCCGGCATGATGAACTTATCGTCCTTGATGGTCACGCCGCCGCTGATGACCTCCCACTCCTTGAAGTGGTAGCCGGTGTTTGGCTTGGCGGTCAGGGTGATCTCCGTACCGACCACGGCTTTTGCATGAGATGCGGAAGCCGTTCCTTTGCCGTCTGTTTTCACGGTGATGGTAAACTCGGTGGGTGCAGGCGGCGCGTCCTCCTCGAAGATGGCCCTGACCTCCACATCGCTGTCCGGCATGGTGAACTTGTTGTCGGCGATTACAAGTCCCGTCGGAGATACGACCTGCCACGCCTTGAAGTGGTAGCCCTCGTTGGGCGTAGCGGTCAGGGTGATCTCTGTGCCGGCCGCAGCGGTGGAGGAGCTTGCGGTGCCGGTGCCGTTTCCGTCATTACTGACGGTGACGGTGTAGGTGGTGGGGGTAATAACGCTGTTTTTCCACAGTGCCTTAATTTCGGTATCCCCGAGCACGGTGTAGGAATCTCCCACCTCGTACTCCGTGCCGCCGATCTCCCAAGCCTTGAACTCCTGATCGGTGGGAGCGATGAAGCCGCAGTCTGGCAGGATATAATTTGTCCCTGCCTTGACGGTAACAGGCTCCATGCTGCCGCTGCCGCCGCCTGCGTTGAAGGTGATCGTACAATCCGCGAGTGGCGCGCCCTCACCCACCGTGACCGCCGCATCGGGGCTGGCAAAGTGGTTGTGATCCTCCGCGTAGCGCACGAAGTAATTGCCAGCCGACAGGTTCTCAATCTCCGTGCCGCTGCACGCCGTATAGCTGCTGTCACCTGCCACACGGTATTCCATCGTTGAATCCACGCCGCTGATTTTGCCGTCGCTGCCGCCCACGGTGGAGGGTACAGTACCGGTCAAGCCGATAGGTGCTTCCTGCGTGGCTTTGCCAATCTTCCACTTTGCGGTCACGGTGTCGGTGCTGCCGTCCGCCCATTTGCCGGTCTTGGAGGTGACGCTAACGGTGTAATCGCCCGCGTCCGTGCCGGTGTTGCCGGAGATGTCCATAGTGGTGGAATCATAGCCGTTCACGGTCGCGGTATGCACAGAGCCGTTATAGGTATATGTTCCTGTTACGCTGATGCTGGGCTTGGCGGGATCGGTAGGCGCAGGAGGTGCGTCCTCCTCGAATATTGCCTTGACCTCCACATCGCTGTCCGGCATGATGAACTTATTGTTCTCGATGGTCACGCCTCCGCTGATGACCTGCCACTCCTTAAAATGGTAGCCGTTGTCGGGCTTAGCGGCCAGGGTGATTTGCGTACCGGCCGCAGCCTTTGCAGGACTTGCGGAAGATGTGCCGTTGCCGTCCGTTTTCACGGTGATGGTGAACTCGGTAGGTGCAGGAGGTGCGTCCTCCTCGAAGATGGCCTTGACCTCCACGTTGCCCTCCGGCATGGTGAACTTGTCGTCCTTGATCGTCACGCCGCCGCTGATGACCTCCCACTCCTTGAAGTGATAGCCGGTTTTGGGCGTAGCGGTCAGGCGAATCTCCGTGCCGGCCGCAGCGGTGGAAGGGGTTGCGGTGCCGATGCCGTTTCCGTCATTGGTGACGGTAACGATGTACTCAGTAGGGGCGGGAGGCACGTCCTCCCACAGCGCCTTGACTATGATGTCAGCGGTGACGGTCACAGGGGCGTTCACCGGATACTCCGTACCGTCGATCTCCCATGCCTTGAACTGCTTTCCTTCGGGCGCAACAAACTCGCACTCCGGCAGAGAATACTCGCTGCCGTGCAATACCTTCTTGGCGGGCATTGCGGTGGTGACCTCATCGGGCAGATCCTCAGGCTCGGAGCCGCCGCCTGCGTCAAAAGTGATGGTATGCTCGTTGCGCTTTTCAAACGTTGCAGTTATGGTGACGTCCTCCTCCGGCTGGGCGAAGGTATAGGTATCCTCCCCAACCGCGACGGCGGCGGGGGTGCCGTTGACGGACAGCGCGCTGAGCATATAGCCCTCATCGGGTGCAATGGAGAGCATGACAAGCTCGTCCTTGCAGAACAGAGGCGTGCCGTCCTCGGCGGTTCCCGCGGCATTCACCACCTTGACTCTGCCGTTTTCGCAATCCTGCACCGTCACCTTATACTGCGGCTCGCCCTCCACGGTCACCTGCACCGAGATGTTCTTCTTCCACTCCTCTCCCGGACACGGGACAACATCCAGCTCTGAAAGATTCTTTTCGTTGTCTTTTGTGCCCGCCAGGATCACCGTTCCGTTGACCGTGAAGGTCTGCTCCCGCGTGGAATTCCGATCATAGGTCTCTGGAATCGTCCAATCCACATTGACAAGCATCCAGTTCCCGCCGCTATGAGCCGACTTGACCCCGATCTTGATCTTGGAGAGTTCCTCTTCCAGCTTCTGCGTTTTGGAAATACGCAGCGGCAGCACAGTTGGCTCATCCCAATAACGGCCCTCCTGCCCCACATCCATCAGATAGTTCCACGTAGCACGGAGCCAAAGGTACTGGCTCTTGTTCCCGCAGGCGTCTTCGATGAAAATGTTGTGGTCCTTGCCGCTCTCGTAATCTGCGGGGATCGTATAATAGCCATCCTCATCCGGCAGCAAAACGGTATAATCCGCAGACTCCTGGGGTTTGCGGTACCACACCGTGAAAGGGGACTCCTCCTCTACCCTGAACCGCAGATCACCGTAATATCTCCCACTGTTCTTCAGTTCCTCACCGGTAGAAAGATCAATGGCTTTCGGAGCCTCCACATCGGCGGTCAGGTTCGGTGTAGAGACATAGGCCGTTCCCTTGACGTTTTTGGCTTTGGCGTAGATATACCAGCTGCCATTTGCGTCATACTCTGCGGCGTCTATATGGGCCTCAGGCCTGTAGATGATGATGACCCCCGGTTCCGGGTCTGGGTGTTTGTATTCGATCCAGGGAATTTCGCCTTGCTTATCCATCTCCGCCAGCTGCTCCTGTGTGTAGTGCTTCGGCGAACTGAAGTAGCAGCCAGGTTCTGCGGCGTTTGTTGTGTCGATCCTTACGGCCACCGAATAGCGGTTATTGTCCGTATCCTTGCGTGCAGCCTTGAGATAGTACGTTTCGTCCGTATCCGCGCTGTATCCCGTAAAGCGCTGGTTTTGCCCCAACTCGAGCTCCACCTGCGGATACACCGTGGAATACTCCAGAAAAAGTGTCCGGCTCCTGTCGATCAGGCCTACCGCGAATTGCTCCTTGTCTTTGTTGTATGGGATTTCCTTCCCATCCGCCTCATCGGTCAGCTTTACCGCCGCATCCTCCGGCAGCTTCATCGTGAGGATCAGATACTCATTGTGCGCCAGCAGCTTATCCACATACGTCTTGCTTCTATCCGGACTTATCACCTGCACCCGGTGCCGCCGGTAGACCGTCACCGTTGCCGTGGTCTGGTTGCCCGCGTTGTCAGTCGCGACCACGGTATATTCCGCTCCCGCGTCATTGTTGCCGCCATCCGGCGCGGGAAGAGAATAGGTAGAGCCAACTGTCTGCTCCACACCGTTGATGGTCACGGATTTGACGCCGGAGGACGTTTCTCTGTTTTTCGCCGGGTCGCTGACGGTGAAGGTGTATGCGCCCGGCTTTCCCTCAAGCGTTTTTTCATCGCGGACATCCTCGGCGGTATAGATCTCGCCGTCCTTCAGCACCTCCAGCACCGGCGCCTTCGTGTCCGTTTCCATCACATGGCCGCACACATCGCAGAGCAGCTGGTGCTTTTCCGTGTTCCAGCCGCTGGATGCGTGCTTGCCGTTCCTTGCGGACTCCGGTGCCACCGGGTCACGCGCCTGACACTTCATGTTCCTGCACGCCCAGACATGGCACGACTGCCGGTCGACCCAGCCGAAGTCGTGCTTCCCGTTGCAGGGGTCGTCGATCAGCTCCAGTTCCATCGCGTTGATCGCCCAGCCGTAGTTCTTCACATACGGCAGCGTCAGCAGCTGCACGTCGATACGCCCGTTCTCATTGGGGATCAGAATATCATAGAGATTCCAGAAGAAGGTAAACTCGTCGTTGCGGTTGATGGCTTGCGCCTCAACCTTCAGCTTTATCAGCTTTCCATGGTATGAGCCTATTTTGATGGACTTGTAGTCTTCGGGCAGGGGGTTTCTGACAAAATCTCCTATATATCTTAGCACTGTGCTGTATACCTTGCCCGAGTATACAAGATCGCCGTAGCCCATAACCGCTGCGTTCGAGGCATATTGATTATAGCCTGTTGTAAGCGTCAGCTTCGCGTCCGTCACGGTGATGTTCTGACCGTGGCACCAGCGGCCGCCGCCGATGGCTGCGCCGTATGCGCCGTGCGCGTTCACCTCGCCGCCGGTGATGGTGATATCGCGCGCCGGGACGTACTGACCGCCGCCGATGCCCGCGCCGTTGTATCCGCCGCAGGCGTAGATCTTGCCGCCGTAAATGTTGATATTATAGGCTGCGGTGTCGCCATCCATGTCCTGCTCCGATGTCCAGCAGCCTCCGCCGATACCGGCTCCTGCCGTGCCGCCGGTGGCGGAAATATCGCCGCCGTAGATGTAGATATCGCGGCCGCGACCCTTGAAGCTGCCGCCGATGCCGGAGCCCGTTTCGCCGCCCTTCGCCTCGATTTTACCTGAGTAGAAATACAGCTTCTCGCCGCTGCCGTTTCTGCCGCCGCCAATGCCGGCTCCTCCATCGCCGCCCTTGGCGATGATGGTGCCGCTCCAGAGCGATGGGTTCGTCTGAGAGCCGAAGTGCATATTTGTGCCGTGACCGTACATATCCAGGTTGAACAGACTTTCTGCGATATTGCGGGTCGCCCAGCTTCCTCCTATGCCCGCCGCTTTATAGCCGCCCTGGCACGTCACCGTGGTGCCCTTCATCACCTGCACGCACAGCTGCCCCTCGCTGCGGTTTTTCTGAATGGCCGCCCGTCCGGTGGCCCCCGTCAGCTTACTGTCCCGGTTGATAAAGTACAGATACGCCGACGCCTTTCCGTGCAGCTCGATGGCCGGTGTCTTGGCGTCCTTCTTCACCTGAATATTCACGTTATCCAGGAAGATGTGCGGTGCCGCCTTCTTTCCGTTGATTTGGATCTTCTTTGTCCAGACAAAGTCCGGATCGCTTGAGGACGAATAGATATAGTATGTCTTGCTGTCCTTGATGTTGATGTCGCTCGTTCTGCCGCACAGATCGATCTCTACATCAAATTTTGCGGGGATATTATCCATCGCGCCGGTCTCCGCTGCAAACGCAGTTGTCGGCAATAGTGTCAGCACCATGCAGCATAGGAGCAGGATGCTGAGTATTCGTTTCTTCATTGGCTTTTCTCCTCCTGTTCGTGTCGGGCGGGCTTGTCCGCCCCGTCTTTTTTCTGGTTTTCTCTGTTTCTGAGCCGGAAGCACAGCGCGGTGATCGCCGCCGCCGCGGCAAAGGAGACGACGGCCACCAGCACATAGCCGCCCGCGTCCTCCCGCAGCAGCATCGCGCCGAACACGCCCCATGCCTCGGGTTGTCCCGGTCCGACGACCGTGCCCGCCGCCTGCGTCAGCACCGCGAACAGCAGCATACACGCTGCGGAGAGGCTTATTGCCTCGCGCCGCTGCCTCCGGCGGGTGTTTTCCCGCACCCGCTGCTTGATGAGTGCGACCCGTCTTGCGGTATCGTACATTTCGTTTGAACCCCCTTTCCGGTTTGTCTGAAACTGTGGTCTAAAAACCCTTTCACTTATATAGGTACAAAAAATCGAAAAAACTCTCACCCAAAACGCAAAATTTTTCAAAAAAATTTGAGAGCCGCCAAAAAGCAGCTCTCAGGGAGTAAATGTTCGGTTATTTCCTCTGCGATAAGCGGAAAGTGGACAGCCTTCCCGCCGCCACCAGCAGCACCGGCAGGATGTAGGCCACATACTGCGCCGCGCCGCCGTAAGCAATGAGCAGATTATAGATGGCGTGGAGGGTGATGGCCGCGCCCAGCAGCCCGCAGGTGCCGGCCACCTTCAGCCACGTCCGCCGCCATGTGTAGGCAAGCCCGCCGCCCACGATCAGGCCGCAGAGGACGTGCATGGCTCCCGTGCCGAAGCCCCGGAAGAAGATGAAGGAGAAGCGGTCCGCGCCGTTCTGAATGAGATAGCACACATTTTCAAAGGTGGCGAAGGCGAGGGCAATCGTGATGGCGGCGGCCTTAATCTTATCCCCCTCCGGCTCGAACACCAGAAGATAGAACACCAGCGGCAGCAGCTTCATCATTTCCTCCACCACCGGCGCGATCTCCGCCGTGGCGGCAAGGGCGTCCGCCTGACACACCGCCGCAAGGAAGGTATTGATATAAGCCGAAAGCAGGCACACCCCCATCCCGGCCATGCAGAACAGGAAGAAGCGGAGCTGCCGCCTGCCCATGCACAAAGCAGCCACCAGCAGGGGAGATACCATGCAGAGGAAGATGTTTTCAATATAGGTCATGCTTCCACCGCCTTTCTCGTGGCGGGCAGCAGCCCCAGAATCGCAAGCGTCAGCAGCATATCGCACCAGAAGGTTGGGCTTGCCGGTGAGGTATCCGGCCAGAAGCAGCCCACCGTCCAGAGCAGGTACTCCGCGAACGCAAAGCACAGCACGCCGATGTGGAAGTACCGCATATTCCTCGCCGCGCCTGTCTGCGTTTTCGCATAGGCAAGCCCCCGTATGGCGCAGAAGGAGAGCCAGATCATCATGCCGCACCAGATCAGGTTGGAGAGAATATCCCCGAAGATGCAGTAGAACGCCAGCAGCGGCACGCCGAACGCAGGCGCGAGCCATGCCCTGCGGCAGCGGAAGCTGCGTTCATCTGCTCCCTCCAGAGTGGCCTGCAAAATGCGCAGGAAGATGAGGCTGGCCACCCAGCCGAACTCCGACACATAAAAAAACCGCGGCGTGGTATCGAACAGCAGCAGATACAGCGTCCAGTAGAGTGCGCCGAGGGCAAAGCAGCCGTAGAAGCACAGTAGCAGAAAATACACCTGTCGCCCACTTTTCCGGTAGGAGATACCCGAGAGCAGCGCGCCCGCGAACGTGGTCAGCAGTTGCAGCAGGTTCTCAATCAGCTCCATGAATCCCCTCACTTTCTTTGTTCTGATCGTCCTCCCGGTTCATCTGGTGAAGCCGGAAGCACAGGATGGTCACGCACACGCCGAGTAAAAACGCCAAAAGTCCGATGACGATGTATCCCAAAACCGCACCGCCGCCATACATGCTGGCCGCCGTTTCAAAGCCGGAATAATCGCCTGTCTGGATGTTTGCGGCAATGCCGGGCATGGCGAGGGACGCGCCGATGAGCAGTGCAAGGCACGCCGCCACGGCGGAAGCCATGGTGACCGTATTGCGCCGCAGCTGTTTCTCTCGTTCCATTTTGGCGATGCGCTGCTTTGTCTCCGCGACGCGCTCCTCATGACTCCGCATTTGTGATTCCCTCCCGTTCCAAGAGCCTTCGCAGGCTCTCTTTTCCGCGATATACCATGTTGGTGATCTGCTTTACCGTTTTCCCCGTGACCTCCGCCGCCTGCGCATAGCTCATATCCTCAAAATAGGTGAGATACAGGACTTCCCGATAGTCCGGGTTCATTTCGCTCATGCAGAAATGCAGGATGCGGTTTCGCTCCTCCGTCCGGATGACCTCCTCCGCCAGCAGCCGCCCATCCGGCTCGCCGGTCAGCGCATCAAGGCTGAACAGCGGCTTTCGTTTGCTCTTATGGCGCAGCGCCATGTGCCGCGCCGCCTTATAGAGATACGCCTTGAAGCCGCCGTCCCGTATCTTCGGCTTTTTCGTGAACAGATAGGCGAAAACATCCAGCATCAGCTCCTCCGCCTCGTGAACGTCGTGCAGATAGCCGTCGATATACAGGGTCAGCGGATCACCATATTTTTTCATCAGGGCATTAAGCCCTTCGTCGTCGCCGCTCAGATATTGGCGGTAGTAACCTTCGTCGCAGGTCATAGCGTTCACTTCCTTTTTGCGGATGCTTCCAATGTAGCCGGGTATCCGTCAGGTGCTTGTCCTGCCGGGATCGCGGCGCTGTCCTTGAAAGCGCGGGTCGGAGGGCTTTTCCGCGTTTTCAGGGATCGCCCATGAGCGCCCGAACCGGGACGCGCCGGGGATCCGCCCCTCGGCGCAATATTGGTTGACCCGCCGCTCTGACACGCCCCAACGGTAGGACGCCTCCCGAATGGAGATATAGCCCTTGATCCCGTTCATACCGCACCTCCGCATGGATAATACTCAACACGATACATTATATACGAATATCCGAAGAAACACAAGGCATCCGGCGAAGTGTTCAGAGAAAAGTTACGGATAAGGTTGATTTTTTTGAAAAAATCCTCCGAAACTGGCCAAAACGCCCTGTTCGGATTGTAGTATGGGTAGAGGGGGAAATACGGGGGTACGAAGTAGTCAGCAAGCACAGCAAGCGAGTACCCGCTTGCGGATTTTGCGCTGTTCAGGCCCCTTGCCCGAACAGACAAAATTGCTTGCTGGGATATCCCAGACCCTTATGAGAAACGGAGGCGGCGCATGGCAAACCGAAAGCGGAACATTCAGATGAAGTTCTATGTGACGGAGAAGGAAAAACGGCTCATTGACGGAAAGATGGCGCAGCTCCCCACACGGCGGTACGGCGCGTATCTGCGGAAGATGGCGATAGACGGCTATATCATCCAGCTTGACACCACGGATATCAAGCAGATGAACGCCGCCCTGTCCGCCATCGGCCGGAACATCAACCAGATCGCCAAGCGTGTCAACGCCGGAGGCGGCGCGTACAAAGCGGATATGCGGGAGATACAGGAGAGGCTGGATGAGATATGGCAGTTACAAAGACGCATCCTATCAAGTCAACGCTAAAGGCGGCCATTGACTATATTTGCAACCCGGAAAAGACGGATGGGAAGCTGCTGGTTTCCGCCTATGGCTGCGCTGCCGAGACCGCGGATATCGAATTTGCCTGGACCCGCCGCCACGCCATCGACAAGGGGACGAACCTGGGCCGCCACCTGATCCAAGCCTTTCAGCCTGGGGAGGTCACGCCGGAGCAGGCCCATGAGATCGGCATGGAGCTTGCAAGGGAGATCCTGGGCGGCAGGTATGAGTTTGTACTTACCACCCACATAGACCGTGACCATGTGCATAACCACCTGATTTTCAATGCCGTCAGCTTTGCGGATCATAAGCACTACCATTCCAATAAGCGCAGCTATCACTTCATCCGCCGTACCAGCGACCGGATCTGCAAGGAACACGGCCTGTCCGTCATCGTTTCCGGCCAGGACAGGGGCAAAAGCTATATTGAGCATCAGGCGGAGCGAGCCGGCACCAGCTATAAGGCGAAGCTGCGCGCCGCCATCGACCGGCTGCTGCCCGGCTGCCATGATTTAGAGGAGCTGCTGGTGCGGTTGCAGCGGGAGGGCTATGCGCTCAAGCGGGGCAAATACATTTCCGCCAGAGCGCCGGGACAGGAGCGGTTCACAAGACTAAAGACCCTGGGCGCGGATTATGCCGAGGCAGTCATCAGCGGCGATTTCCGTTCGCGGTACTACATTCGCATGACTGTGCGCGGTTCAGCC
>OLWN01000963.1_pt1 | contig 10722 bp, 2 predicted proteins | sample 1644151 | NCBI WGS metagenome assembly OLWN01 (sample SAMEA103958121, study PRJEB25191) | human gut metagenome
AAACATACTTGTAAATTCTTTATGATATGTTTTATTGTTATGATATTTAATAATATAATCAACAATTTTCTCCAATCTTTCTTCAGATTCCATAACTTCCCTTGTATCAATAGCTTCAACTTCAATATCAGTTTTAACCCTGCTCCTATATGTTCCAACATAATCCACTGCAAATCCTAAAACATTTTCATCATGAATAGCATCTTTAATTAAATAGGAATGCAAGCGTTTTCCAAATAAATCTTCAGTAGTTCTTGATTTATTTGCATTTTCAGCAAAAATTGGAGTTCCTGTAAAACCATAATAGTTAATATTAGTAAAGAAATTTGTAATGTCTTTGTGCATATCTCCAAACTGGGATCTGTGACATTCATCAAACATTAAAATCATACGAAGATTTCTATAGTTTTCTAATTGTTTTGCCCTACCTTTTACAGCACGATGCAGCTTTTGTATTGTTGTGATAATAAGTTTATTTTTACCTTTTAATTGTTTAATAAGAGCATTTGTATTATCTGTTCCATCTACTGCTCCTGCTGAGAAACTATTAAACTCTTTAGTTGTTTGATAATCCAAATCATTTCTATCAACAATAAACATTACCTTATCTGTATCTTCTCTACTGGTTAATATTTGACAAGCCTTAAATGAAGTTAAAGTTTTACCAGAACCTGTTGTATGCCATACATATCCGTTAGATTTATTTGAAACACTCTCAAGAATAGCTTCAACAGCATAATACTGATATGCCCTTAAAACCATCAGTGATTTTTTTGTTTCATTTAAAACAATGTATTGTGAAATCATTTTAGATAAATGGCATTTTTCCAGAAATGTAGTTGCAAAATCTTCTAAATTATTGATATTGTTATTATTTTTATCTTTCCAGAAAAATGTAAAGTTATAATTTAGTTCTGAGTTATTTGAGAAAAATTTAGTATTTACACCATTACTTATTACAAAAATCTGTACATAATTAAAAAGATTATGGAATGAATGTAGCTGATATCTTTGAATTTGTTTAAAAGCCTGTTTTAGTTCAACACCTCTCTTTTTAAGTTCAATTTGAACTAAAGGCAAACCATTAATAAGAATAGTTACATCATAACGATTTTTATATGTTCCTTCCATTGTAATTTGATTTGCAACTTGAAAAATATTTTTACACCATTCTTTTTTGTTTAAAAATTTAACATAGAATGTTTCATCTTCACGAGAAAGTTCATATTGGTCTCTGAGCTTTTTAGCTTTTTCAAAAATAGAACCTCCTTCCAAATGAATAAGAATCTTTCTAAACTCATCATCAGTGAAAGTAGTGTTATTAAATCTTTCCAATTGCTGTTTAAAATTAGATTCTAACTCTTTTTCATCTTTAATTAAAACTTGCTCATAACCTCCATCAACTAAAGTTTTAATTAAATTATTTTCTAAAGCTGCTTCACTTTGACTAGCCATATTATCACAACAATACTTAAATTATTTTTAATATTTGTTGTGATGATTATATACAAGTTACTGTTAATTTCTAAGAAAATAATAAGAGCAATCCATTAATAGCAAATGAAAAAATAGCTAATCTTAAAAAAATAAAAAAAGCTGATTTGAGTAATTAAACCCAAATCACAAATAAATTATAATTTTCTTTTTCTAGATCCCGCGAATATTACACTTAAAATACATAAGAGCAATATTGCTAGTGGATTTCCTGTATTTGGTAAGCTTACAGATTCACTACCTGCATCTGAAGATGAACCATCATCAGCTGAAGATGAATCGTCTGGATGAACTGGTTTATCCGGACCGATTGGAGCTGCTTTTTTAAGGACTTTAACAGTTACATTGTCGTAGTTGTTTTCCAAGATTACCTCAAAGGTTTCGCTTGTTACATTGACATATACTGTTGAATTGCCTTCATTTAATGCTTTAGCTACAAATGTTAATACGACTTTTTCACCATTTGTTAAGTTTCCTACATACCATTTGCCAGAAGTTATGTCAAATGTTCCTTTTGTTGCATTATATGAAATAATGCTTAAAGTATTTGGTACAAATACATTAGCAATTGTATTTATTGCATCGCTTGGTCCATTATTTATGACAGTAACTGTGCAGACAACAGAGTCCCCAATGTATATTTCAGATTTGTCAGCAACTATGTGTATTTCCAAATCAGCAATATCCTTTGATTCAATAGTGCAGTTAGCAGTTTTGTTTCCAACATTTACAGTATTTGTAATATTTCCTGATTTAGTTACATTAGCTACAACAGTTAAATCAACAGTTGAATTAGCTGTAATGTTTACAATCCATGTAATAATTCCAGTAGCTGGATCATATACTCCGCCATTTGAAGCATTAATGAATTTTAATCCTTCAGGAAGTACATCTTTAATTACGATATTTGTTGCATTGGTTTTTCCAGGATTTGAAACAGCAATAGTGTAAGTTATTTCATCTCCAATATGGATATCAGAGGAATTAACTTCTTTTACAGGGATTATTTCAGGAACTGTTACATTTTTGTTAAATGTTTTATTACCGACAATTACACTGTTAGTTATATTGCCGTATGCTGAAACTGTGGTATTTACATATAAATATTTGGTTTCTCCAGCAGTTAAGTTAATAATCCAAGTGATTGTACGAGTAGTTTCATTGTATACTCCACCATTTGAAGCATTAACAAAAGTTAAACCTTCACCTAATTTATCAGCTACAACAACATCAGTAGCATTGACTTTTCCGGTGTTGTTTACAATTACAGTGTATGTTACATTATCACCGAAGTTTGGAACTTCAATGTTAATTTCTTTTCCCGGGTTAATTTCAGGTACTGTAATGTTTTTGATAACTGTTTTATTTCCCACAACTACTTTGTTAGATAAATCACCATAGCTTAAAACAGTAACATTTACATTAAATGTTTTAGTTTCGCCTTTAACCAAATCAACAATCCAAGTAATTGTACCAGTTTTTTCATCATATGTGAAATTTCCATCTGCATTTAAGAATTTTAATCCTTTACCTAAAATATCGCAAACAACTACATTGTTAGCATCACCAATTCCATCATTAGTGACTGTTACACTATAAGTTACATTATCACCGAAATTAGGAATTTCATTGTTAACTGTTTTGTTTGAATTGATTTCAGGAACTGTTACATTTTTGTTAAATGTTTTATTGCCAACAATTACAGTATTTGTTACATTTCCATATCCGGAAACTGTAGCATTTACTTTAAATGTTTTGGATTCACCTTTAGCTAAATCAACAATCCATGTAATTGTATTAGTAGCTTCATCAAAGGTATAATTACCAGTAGCACTAATAAATTTCAATCCTTTACCAAGAGTATCTTTAACCACAACATTGTTTGCATCACCAATACCATCATTAGTAACAGTGACTGTGTAAGTTACATTATCGCCAAAGTTAGGATTTTCAATATTTGCAGTCTTGTTAGGGTTAATTTCAGGAACAGTCACATTAACAGAAGCTGTCTTATTACCAACAACTAAAGAGTTAGAAACATTTCCATAAGCATCAACAGTAGCATTAACAGTAAATACTTTGCTTTCACCTTTAGCTAAATCAACAATCCAAGTAACAGTACGTTTAACAGGATCCCAAACACCATTATCAGAAGCACTTACAAAGGTCAAACCTTCACCAAGCCTATCAACAATAACAACATTGTTTGCATCACCAATACCATCATTAGAAACAGTAACAGTATAAGTCACATTATCACCGAAATTAGGATTAGCAATACTTACAGTCTTATCAGGAATAATCTCAGGAACAGTCACATTAACACCAGCAGTCTTATTACCAACAACTAAAGAGTTAGAAACATTTCCATAAGCATCAACAGTAGCATTAACAGTAAATACTTTGCTTTCACCTTTAGCTAAATCAACAATCCAAGTAACAGTACGTTTAACAGGATCCCAAACACCATTATCAGAAGCACTTACAAAGGTCAAACCTTCACCAAGCCTATCAACAATAACAACATTGTTTGCATCACCAATACCATCATTAGAAACAGTAACAGTATAAGTCACATTATCACCGAAATTAGGATTAGCAATACTTACAGTCTTATCAGGAATAATCTCAGGAACAGTCACATCAGCAGAAGCACTTTTATCCCCAACAAATACATTGTTAGATAAAACACCATAAGCTTCAGCAACAGCAATTACATGGAAAATTTTAGATTCACCTTTAGCCAAATCAACAATCCAGATAATAGTGCGACTATCTTCATCCCAAGTATACTCCCCAGTAGCTGAAACGAATTTAAGACCTTCACCTAAAACATCTTTGACAACTATATTATTAGCATCACCAATACCATCATTAGTAACTTTAATAGTGTAATCTACCTTATCGCCAAAGTTAGGATTAGTAATATTAACTGTTTTATCAAGAGTAATTTCAGGAACAGACACATCAGCAGAAGCGCTTTTATCTCCAACAGATACAATGTTGGTTAAAACACCATAAGCTTCAGCAACAGCAGTTACAGTCAAGTCAAGTGAACTGTCTGCATCAATGTCAACTATCCAGGTAACAGTATGAGTAGCTGCATCATAAACACCATTATTGGAGGAACTGACATATTTCAATCCTTTATCCAAATGATCCACAACAACTACATTCTTAGCATCAACAACAGCACTGTTGAAAACAGAAACGAAATAAGTTATTTCTTCACCGAAATTAGGATTAGTAATTTCAACTTTTTTAATTGGAGTAATTTCAGGTACTGTAATATTTTTAGTAAATGACTTGTTTCCTACAACTACTGTGTTATTTATGTTTCCATATGCTTCAACAGTAGCATTTACACTAAATACAACACTTTCACCAGCATCCAAATCAACAATCCATGTAATGGTTCTTGTAACTTCATCATATTTACCGTTATGGCTTGCATTAATGAATTTTAAACCTTTACCAAGAGTATCAACTATGACAACTTGTTTTGCAGCTGTATTTGCATTATTGTTAACAGTTACAGTGTATTCAACTGTATCTCCAAAGTTAGGAGTTGTATTGTTAACATCTTTAGTAGGAATAATTTCAGGTATATCTACATTTACAATAGCTGTTTTATTACCAACAGTTACTTCATTGGTTACATCTGTGTATCCGACTATTTTAGCAACAACAGTAAATGTTTTAGTTTCTCCAGAAGCCAGGTTAACTTTCCAGGTAATTGTATTGGTTTTATTATCATAGTTACCAGTAGAACTGATATATTCTAAACCTTTACCAAGAGTATCAACAATAACTACATCAGCAGCATTTCCATCTCCTTCATTTTTAACAGTAACGGTATAAGTTACAGTATCACCGAAATTAGGATTTTCATTGTCTACTGTTTTATCCGGAGTAATTTCAGGTACAGTTACATTTTTACTGAATGTTTTGTTACCGACAACTAAAGAGTTAGTTACATTACCATAATTGATAACAGTAGCTACAACATTAAATGTTTCTGTTTTACCTGCTGCTACATCAACAATCCATGTAATAGTGTTAGTAGATTCATCAAAGGTGTAATTACCAGTAGCTGAAACAAATTTAAGACCTTTACCTAAAACATCATGAACAACAACTGCTTTAGCATCTGCATTTCCGCCATTAGTGACTGTTACAGTATATGTTACATTGTCACCAAAGTTAGGATTTTCAATGTCTGCAGTTTTGTCAGGAATAATTTCAGGAACATTTACATCTACAGAAGCACTTTTATCTCCAACAGATACAATATTGGTTAAAACACCATATTCATTAGCAGCAGCAGTTACAGTCAAATCAAATGAACTGTCTGCAGCAATATCAATTACCCATGTAACAGTATGAGTAGCTGCATCATAAACACCATTATCAGAAGAACTGATATATTTCAATCCTTTAGCTAAATGGTCTACAACAACAACATTTTTAGCATCTGCTTTACCAATGTTATTAACAGTAATTGTGTAATCTATGCTATCACCAAAGTTAGGAGCTTTATTATTAGCATCTTTACTTGGGATAATTTCAGGAACATTAACATCTACAGCAGAGGTTTTATTACCTACAACTAAAGAGTTGGTTACATTCCCATATCCGATTACTTTAGCAACTACTTTAAATGATTTGGTTTCACCTGAATTTAGATTAACAGTCCATGTAATAGTGCGAGTTTTATCATCATATACCCCACCATCTGCTGAAATAAGTTCTAAACCTTCACCTAAAACATCATGAACAACTACATTATTAGCATTAACTTTACCTGCATTGGTAACATTAACAGTGTATGTTATTTCATCACCAAAGTTAGGATTATCAATACTTGCAGTTTTGTTTGGATTAATTTCAGGCACTGTGATATTTACAGAACTGGTTTTATTACCTATAGTTACATTGTTGTTTAAAACGCCGTAATCTTCAACCTTAACTTTAACAGTTAAATCAACATGATTTTTAGCATTAATATCTACAATCCAAGTTACAGTTCTTGTAGCTTCATCATAAACACCATTATAATTAGCTTCAATAAACTTAAGACCTTCTGCAAGAACATCTTTTACAACAACATTCTTAGCATCAGCAATACCATCATTAGAAACAACAATAGTATAAGTTACATTATCGCCAAAATTAGGGTTTTCGTTATCTACAGTTTTATCCGGAGTAATTTCGGGAACAGTAACATTTATTTTAGAAGTTTTATTTCCGACAGTTAAAGAGTTAGTTACATTGCCGTATCCGACTACAGTAGCTACAACAGTAAATGTTTTAGTTTCACCTTTAGATAAATCAATAATCCAAGTAACAGTGTTGGTTTTTTCATCCCAAACACCACCATCTGAAGAACTGACATATTTAAGGTCATTACCTAACTGATCAACAATGATAACATCTTTAGCATCTACATCACCATCATTAGTGACAATGACACTATAAGTTACATCATCACCATAATTAGTGTTAGTTGTATTAGCTGTTTTATCAGGAATAATTTCAGGAACTGTAATATCAACAGAACTTGTTTTATCACCAATAGTCACATTGTTGTTTAAAACACCGTAAGCATCTACAGCAGCAGTTACATTTAAAGTAACTTTATCTTTTGCGTTAATATCTAAAATCCAAGTTACAGTATGTGTAGATTTATCATAAACACCATTATAATTAGCTTCAATGAACTTAAGTCCTTTTGCAAGAACATCTTTTATAATAACTTGTTTTGCATCAGTAATACCATCATTAGAAACAACAATAGTATAAGCTACATTTTCACCGAAGTTAGGAGTTGTATTGTTAACATCTTTTTTAGGAGTAATTTCAGGTACATCCACATTTTTAAAGATTGTTTTATTTCCAACAACAACTTTGTTAGATATATTTCCATAGCCTGAAACAGTAGCTTCAACAGTAAATGTTTTTACTTCGTTTTTAGCTAAATCAACAATCCATGTAATAGTACGGGTAATCGAATCATATTGACCGTTATCACTAATATCAGTAACAGTTAATCCTTCTCCAACAGTATCCTTAACAATAACATTATTAGCTTCAAATTCGCCATTGGTAACAGTGACAGTATATGATACTTTATCACCGAAGTTAGGTGAATCATTATCAATAGTTTTATCAGGAGTAATTTCAGGAACAGTTACATTTCTTATAACAGTATTGTCTCCAACAGTAACTGTATTGTTTAAAACACCATAAGCATCTACAGTAGCATATACATAGAATGTTAAGTTTTGACCTACAGCTAAACCATCAATATTCCATGTAACAGTACGTGTGGTAGAATCATATTCATAATTACCACTAGCACCAGTAAATATTAAACCTTTATCAAGAGTATCTGTTAAAGTTACATCAGCAGTAATCTTACCAACATTACTTACCACTATTGTATATTTAACTTTATCACCATAGTTAGGGTTTGTAACATTTACATCCTTTGTAGGAACTACTTTAGGCAGTTCTTGTATGTGTATGGTTTTAGTAGCTACATTGTTACTTATGTTAGTATCTTCAGTACTGTTTACTGCATTAACAGTTAGAGTAATAGTGCCAAGACTTGTAGTTTTTGTTTTAACTTTGAGAGTAACAACTTCATTTTTGGCTAATTTTCCAACATTCCATACACCTGTAGCTGCATCAAAAGTACCTTTTGAAGGAGTAAAACCAACAATATCATCAAGTTTAATTCCATTTACATAACAATAATTGTCAGTATGCGGACCATGGTTAGTTAAACTAATAGTCCATTCAACTTCCTCGTCTAATCCATAATAATTTTTATCAGTTGTAATATCAACATCCAAATCAACAAAACCAACTACTTCAAAATTAGTTTCATTTTTGATAGCTTTATAAAAGAGATCTTCAGGATGTTCTGCTTTAATGGTATAATTACCAGGAGCAAGACCGCTTAATGAAAACCTGACATCACCATAAATTGAAGAGATTAAAGTTTCATTGTAAATAATGTTTCCGTCTTCATCATAAATAACAATCGGATTGATTGACTGAGTGTTTTCACGTTCATCCCTATAGATTAAAGTACCGTTTTTACTGTTTTCCACACCATCAACCGGATGAAGTTCATCTGCTCCGGTTGTTCTGTTCATGATTGTTCCGTTTACATTAAATAAGTAAGTTACATTATCAAATGAAATATCATTAAGCTGACCTACATGATGTATTGCATTTGCAATATTGTTTCCACCAATAATCACTACAGTAACATTAACAGTTACTCCATAAGGATTTTTCGGATTTTGAACAATAATAGGCAATGCATAAGTATAAGCCTGGTTTCTGTAAAATACAATATTTTTAAGAGAAGCTACACCGTCTACAAATAAAGCAGAACCGTTAACAGCTGTATTATATCTGAATATTGCATTATCATAAGTTACATTATTACCCATAGTATATATAGCTCCACCTAAACCAGTATTTAAATCATTGTTAAATGGATTAGCATGGTTGGAGTAGAACTGTGAATTGGTTACTTTTATATGACTTCCTTTTACACCTATAGCTCCTGCATCACCTTCTACAGTGTTATTTACAAAGTAAGAACTGTCTATATTAACATTATTTCCACTGATTCCTAAAGCTCCTGCTTGAGATTTTGAAACACCATCAGAAATAGCTTTATTTCCTATAAAAGTAGCGTTCAAAACATTAACATAATTTCCTTCCACCCTCACAGCACCTGCGAAGTGTGCAGAATTATTTACAAATGTTGCATTTTGAATTTTAACATTATTTCCTTTTACATAAATAGCTCCGGCATGGTTTTTAGCAGAGTTATTTCCAAAATTAGAATTTAAAACAGTGATTCCATCATCAACAACATAAACAGCTCCACCATCATCAGCAGCTTTATTTGATATGAATGTGGAGTTATCTACAGTTATATCGTTACCGTGAGTAGTAATAGCACCACCGATAGGTGCAGCGTTTCCTTCAAAATAAGAATTTGAAATTTTTACCTTTTGACCTGTAGTACCGTCATATCCGGTAGAGATTGCACCACCAAAACCGGTTGCAGTGTTGTTAATAAATATACAATCTTTCAATTCACCGCTTGCATGGAAAGTGGTAGCCGCTCCCCTATATGCAATATTGCATATAAAAGTACAGTTATAAACAGTACTTCCCCGGTCTGAAACAAAGTGCACCGGCATGAGAGTTATTAACATCCGAATTTGCCTGATTATATTCGAATGTACAATTAGAAACTGTACCCAATACCTGTAATGCAGCACCAAAGGCATTTCCATTTGTTGATGTGGCATAATTGTTCATAAATTTAGTGTTACTTACTTTATTGCTGCTGGAACCAACAATTGTAATTCCAATAGCCATTGCCCCTATAGAAGAAACATAATTATCACGAACAATACAGTCAGTCATTGACCCGTCAAAACTTGCAGTTCTGACAACATAACTATTTGTTACAGTATTGTAAGTACTGGTAGCTTTATTGTTAACCAAAGTACAACGAGATAATGTTACTGTATTTTCTGAATATAATGCAGAATGAACATCTCCTCTTGAGCTAGATGATGCTTCACAGTTACTGATAACACAGTTTTCCAAAACAAGATTAGAACCTGAACTGTAAACACCAGCACCATTTGCATCACGTCCTGAATATTTACCATTAGTTATTATAATGTTCTTCAAAGTTATGCTGCTGGCTCCAATGTTAAACACACGGGAACTTGATTTTGCATCTAATGTAGACATTTCATTACCGGTTCCACCTTTGTTTGGATTAATAGAACCGTCAATAGTAATCTCATCTTTATTAGAAAACCATCCGCCAGCTACAGAAATCTCACTGCCGGATCCTGTGAACGTGTGATTGTTTAAATAAATTGTATCACCAGACCGAGCCTGATTTATTCCATTCTGAACATCGCTAAATGTTCCATCATTATTTATATCAATGTCTGCTGCAGAACTAGCTCCAATTATTAATAAGAATAATAAAGCCGATCCAACAACAGCAAATATCTTTTTAACCATTTTATCAACTCACCAATTATAGAATTCAAAAAATTTTCTCATGTAAATTATTATGTGAACATGAAAATTCTACAGGATTATATTTGGAACATATGATGTATATATGTTTCTATTCAGCTATACAAAATATTATAATTAGAAAAGTTAATT
>OLWN01000966.1_pt1 | contig 10691 bp, 5 predicted proteins | sample 1644151 | NCBI WGS metagenome assembly OLWN01 (sample SAMEA103958121, study PRJEB25191) | human gut metagenome
TGTTTTCAGCGGCAGCCTTCACCACATAGGCAGTGTCGGGATTCTTGCCGTGCGACTGGCCATCGTATTCCTTCTTGTTATCCTGCGCGATGATGGTTACGGGGCGCTTATTCACCGTCAGCGTACCCTTTACAGATTCGCCGAAGGTGTAGTTGCCGGTTACGTCCTTATTGCCGCGCATGACCTTGTAGCTCGTTACCACGTTGTCGCTGCTGCCGACGTCGGTCTGGCTGCCCTCGACAACCGCGGTCAGTTCGTCACCCTTCACCAGCACGCCCTCGGTGAAGGTGAAGCCATTGTTCGTCAGCGGCGTGCCGTCGTAGGTCTTGCTGGCGCTAGCAGCAGTAATGGTGATCGTGTTTTCCGTGATCGGGTTGATCTTCAGAACGCCGTCCACGATTTTGAACGTGACGTTCGTGAAGTTCTTATTCGTGTTCTCGAAGTCGCCCGCGGCGATGCCCACGGGGTATTCGCCCGCGTTCGTGCCCTTCGCAGTCCACGCGGCGGTTTCCGTCGCCTTGACGCTCTTGGTCACGTCGTACAGCTTGTTGTCAGCCGTCATGGACTTGTAGCCCTTGACGCTGTGCTCATTGCCGTCGTACGTCACGATGTCGCCGTTCTCCGTGACGGTGACGGTGACCTTGTCGGTCACAGGGGTGATCGTCACATAGCCGTCGATCACTGCCTTGATGGTCACGTCGTAGTTGGCACTGGTGACGGTGAAGGAGTCCTTGGTCAGACCCATGTACGTCGTGCCAACGTCCGTGCGCCTGGCGATGGCGACTACATTTGACTTGGGGCTGATCGTAATCTCGTTCGGCTTGCCGGTGAAGCTGTAGTTGTAACCGTTCGCCTCGTGCTGCGTGCCGTCGTACACATGCGTTTTATTGACGCCCGTGATGGTGACGGTGGCCGAAGCCTTGTTGACGGTCAGCGTGCCGGGTTTATAGGATACATTGTAATAGGAAGGAATTTCGCCGCCGTTGTTGTATTTGACGGTAGCCGTATCGATCACGTTCGGGGTACTGCCCGCGTTGGTGATGGTGGAGGCCGCCGTCATGGAGAGGGAGAAGTTCTCCTTCGTGTCGCCGTTGACCAGACCCTCCATTGTGAAATCGGGCTGGGTCAGCGGATCGCCGTCGTAGGTCTTGCTCGCATCCTTGGCCTTGATGGTCAGGGGCATAGTGTAATAGACCGTGATGACATTTTCGGATTCGTCAGCCGCGATCGTGATGGTCTGAGAGGGGGCATAGCTGGCCACATCGGCGGCGGCATAGGCGAGATAGAGCGCATTGCTCTTGTTCGCCGTCAGCTCTTCGCCGATGGTCATGGCGCCGGTCTGGTCGTCGGCAACCTTGACGGTGGTGCCGTTCAGGTAATGATGGATGGTGTAGCTCGCGGTGTTGAGCTTGAAGTACAGCTTCAGCACCAGAGAGCCGTTGCCGGCGACAACGCCGGAAAGCACGTTGTTCGCGTTGCTCTCATCGAACACGTACTTGCCGCCATCCTGCGGGAGCTTATCGCTGTCTTTAACGGAAACGGTCGTGTCCGTGGTGCCATCATTACGGACAACGCTCTCGTTTGCCTTCTGCGGATACGAGCCGTCCGTGTTCTGATAGTAGAACTCGACGGTGTACTTGGTGTCGGTGTTCGCCGTCCAGATGGCGTAGAGGACGTTCGCGCCGTTGTTGTCCACCTGCACCTGCGTGTTGGGGGCGATGGAGCCGGTGCCCTTGGGGTCGGTGTCCCAGCCCTTGAAGGTATAGCCGACGCGGGAGAAGGTGTTGGCGGGTCTGGTGGTGACGGTCGCGTTGTTGGCGAGGTTTTCAACCACGTCCGCGCCCACGCCGCCGTTGGCGTTATAGGTCAGGGAGACCTTGCCAGGACGCGCGCCCCACTGGGCGGTGAGGGTGATGACGTTCTGTTCATTTGCGTGATTGCTCTTGATCTGATACTTGTCGCGGGGCTGGTAGGTGGCCGCGCCGTCAGACCAGCCGAGGAAGTACTCGCCATCATCAGCAACCAGCTTGCCCGGGGACATGAGGTCAGCAAAGCTGTCCTCCGCGTAGGACTTGCCATCCACCGGAGCGGTTACGTCGTTCTTGACGGCATCGTATTCAACTTTGAAGGTGCCGTCCTTGGTGTAGTAGGGGTAGAGGGTGACATCCGTTGTGATCTGGGTTTTGGGGTTGAAGGGCTCGCCGGTGCCGTCCTTGCCGGTACGCCAGCCGCGCCAGGTATAGCCTTCGCCAACATGCGCCATGATTTCCGCCTGCTTTTCGTTCAGCGCGGTTTCAATCGTGTCGCCCTTCGGGACGTTGAGTGTAATCGATGAACCAGTGCCCTCGATGGTCAGATGGATCGTGCCGTTATATACGGGCTTGTTCCACTTGGCATAGACCGTGACGTTCTGCGCGGGCATGGTCTTGCCGGTGAAGGTATATGCCTGTTCACCCGCCGGGTCGGCATGCCAGCCGCCAAAGTCATAATCCTCCATGCCGGCGGGTTTGACAGTGGGCGTATAGCTTCCCGCGTCCGCAATACTCTGTTCGAACTTCTTGGAAGCGGTGTTTACCGTCTGGCCGCCGCTCACGTATACGATGTTGTAGCTGTTGCGGGTGTAGTAGAATTTGGCGTTGTTGTAGCGATCGCCTGTCTCGGTACTTGGATAGCTATTAAAAGTAAAGCCGGTAATCGGGTACTGATCTTCCACGGTTACAGTATAGCCTGTGCCCGGGCTGGTATCCTTATGATGCAGCTTATAGGTGACGCCGCTAACCGTTTCGCCGCTCTCACCCGGAAGCACTTCTACATAGTAGTAGGCAGATTCGGAGCCGTCGTCGGTATTAGGGCCATAGAATTTAGCGCCGTTCAGCGGCATTGTTTCAATGTTAACCTGATACGGTCCCTGCAATCCTTCGGACCAACTATAGCTACTATTTGTCGACCATGTGCTGCTGCCATCGTAGGTCGGCCACTTGTCTCCGATGAACGCGCCATATTTAGCAGTAATCCTGAGACTTGTAATTTCCTGCCATCTTCCATTCTTTCTTTCGTAGAATTGCACATTATACTCATTGCGCTTGTAATACACATTCACGATCGTCGAGCCGTCGCCCGCGATGGTCTGCTGCGCAATGGTCTGCGCGGTGAAGCCGGTATAGCTCTTCGCCGCCGCGCTGGTCTGCGCGCCGGTGGTGCCGGTCTTGGTTTCGGATTCGGCATAGGAATACTCGTCATCGTCGGCGTTCTCCTGCCAGTGGATGACGGTATACTGGGTTCTGGTGTTCGGCGTCCAGACGGCGTAAAGCGTCAGCGCCGTGGTGAGGGCGTTTCCGAAGGTGAACACCGCGCCGCCCACGGTTGCAGACCAGTGGTGGAACGTATAGCCGGGGCGGGTGGGGTCAGCGGGCGCGGTGGTGGTGCCGTTGCCCTTTACGAACGCGGGCGCGACATAGGTGCCGCCTTGCGAATCGTAGGTGATCCAGTGACCATCTTTAACTACCGCCTTCAGCGTAACATCCTCGCCCTCAAGTTTGACCTCAGAAATCAGCGGGTCATTTTCATTGCCCGTGTAATTCCAGCCGATAATGGATTGTTCATTGCCGACGGGGTAGGTCACGCCCGCCGCGGTGATGGTATCGCCGTTCGCGCCCTTCTTCGTGACCATGACTTCGCCACTCGGATTGGTGAAGAACACGAAGTACACGTCCGCGAAGCGGGCGTTGACGGTGACGGTAGAAGAGACGGTGCCAACGGACGCGGTGATGGGGAAGGTAAGCTGGTTTCCACTTTCGTCAAACCAGCCGACGAACTCCTTGTTCGGGCTGCCTGCGTCCGGCGTGCCGGGATTGTTGAGGGTTTCGCCGTTCTTGAGAATCTGGCGAGCGAATTCCTCCGTGCCATTCATGAAGACGTACGTCGTCGTCGCAACCGGCTTCTGCACAATGCTGAGCAGCGTAATGCCGGGGCTGGTTTGCGTGCCGCCGGAGACGGGCACGATGGCCGCCAGCGCGTCCATGGGCGCGCAGCTGATGAGCATGATCAGCGTCATCAGCAGGGCAAGACCCCTACGAAGCTTGTTTTCCATAAGAAATTAATCCTCCCCATGAAATTCAGGTAAGCCAGTGCGCCGGGGCAATGGGCCGGGGCGCAAGCAGGCAGAATTACTTGGCGGCTTCAGCAAGCAGCTCATCCGCAACGATAACGCCATTGATCGTTACCGCCACGCGATAATAATCGGTGTAATTGGCTTCCGTCACGGTGACGGCATAGCTGGCACTGACAGCGCCGGAGATATCGGCCCAGGAGGCGTTATCCGGGCTGGACTGCCACTGGAGGGTGTAAACGGTATCCTCATAGCCATGGAGGACGGCGTAGAGGGTGACGGTATCGCCGAAGGTGACGTACTCGCCATCATAGGAGGCATAGACGGATACGGAGCGCTCGGCGCTGAGCTTATCCTGAATGACGCCCAGCAGGCGAGCGTTATCGGGCAGGTCATTCTCGGTGATGTTTTCCGGCTGCTCGGGGACGGGGGTGGCGGCAGGCTGCGCGAAGGCAACGCCGCGGACATGATCACGATGGAGATAGCCGGAGAAGCCGTGAGCCTCTACCTTGGCCCAATCGCCCTCGGTGGAGAAGACCTTGATGGCTGCGCCATTGGGGACGGTGAAGACGACGGGGCTATCGGCATCGGGCGCGGCATGAACTTCCGCATTGCCAACGGCGATGGGGCCGTCATAGGGCTTGGGCGTTTCGGTGGGCTCAGCCGTGGGCTCGACGGTGGGTTCTTCGGTAGGCTCGACCACAGGCTCCTCGGTGGGCTCGACCACGGGCTCTTCGGTGGGCTCGATCACGGGCTCCTCGGTGGGCTCGACAACGGGCTCCTCGGTGGGCTCGGCAGTCGGTTCCGCGGTAAGCTCAGCCGTTGGCTCGGCCGTGACTACGGGAGTCTCGGTAGGACGATGCTTGACGGAAGGCAGGCGGTAGGGATCGGAAGCAATGATCTTGCTTGCAACCGCAGCGCCCACCAGCATCAGCGCCAGGATACTGGCCAGGATGATCGCCATTTTCTTTTTCTGATTCATGATTCGACGTCTCCTTACTATATGAAAGATTGAATTTATATGGCAACAGCGAAGCCGGGGGCTTCACATGGGCACGGGTTACTCGGCGGGCTCAACCGCCTCGAGGACTACACGATAGCTGCGGGACACGGTGGAGGAAGTGAGCTCCATCTCGTAGCGCAGGCCGCCTTCCTGGATGGTCTTCCAGCCCTCGCCAGCATTGGCTTGCCAGATGATGTTGTAGGGCATATTGGCGTTATCGATAGAAGCGTAAAGCTGCACGGTATCACCATAGTACAGATCGCCGCTGTCCTTGCCCACCAGACCAACGATGACGTTGGCGGAGAACTGAGGATCATCCGCGTGGGCGACGATACCGTTTCCGCCCCAGCAGACAACCGCGGCAAAAGCCATCAGCGCGACCAGAATGAGAGCTAAGGTTCTTTTCATGACAGGTACCTCCTTGATAACTAATGCTTGGCACATATCCATACCTTTTCCAGCCTACAGAAAAATTATAGCCAGCATTGGTTACGCAGTCGGTTACATCTGTCAGGGCTTAGCCCCAGATGGGCACAAGAGTGTTAATATTCTTTTACATTTTCCTTACAATACTTTTCCTCGCTGCTGAGCGGGCCGACGCGGTAATTAAAGGCGACGGTGGAGTTGGGATACTTGCGGTAAAAGAGGCGCTTGATGCGCTCCATAACCAGGTTGCCCGTGGCGTAATTGACGGTGGGCAGCAGCAGCGCAATGATGGTGGGCGAAACGTGGGTGATGGTATCCCCCTTTCGAAGATTTGTGCGCAGAATCTCCAGCAGACCGTTGACAACATTGTTCTGCTTGATGCTGTTAACGTTGGGATCATTGGGGTTTCCTACCATAATAATGGCAAGGAACATGGTCGATCCCAGGCGCTCCAAATTGCGCATTTGCAGGTTGTAAATTTCCTTAAAGACGGCATATTCGCAGATGAACGCGCCGCGCTGCTCACCGCTTTCCATCAGCTCTCGGCGGATGGAATCAAGGTTAAAATCCAACGTTTTTCCGGCGTGAACAATCTGCTTGTAAAACTCCTGCATATCGTCACTGGGCTGGATGCCAAGATAACGATAGTTGAGGTGCATAACGTGTTTGTACTGAATCAGCGCGTCGCTGGTGCGGTTGGTCTTGATCAAAGCCGTCATCAATTCCATGTGAAGACGGTCGTCAAACTGATCGACATCCAGCGCGGAACGGCAAACAGTGGCAACCTCCTCATAGTTTTCGTCGGCCTTAAGCATCTCGACATAGGCGTACACGGCGGACATATATTTGTTATGCAGCAATGTGCCGCGAGCCAGCGCCCAATCGCACTGCTCGTTGGCATACAAAAGATCGCCCGTATAGAGACGAAGAAGATCGGCATACCAGGCACGCTGCTGAAAGGGCGTGGTGCCCGGCGCGCCAAGGTGATCAAAGAGCTCCTCAATTTCATATACGTCCACCGTCATATTTGGCAGGCTTTTCCAATGATAAGCGCCGCGATCGGCGACAATGCACGCGCCCATGCCCGGATAAATCTGGTTCAAAATGATGCGTAGACGGCTAACCAGCGTTTTGAGTGCATTTTCGGGATTAGCGCTGTGATCATCGGCCCATAGAGTGCCTAAAATGCGATAATTGGGAACGCTCTGTCCGCCGTTTAAGATCAAATACTGCATCAGCGCCACGCCCTTGCGGGATTTGGCCAGTAGCTGATTCGCCTCCTGCGTATCAATATAAATTGCAAAGGTGTTCATCAATTGAATCCGGATGGATGTGTCCACGGGTAAGATCCCTCCTTGGCATCCTTTATGTGTCATTCCATTGTTCAAGAATCGCCGTTTCGTGGTGTGGCCTATGCAGATGACAGGATGCTTTGATTAACGGTTACATTTTACCACAAAAAAGGTTGTGAATCAATAAGATTGAGATTTAAGCCAAATATTTTCTCGCATATTATGGTTATAAATCATACGTTATATTGCATCTTTACGGGATATCCCTCCAGTTATTCTATTTTTGAATAACAACAAGTAACAAAATGATGTATCTTTTTGCATTTTTAGTTTGGCAATTAATGGAATACTCAAGCAAGCAAGGCAGGGCAGGTTGCCAATGCACGTAATCATTCAATTCATCATTTTAAATTCTATAATCTATTATTTCCATACCATAGTTTGTTATTTTTAAATTTAATTTATAAAAAGTATATCCTTTTCGTTCCCCATTTCAATTTTTATATGTTACGGGAGTTTACGGCGTAGCGATGGCAAAGTCTTCATTTTCACCTGTTATTATGCTATAATTACAGATGTATTTTGATATAAAGGAGACAATTCTGAATGAGGCAGAAAGTCGCCGCGTTAATCGTGCGTCTGCGCATCCCCTTGATGATCCTGATGCTAATCCTGGCTGTTTTGTGCGGCACGACCATCCGCTCTGTCAAGGTCAATTACGATCTTATTTCCTATCTGGATGACGACACTGCCGCCATGCGCGGGCTTGCCATCATGAACAGCGAGTTTTCCGGCGTGTCCGGTATGTCCGTCGCCCTCAAAAACGGCACCGAGGAGGATGCGCAGCAAACAGCCTCCTGGATCGCCGCACTGGACGGCGTGATGCTAGCCAATCACGATGCCGAAACCGGTGTAAAGGAGCATGACGGCGGTACCTACCGCCTGATCCGCGTGATCGCCAACGCGGATAACTCAGACGCAGTATACGATGCAATCGAAGCACAGCTGGCCGATACGCCGCACTTGATCAGCGGCGGCCCCAAGGATAACCGCCTTTTGCAACAAAACATTGGCCGTGAAATGCCTATTGTGATGCTGGTTTCCTGCATAATCGTGCTGGCGGTGCTGCTGGCCATGTCGCGCTCCTGGCTGGAGCCGTTCATCTTTTTCCTTATTATTGCCGTATCCATATTGCTCAATATGGGCACCAACTGGATCTTCCCCAGCATTTCATTTGTAACATTCGCTGTGGCTGCCATCCTGCAGCTGGCGCTGGCGATGGACTATTCCATCATGCTGATTAACGCCTTTGAGCGTCTGCGCGCGCAGGGCTTGGCCCCGCGCGAGGCCATGACGCAGGCGCTGGCCGACTCGTTTATGCCCATCGCCTCCAGCGCGCTGACCAGCGTGGCGGGCATGCTGGCACTGGTATTCATGAGCTTTACCATCGGCTTTGACATCGGCATTGTGCTGGCCAAGGGCATCGTGCTAAGCATGCTCACCGTTTTCCTGCTGATGCCCGGCGTGTTGGTTGCCTGCTCTCCCCTGCTGGATAAAACGGCGCACAAGCCGCCGCATATCAGCGGCAAGCTTATCACCCGCGGCGCGCGCGGCGTAGTGCCTATCCTGCTGATCGCGCTAATTGTGGCCGGCACCATCCTGCAATTCGGCAACACCTACACCTATACCGTGCGCGATATGGATGCGGATTCGCAGCTGGTATCCGAGCTGTTCGGGCAAAACAACCAGATCGTGCTCCTCTTTCCCACCGATACGACGGACGAGGGCTATCAGCGGCAGCGCGATATGTTGGCCGAAATGCAGGCCATCGCCTTTGACGGCGCGCCCATCGTCAACAGCGTACAGGCCATGGTGACCACCGGCGCGCAGGCGCTGGAATACTATGATGTGCCCAAGGCCGCCCAGCTTCTTGGCCACTCCGAGCAGCAGGTGCAGATGGTGTTCAATCAGCTGGGCGTTACCGACAATATCCGCGCCGACGCGCTAATCGAGCGTCTGATTTCCCTGGCCAAGCGTTTCTCCATGCTGGTGCCCAAGGCGGCCATGGAGCAGCTTAACCAGGCAGAAACGCTGCTGAATACCGCCAATTCCACCTTTAACGGCGCACATTATGCCAGGGCGCTCTTGTCGCTGAACCTGGCTATTTCCAGTCCCTATGCGCACGATGCGGTGCAGCAAATCGAAGCCATCCTCTATAAGTATTACGGCGAGGACGGCGCGCTCTCCGGCATGCTGGTTGCCATGGACGATATCGCCACCTCCTTCACCGGCGATATGACGCGTGTCAGTCTGATCACCATCGGTCTGGTTTTCCTGATCGTGATGATCTCCTTCCGCTCGCTCATCATCCCGGCGATGCTGGTTTGCCTGATTCAGGGTGCGGTATACATCAACATGGCCTTCTCCGGGCTGGTGGACGGCTCGGTATTCTTCATGTGCTATCTGATCTGCGTGGCGCTGCAAATGGGCGCAACCATCGATTACGGCATCCTGCTGACCAGCCATTACCGCAGGTGCCGCAACACCCTTCCCCCGCGCGAGGCCGTTGCGCAGGCCATGCAGATGTCGCTGCAAACCATCCTGACCTCGGGTCTGGCGCTGATTACGGCGGGCTTTGCCGTGGGCAAGATCAGCACGGTTTTCTATATTTCCTCCATCGGCACCATGCTGGCGCGCGGCGCGGTGGTATCGGTACTGCTGATTCTGTTCCTGCTGCCGCAGCTGCTGATCTGGCTGGATCGCTGGATGATTAAAAAAATTCTAAAAAGGCGGAACTTTCTTCGGAACCGTCCGTTCAATAAGTGCAGGGCAAAAAACAACCCGCAATAACAAAACGGAGGACACTGACCATGACTGCTAAAATCGTATCCATTCTGCTGGCGCTGCTCACCCTGATTTCCGGCACCGCCGCCGCATCCTTTGATCCCGAGACCGACCTTCAGACCCAGCACGGCTATATCCTTGAAATGCTCGACGACGGCTCCTTCCTGCTGCTCAACCAGGATAATCAGACCGTGCAGGTCAATACCGATGAAAACACCGTGACCGATCTGGCCGAGCCGCTTCACATCGGTCAGTACGTGGTGGTGGATTATGACGGCAAGCTGACCCGCTCGCTCCCTGCGCAGCTGTACGCGCAGCACATTTTTGGCGCGACCCTGAAGGGCATTGTCAGCGCAGTCAATGAACGCGAGGTGACGCTGATCGAGGATGAGACCCAGCAGGAGTACATTGTGCATCTGCCCGAGGATGTGGAGCTGCCCACGGAGGGCGAGCACATTGCCGTCCACTTTAACGGCGTCATCGCCATGTCTCTGCCTGCACAGCTGAGCGCGTTGGCGTGGGACGTCATCCCCTCTGAGGAAATGCGCGCGGAATAACGAGCAAACGCTTATATAAAAAGCCAGGCTGACGTTTTGCCAGCCTGGCTTTTATATGGCATTATTTCAGCAGCCGCCCTGCCGCCGCGGCGATTTGCACATCAGCAGCCGTAAGCTGCGCTGTTTTCAGCCCTTGCGCGTCCGCCCACTGGATTTGATCGTGCACGCGAAGCTGGAATTCGCCCGACTGCCAATCAAAGAAATACGCGCACAGGGTAATCTGCAAGTCCAGCTCCGGATAAGCGCACACGCTGTCGCAGAGATGCGCGCCCGTGCGGCCCGCGACGCCAAATTCCTCCTGAAGCTCGCGCTCCAGGCAGGCTGCGTCCGTTTCGCCTGCTTCCACCTTGCCGCCGGGAAACTCCCAGAGCCCTTCGTGCTTTTGCCCCGGCGCGCGGCGTGCCAGCAGCGCGCGCCCATCGCGGACAATGACCGCACAGATCACGCGCTTAACCGTCATA
>OLWN01000982.1_pt1 | contig 10513 bp, 12 predicted proteins | sample 1644151 | NCBI WGS metagenome assembly OLWN01 (sample SAMEA103958121, study PRJEB25191) | human gut metagenome
GCGTCGTCATCGGCCCAAATATCCGTGATGTACCACACGCCCTGCATCCTGCGCAATAGCAGGTAGACGCCGTTTTCATAGCAGACTTCCTGGCAGCCTTCGTCCAGCTCTACGCCTGCGGCTTCGTGCGCTGTCAGGTAGGCTGCCAGTTCGTATCGGAGAATGAATCCCCGAATGAACCGTGCGCCCAGGTTACGGTTGAGCCCAATAAACTGCCGCCAGCCGGAGCGGGTGAAATCCACCTGCGCCTGTTTTTTAATGCCGTGTTCATTGCTCGTAAACATAAAGATGACCTCCCACTCAATCTTGAAACGGCAACGAACTGCATAGATTCAGACGGGCAGACCTGCTACGTATACAGCTGGAATACTTTCTTTCATTCCACTGCTGCGCCTGTTGGTCATAACCTTCTTCTTGCGTTACCGTGTTTCTGATTTTGTGGGTGGCCACCTCACGAGCATTATGATAGCGGATTAAAATGCAAATGAACAGGACGAATAATGTCCAGTTAAAAATTGCAGTTTTTTGCTTGAAGGCTCAGAAAACCAATTGCTTTTGCAATTCGGGCTCAAAGTCATGCAATACAGACAATTTTAGAGGCTTTGAGGGACAATTTGAGGCTTTGCTTTTCAGAGATAGTGGACATTTTTTGTCCACCTTGTAAAAAACTTTTTTAAAGTTCGTTCACGACCTTGCTCGACGGTTTCCTGTGAAAAAGATGATGCGGCGTATTGATTCCCAAAAATCAAAAAAGGCCGGCACATCGCAATATATACGACGTGTCGGCCTGTATTTGAAGCGTTTATATGCTCAGGCAATCAAGCTTTCTGGCGGTAAGGTAGGCATTCGCCTTTTCGACGCCTTCGCTCCAAAGAACTTTCAGGATATACTGCAGGGCAAGATGACGACGATTGGATTCGCTGAGCCGGATATATGCCCTGTCCAGCAGCAGTGTGCTGATCCAATCCGGGAGGCGCTAGGTCAATGCGAGCAGTACAATAAAGTCCGCGGTGATTTTATGATCCGGCTCTTTCAGCCAGCGCTGCAGCGACTTGCAATTCACATTGAGCTTTTCCGCAATCGTTTCGCGCGTATCTCCGTTTTTCTTCATCAGCATATCAAAGGCTTCCAGAAAAGAATCCGGGAAATTGCGTTTAAACTGCTGTTCCGCATCGATCTCATCCAGTTCCCTTTCGTTGATTAAATCCTCCAGATAGAACAGCGTTCGCTTTACATAAGCATACATCTGCAGCCGGTAATGCGCAAAGAGGTACTTTGTCATCGATACAACGACCGGCGCGATCATTTTCTGGCTGCCGTCTACCGCTGTATTCGGCTGCGGCGCAATGCCATCTGAACAGTTCTCGATCTCCGGCTGTGTGTTCTCATACATATCATTTTCTCTTGCAATGGGAACGGAACTTCTGACAAGTTCAGCGTCTTTGCATTCCTTCAGGCACACGCGCATTTTACCTCCTGTACCATGGTACTCCCAGCTCTTGCGTTCTTTGCTTTGCATTTATTCTACAGGGGATTATACGCGGTGTCAAGCGCAAATCACGCTATATGTGATATTTTGATATTGCATTTCACAATGCATTGTGTTACAATGAGAACAACAGAGGATACTGCTGCGCTTCTTGAACGCTGAGCATCCTGCTCAGGCAGCAGCAATCCCGCCCTCAGGAGGTACGATGATGACCATCAGCAGATTACCGAGCGCCCCGGTTGAGCCAAAAGCCGCGTATGCCTTTGGCGATGTAATCCGCAAATATCGCACCCGCGCAAAATACAATCAGCGGGAGCTTGCAAAGCTCATGGGGGTAAACCAGAATAGTATCTGCAACTGGGAGACAGACAAGCGGCTGCCGGATGCACAGACCTTGCGCAGGCTCTGCATGCTTCTGGATATCCCGTTATATGAGTTCTTCGGCATGGAGGACAGGCACAGCGGACTGTCCGAGCATGAGCAGCGCCTTCTGGACTTTTACCGTTCTTTGGATGATAATGGAAAGGAAGACCTCGAGACCTTTGCGGAAGCCATGAGCGGCAATGCTCACAAACGGAAGCTCCGCATGGCGCTGGAGCGGATGAACAGTGTAAAGGATCTTGGACGCGCAGCGGCCGCAGGCGACGGCGCCGATTGGGAGGACCATCCCGAGAGCGAAGCATGCGTTCTCTATAACAGCCATGCAGTTTCCGAAGCTGATGAGATCATCACGGTCTGCGGCCAGAGCATGGAGCCGCAGTTTCATCATGGCGACCGGGTCTTGGTGCAGTACTGTTCCGAGCTTAACTATGGCGATATTGGCATTTTCTATGTTCCCGGCATGGGCGGCGTGATCAAGCAGGTGGCCCATGATCGGCTGCACTCGCTGAACCCGGATTACGACGATATCTTTCCTTATGAAGATGGTGCAAAGGTCATTGGACGAGTGCTGGGAAAGATCACGGCGGATATGGTTCCCGATACGGCAGATCGGGCGCTGTATCTGGAAGCGCGCGAAAGCCGCTGATTCCGCTGAGGAGGGTTCTCATGAAAGGTGTAAAATCGTTAAAAGCACAGCGCCCTCCGCATATGGAGCGCATCTATGTGAAGGTTAACTCTGATTTTGACGCCACGGGCTATATGCAGCCGCGCTCCATTACCTGGGCGGATGGCAGAACTTTCAAGATTGACGCCATCAAGGATTATCGCCCGGCGGCGTGCTACCGGCAGGGAGCGGAGGGGTCCTGCTATACGGTGATGATCAAAGGCCAGGAGCGCCGCCTGTTCTTTGAATGGACAAACGCATCCTTTGCCAGCCGGGTTGCCCGCTGGTATGTTGAAGCCGCGGCAGAAGCAAACTGATTGATAAAAAGAAGGAGGAAAGGTACGCATGGCGGAAAAGGTTCGGCAGTATGTGGCCATCGACGCCAAGAGCTTTTACGCCAGCGTAGAATGCGTAGAGCGCCATCTGAATCCCCTGACGACCAATCTGGTCGTTGCCGACGAGAGCCGGACGGAAAAGACCATCTGCCTGGCCGTGTCGCCTTCCCTGAAAGCCCACGGCATTCCCGGCCGGGCGCGGCTGTTTGAGGTGATCCAGCGTGTGGAGCAGGTCAACCAGAAAAGGCTGAAGGCAGGCATCCGTGCCGGGGCGATACAGCGCAATCCGGAAACGCAAAAGTATCAGTTTTCCGCCGCCTCTTTTGATGCGGAAGCCATTGAAAAAGACCCGACGCTGGAAATCTCCTACATTGTCGCTCCGCCGCGGATGCGCCTGTATGAGGAATACAGCAGCCGGATCTACGCCACTTATCTGAAATATGTCTCGTCGGAGGACATCATCGTCTATTCCATCGACGAGGTTTTTATCGATGTGACGAATTACTTGCGTACCTACGGCATGACGGCGCACGAGCTGACCATGACGATGGTGCGCGACGTTTTGTACAATACCGGCATCACGGCGACGGCGGGCATTGGCACCAATCTCTTTCTCGCCAAGATCGCCATGGATATCGAAGCCAAGAAGTCCAGGCCGGACAAGGATGGCGTGCGCATTGCGGCGCTTGATGAAACGGCCTTTCGAGAAAAGCTCTGGACGCACCGCCCGTTGACGGATTTCTGGCGCATCGGCAGAGGCATCTCCAAAAAGCTCGAAGCGATGCGCCTTTATACACTGGGCGACGTGGCGCGGGCCTCTCTTGATCCGGTCAGCGAAGGCAAGCTGTATAAAACCTTTGGGGTCAACGCGGAGCTGATCATCGACCACGCATGGGGCTGGGAGCCGGTGACGGTAGCGGATATCAAGCAATACCGGCCGTCCACAAGCAGTATTTCGTCTGGGCAGGTATTGCAGTGCCCCTATGATTTTGAGAAGGGGCGGCTGATTGTCCGCGAAATGACGGAGCTGCTGGTGCTGGATCTGGTTCGGAAGCATGTGGTCACGAAGCAGATTGTGCTGGATGTTGGGTACGACCGCGAAAGCCTGGAGGGCGATCGCGGCAAAAAATACAATGGGCCTGTGGTGCTGGACCCCTATGGGCGCAAAATCCCCAAGCCCGCCCACGGCACCTGGAACATCGCGCGCTATACCAGCTCCACCCATGCCATCATGGACGCTGTCCTGGACGTATATGATCATGTGGTTCACAAGGACATGCTGATCCGCCGTGTATACATCACGGCCTGCGATCTGATCCCGGAGACAGAAATCCCGGAGGATAAGCCCGAGCAGCTGGACATGTTCACGAATTATGAGACGATGAAGCAGGAAGAGGAGGCCCGGCAGCTTGCCGAAGAAAAAGAGCGCAGGCTGCAGCGCGTTACCCTCGCCATTCAGGATAAATTTGGAAAGAACGCCATGCTCAAAGGCATGAACCTGCTGGAAGGCGGCACCACCATCGAGCGAAACGGCCAGATCGGCGGCCATAAGGCAGGTGACGAATGATGCTCGAACGAAAGAATCCCTACGCTGACATCCTGGCGCTTCCGCACCACCAGGCGGAAAACCGCCCGCACATGAGCATGCATGACCGCGCGGCGCAGTTTTCCCCCTTTGCGGCGCTTACCGGCTTCGATGGCGTGATTGCGGAAACTGGCAGGGTGACAGACAGGAAGATCGAACTGTCTGAAAGTCAGAAGCTCCTGCTGGATCAGAAGCTGACGCTGATTGACGAGGTGATTCAGGACGGATACCATCCTGTGGTGACGGTGGTATACTTCGTGCCGGACGCGCTGAAAGCGGGCGGCTCCTATCAAAAGTTCATAGGAAAGGTGCGGCAGGTTGAGCCCGTTGAGCGAAAGCTTGTTTTTCTCGCGGCAAATGAGCGCTCTGGCGGCAAAGAGATAGGCATAGACAGCATCCTTGAAATCCATGGAGAATTGGTGGATGATACGGATGAGGTATAATGACAGAACATAGAGGCGATTTTATACGTTGAACGATAGAAAAAGTGGTGTGGACGATACCCTGTTATCGTCCAAAGCAGGGCGCATTTCTTTCGCAAGATTATGAAGGAGACATCACTGTCGATGGCATGGAATATGAAGTTCGATTCTGCGAAACTGACTTCTGTTTGTGTGACCTCTTTCATTTGGCAAATCTACCCGCCTCTTCTTTTTACATACTGTTTGACCAAGCGCCGATAAAGGACCAAACGATGTAGACTTACCAGAAAATGAAAAAGAAATACGTCGTTCTTGGCGTTGACGACAAGGAAGAAGCAGCATAAAGTGCAAGTTCCATGGCCTGATGACCATGGAGCTTTTGATTTACTATTATTCAAACACTAGTTTACCATGCATGGTTATCGTGTAGGGGCACGGAAGAACAAGTGTATCTCCCTCTTTGATGACAACAAACACAGTGAAACCGTCCTTGGCATCAACGAATTCGTACAGCTTGGATGGATACAACTTTTCCGGATCATTCACCGGGCAAAGCAAAATGATTCCATCCTGGCACCATGTACCGATGTTGGTCAGGATATAGCTACCCACGGGAACATCACGGCCACCGGTATAGGCACTGGCTTGCAGCGTTGCTGTCTTTTGAATGTGGCGACTCATTACTTCTGCTCTAACAGCTCACTATCAGTGTAAGCTGAGAGAACAAGTGCTTCTGCTAGGCTGAAGATAGAAACGATCAGCATACACACAACAGTAACATCGGCGATCAAAGTCTTCTTTATGACACAGCTTCCAATTATATATCATAACCGATACGCTCCATTTTGTTGGGGTGCGGTCGTGCCCAATTTGTCCGATAGCATTCGCGAAAAGCCTCACTTTTTGTGAAGGCAAAGCGCCTATCATGCGGGAGGAAAAGTATGAAGTATGATTATCGGATTGCAGGGCAAGTAATAGGTAAAATGCGGACAGAACTTGGCATGCTGCAAGAGCCGCTTTCTGGTTTGGCGGAAATCGAGCACAGACACCTTGGGGAAAATAGAAAGCAGGTACAAGAATATCTCTGTCGATACTCTATGGAGGATTGCTGAAGCGTTAGACCTAAAGCTAAGTACACTGAGTGCTCTGGTTGAACAGACATTGGGCACTGATTTATAGCAAATGTAGTCAGCAACATTGATTTTCGTATTTTTTATTCATATTTTAGAGTTTCTATTGACATATTACGTGCGTTTCTGTATAATGAACTTGAAAATGATGGAGGTGTACCTATGAAAGAAGCCCTGTTGAACCTGCTGGCCAAGATGGATGGTCATGACGTCGTCGCTGTATTTGCAATCACTGCCAGTGCCGGATTAGGCGCGCTCGCTCTTACCTATGCGACGGGATACGAGATAAGCTTCGAAACGGGCCGAGTTTCGATTCAAAAGATCAATCGCCCATACATCGACTCCTAAGCACCGTACGACAGCAGCCCCTGCATCGTGCCGGGGCTGCTGCTTCATAGAATATATACGAACGGAGAACACATATGAGTTTATTTAAACCTGAGCATGGCAACAGACTACCAACAGTCAGGTTGCACAAAGCCATTCTTCGGAACTTCAAGAGTGTAGAGTACGGCGAGGTTGTTTTTGACTGCAGCAAGCAGTTTGTTCCATTTGATACAACAGCAGACGTGTTAGGCATCTACGGCCAGAATGGTTCTGGTAAAACTGCATTCATTGAAGCACTTTCCATCCTTAAATCCTTGCTGAGTGGAGAGCAGATTTCATTTTTGTACTCTGATTGCATTGCTGCTGGTTCTGACCATGCTGAATTGGAATTTACTTTTGATCTCCAATACCCTACGGAACACATTACGGTAAGAAAAGTTGTCTATTCTTTTTGTTTGGCTGTTTATGAGGCTGCAGAGCTTTCAAAACTCGAAAGCGAGGTGGCTGAAGCGTTTGATGGTCTTTTTAGCAAACAGGTAATTCGTCGTAAAGTTCGCGTCTACAACGAGGTGTTGAAGATCGGTGGTGAGATTGATGGCGAGAATAAAAAGGTGTTGCCTGCTATTGATACTTCTACAGAAGCGATCGCCTTTGGCCCGTCGACCAAGCGAAAGCTGTTCTATGAAGTAAATAAAGAAAACAATGTCAAACTCCTGGTGAACAAACAGCTTGCTAGTGAACGTTCAACTTCCTTTATTTTTATGAGCGACACTTTGGAGCTGTTCACTCAACAGGAAACACACAGTACATATCTTGAAGTGTTGCTGGAACTCAATTATTTCGGTCGTCGTTATCTCGCTGTCGTTAATACAAAGTCTATGGCAGCTATCAGATCAAATGTGATGTTGCCGTTGTATACGCTCAACGCTTGCGATGCTCTAGTTATCAATACGGTTGGTACCAACATTATTTCCAATGCTATGCTGGAAGAACTGAAGGCTGTTGTCGATCCCATCGGCGAGGTTCTCCCACAGTTTGTCCCAGGCATGAGTATCTCTGTAGAAGAACTTGGCCCTGCAATGCTTGATGACGGTCGCGAAGGAAAAAGCGTTGAATTGGTTGTAAGACGCGGCGATAGAAAATTACCCGTGCGGTGTGAATCGGACGGTGTAAGAAAAATCATCAGCGTCATGAGCCTGATCATCGCTGCATATAACCAGCGCTCCACAACTATCGCGATTGATGAACTAGATGCCGGTATTTTTGAGTACTTACTTGGCGAACTTCTTCAGATCTTTGCCGATTCAGGTAAAGGTCAGCTTATTTTCACATCCCACAATTTGCGTCCGCTGGAAGTTCTGGATAAGAAGTTCATCTGCTTTACCACCACGAATCCTAACAACAGGTACATCCACATGAAAAATGTTGGGGCATCAAACAATCTGCGCAACCTGTATTTCCGCGAGATTCAGATGAACGAACAGGATGAAGAAGTGTACAAGGCAACAAAAAAGCACAAGATCATCGCCGCTCTTCGAAAGGCGGGGACTCGTAATGTCTAAGAGAGGAAGTAAATCCATCAAACCCCGTCGCCAAGTAGTCATGGTAATTGTTGAAGGACAATCTGATGAAAATGCCCTGTATGTCTCTCTGACAGAGGCCTTTGAAGCGAAATATGGCGAAGATGTCAATGTTTTGTTTGCTCGTATCAAGAATGAAAATGATACAGAGGGAGGCGATATCACCTCCCGCTGTGGCGCTTGTCCGGACAAACTGCATATGCTAATGAATAAGCTCATTGTCATGCCCTGCTTGGATGACTATTCTCTCATGCCAAAGTACATTACAGAGATTGTCCACATCATTGATGTCGACGGTGTATATATCGACGATACGCAAGTTCTACAAGTCGATGCTGATACACCACTTCTACATCCAATCTATGAGGATGCCTCCATACTTGCGAATGATCCGGACAAGATCCGTGAACGAAATGCCAGGAAGCGCGACAATATAGATGCACTGCTGGCATTCCAGAAGGACGGCTTTTCAATCCAGAATTTCGTCGATACAGGGCATGGAAACAAGCCAACAACCAAACCACATACCGTACCGTATGCCTTGTATTACTTCTCGTGTAATCTTGACCATTTCACCGTAAATGACCGAAATCTGGACAGGTATACGAAAGTATACCGTGCAGACATCTTCGCAAGACAATACGGCAATAGCGTGGGTGATTTTGTCGGCTTCCTCAAAAACGATACTGCAGCGATTAAGGACCTGTCTTATGAAGATTCCTGGGCGATGCTGAAGCGAGGAAATAACTCCCTTGGTCGCTACACCAATATAAGCCTTTTGTTGAAGTCGTTACTTGGTGATGACATTTTCAACTATACAGAAAGAGCAGCTGGTTAACAGACTCGCAAGGTATCCGCTCACATTTCTAGTCATCTCCTCATTGCGCACTGCGGAAAGGAACTCATTTTGAAAGAGAATCCCAAGCTAAAAAAGAGCCTTGTGCTCCAGTCATTTTCCCCTTTGTTCTTTCTACTGTTTATTAAGCACATATACTGGAGGATGCCTGCGTTGATCGCGAAATTCTTCTCAGCGTTGCAGACAGATGGGCTGAAAGCGGTGCAACATGCTATGAAACACCCATTATTTGGGGATATGGTGATTGTTGTAATTAGCTTGCTATGGCTTGCAATGACTGTGCTTGTTGTTTTCGGGTTTGGAGGAATTCAACATTCCGGCTTCGTAAGCAAGGGAGAAAACATTGTCGTGTGCGATGATAAGAAGGACGTAGGAATCTCTTTTCTTGTATCATTCGTACTTCCATTACTTGTTGATGAGGTAACTGGGATGAGGGATTTCATTTTCTTCGCGACAATGCTTGTGTTGGTTTTGTGCCTGCTTATACGCTCAAACTTGTTTTACCAGAACCCGATTCTAACACTTCTTGGCTATAGGGTTTGTACTTTTAAAGTGGTCAACCCAGCCCAAGATCTCCAGCCTTACACAGATAAGGAGTTCATCGGTATATAATAGCATCCGACGAGGGCATGGCAATGCGTATATCAATCTTGAAATCGATCAAACCTGGTCGAAAACACAGAAATATTGGATTGCAAGGCATGTGGCTGAATGCCCAGCATGCGGTGAGCACACGTATCTTCGATGTTCATATTGTCACTCGCCTAATGTGCAAATAAACAAGTCAGGCCAGCTTTTCTGTAAATCATGCGGTAAAATTACTGATAGGTGTCAATGCGATGAGGGGCATGAATTCAGCGTCCCAAAGCCTTATGATACTCTTCGGCTTCTGCCGACGGCTGAAACTTTGCATCTGGTTTCAAAGGTCGTTAACGATTCTTTGTTGATGCCATTTGACAAAACGTTCCAGATTACCGGTAATCGTGTAGAAATATACCCATTGCATACACCAATGCTGGCTAATACTGCTGAGATACCAGAATTAAAGCAAGTGCTTGATATCGAGTTGTCGAAAGAGGAATATGAAGAGATTCATAAAAACTTAACGAAGATCAAGGAAAAATGCAGAACAAGCAACAATGATAATTGCAATAAGTGTCTACTCTCACATGAGCGCAGCTGTCTTATGAAGGTGTTTGCGACACATCATAGTTATAGACCCAGTCCACACAATGGAGATGAATTTGGGGATGTATCTTTCCCCGTAACTATTGATGGACATACTGTAACCTTGGTGGGTGTTATTAAAAGTGCACTTGCTAAAAACGCCAATCTGACGAGATCATCAGCACCGGCTCGCGAAATGTTCCAGCAAATATTTTCAATGTGTCAAGATTCGAGAGTGGGATTGATAGCTGCGATTTGCCCTTCACGCTTTCAGGATCAATTCTACGAAGATTTACAGTATCTCTCGAAGCTAACGCAAAAGCCCGTGGTGGTACTTGATGATTTCTATATGTGCAAGCAATATAAGGCTGCCATTGAAGAAAATATAATTTCATAAATAGATCAGACGCAGAACGGCATATGGTTAAAGAGAAATAGACTACTCCATTCTCAAGTAGTCTATTTTTCTTTCAGTAGTTCCTTTGGTTACAAAACGGTACTTCAAAAAGAAAACACATGCTTTAGGGCAATACCGCACAAACCCAGACAAAAGACAACAAAGCCTTTACTTTTGTGA
>OLWN01000995.1_pt1 | contig 10422 bp, 10 predicted proteins | sample 1644151 | NCBI WGS metagenome assembly OLWN01 (sample SAMEA103958121, study PRJEB25191) | human gut metagenome
ATTTCATCCAGCTTTTCGCCGCCGATATTTTGAATTTTTCCGCGCAGGGAAATCGAAACATTATCCCTTGTCGCCGAAAGCGCTACGTAACCCTGCTCCATGAGCTGCTCGTAAAACGCCTTTCCCCTGGCAGTCAGAAAATACACGCCCTGCTCGTCCCACAGCATCATGTCGATGACACGGGTCTGAGGATGCCCATCCGCCCCGATCGTAGCGACCGTGGCGGAGTGAATGGTCTGCACCAGATATTTCAAATAATCGTTCTTCGTCATGGAAGGTACCCCTTTTATTCTAACGACCATCAGCCCCGCAGCTTGTTCTCCTGCGGGGCCGTAAGATTTCGATCAGAATTCGTAGGGCGGATTCCCGGAAAAATCGGCGATCACGCCGTGAGCGTTCTCCAGATAAAATACCTCGAAGATGGGATTGTCCGCAGTCTGGTATTGCCCCTTCACGATGGGATTCTGAATGCACATTTCCTTGGCGGCCTTATTGTTCTCAAAGACGGCCTTGCCATGCAGACGGAGCCAGGCGTATTCCGGGCTGGAAACGGAAATTTCGACTTCGGGGTTAAGCTGCATATCTTTGTAAACATCCTTGGTGTTGTTTGTGCAGAACCACAGCTTGCCGTCCAACGCCCCGGCAAACATAAAGGGGCGGCACTTGGCCTTTCCGTCGCGGCCAACGGTGGCCAGATACTGTACGGGATTGGCATTCAGAAATTCGACGACTTTGTTCATGATGGATTCCTCCTGATGATCATTACCTGCGAACGCTTTTGTTTCCCGTTCGCTGGGTTCATCATATCGCCGCCCTGCTGGGTTGTAAAGTAAGCACAATATTGTGGTATAGTTACCGAAAAGATACCATTGCGGATTTACAAGGCTTTCCGGCTATGAAAAAATTTCAAAAGGGAAAATGGGGGAAAGACAGGTCTGATTTCCACCGCCGTATTCTTTTCTGAAACGGCTCTTTCTTGACTTTTTTCCGTGCAGCGGCTATGATAGACGACGTTTGAAAATACAGAAAACGAGGCGTACGCAAGCCATGCAGGAAGCCGCACAGAACTCCGTTCCCCGCCGCTGTGAAAAACTGGTCCTTGTCCTTCGGAAAAACGTGGTGCCGCTCATTGCCTTTGGCGCGGCGGCGATCTCCGCCTTTCTGGTGCCGCCGGACGCGCAGTATGCCGGGTATTTTGACGTAAAGACGCTCTGCTGCCTTTTCGGAACGCTTGCCGTGGTCTGCGCTCTGAAAAACATTCACTTTTTTGCCATTCTGGCCCGGAAAGTGATTCGTTTGGCGGGAAATGCCCGCATGGCTGCCGTTGCGTTGAGTTATATCACCTTCATTGGCTCTATGCTGATCGCCAATGATATGGCGCTGATCACCTTTCTTCCGCTGGGGTATCTGGTATTTTCCGCTGCGGGGAAAAAGCGGGACGTGGCAAGAGTGTTCATCCTGCAGAATATCGCGGCCAATCTGGGCGGGATGCTGACTCCCTTCGGCAATCCGCAAAATTTGTACCTGTATTCCCATTTTCAGATCCCCACAGGGGAGTTCATGTCCATTATGCTCTGGCCCTTCGTAGTGTCCATGCTGCTGGTAACGGCCTGCTGCTTTCTCATTCAGCCCTATGCCCTTCGGGTCAGCGATACCCGGGAGGAACGTCTCCCGTTTGTCAGAACGGCGCTCTATCTGACACTGTTCCTGATGACGATTTTGATGATCTTCCGCGTCCTGCCGATCTGGCTGGTGCTGACGGCCGTGGTGATCGGCCTGCTGATCCTGGATCGAAAAGCCCTGACCATGGTGGACTATGGCCTGCTGGCCACATTCGTGTGCTTCTTTATTTTCTCAGGCAACATGAGCCGTTTACCGGCAGTGCGCACCTTCTTTTCCGAACTACTGGAAAAGAACACGCTGCTGACCGCCGTGATCTCCTGTCAGTTTATCAGCAACGTACCCACAGCCGTTCTGTTGGCCCAGTTTACAGACCAGTACGCCGCTTTGCTGCGAGGGGTGAATATCGGCGGAACTGGCACATTGATCGCCTCATTGGCTTCGCTCATCACCTTTCGGGAGTTTACCGCCCATTACCGCGAATCAACAAAAATGTATCTTGGATTGTTTACATTGATGAATTTCGGCTTCCTGCTGATTTTGACATTGCTTTGTCTGGCGATCGGATAACGGCTTCCCTAAAAGAGTGGCTTCTCGCAAAGACGCTCTTTTGTATGGCGATCCTGCGAAAAAACTGAAAGCAGGAAAAAATCTCCCGCAACGCGAATTAGGGAAACAAAGGCCGCGTTTACAGACGGCGGCAGCATCTTTTATAAAAAGACAGGAGAAACCAATGAAAACGCTGGTGGAACGGTTGGAGACCCCGGTTCGGGAGGAAACGGACGTATTGGTAGTCGGCGGCGGTATTGCAGGCGTGGCTGCAGCGTTAGCGGCCCGCCGCGCAGGCGTTCGGGTGCTTTTGCTGGAAAAACAGGCGCTGCTGGGTGGATTGGCGACCAACGGGCTCATCAGCTGGTATGAGCCCCTTTGCGACGGGCAGGGCCATCAGCTGATCTACGGGCTGGCGGAGGAGTTGCTTCGTCTGTCCTTCCGTTATGGGGACGACAGCCTCCCGGAGGTCTGGAAAGACCGATCCGTCCCGGTAGACCCCGCCAAGGTTCGCCCGGAAAAGCAGCATCCCGTGGGCGGGCGCTACGCCACCTTCTTTTCGCCCACCATGTTTCAGCTGGCCATGGATGAAATTTTGCTGAACGAGGGTGTGGAGCTCCGGCTGGACATTCAGGCCGTGACCCCGGTGTTGGAGAATGGCCGTGTGGCCGGAGTGGTAACGGAAAGCAAGAGTGGGCGGGAATGCTTCCCAGCCAAGGCGATAGTGGACGCCAGCGGCGATGCCGACCTCTTTGACCGGGCGGGCGTTCCCTGTGTGCTGGGCAAGAACTTCCTTTCCGTTGTGGCCCATTGGAGCGACACTTCCGAAAAGAAAAAGGCGCTGGAACTGCGGAGATGGCGTTGCGGCGGAGCTGACCTGCATGGCAACGGCCACCCGGCGGATTATCCCTTCCTGTCCGGCACCACCAACGAAGAAGTGACCCGGTTCCTGCTGGATGGCCGCCGAATCATTCGGGAAAAAACGATGGGGGAAGACCGCACCGCGCGGGATATCGTAGCCTTGCCCGCTATGGCGCAGTTCCGCAAGACCCGCCGTCTGGACGGCGCGTATACGCTAACGGAGCGGGATTGCCACGCGGCTCATGCCGACTCCATTGGTCTGGCGGCCGATTTTGAAAAAGTAGGGGATTGGTACGAAATTCCCTACGGCTGCCTGTATCACCCGGACTGCGCCAATATGCTGGCGGCGGGTCGGATGATCAGCTCCGACGGCTGGGCATGGGATGTGACCCGCGTTATCCCTGTCTGTGCGCTGACGGGACAGGCCGCGGGGCTTGCCGCTTCACAGATTGCCGCCACCGGTCAAACCGCCGCGGCGCTTCCCATTGACGGACTGCAAAAAGCGCTTCGGGAACAGGGAGTGGTGCTGCACAGGGCCGATCTGGCGGAGTGATTCTTATGCCAAAAGGCGAAGCAAGAGCAATCACAGCATTTTTGTGCTGTGATTGCTCTTTATAGACCTGCGGATCGAAATTGAGAAAAGAAAGGGAAGCAAATGTTCTGGTGTATTGGGGGCGGAATTTTCTTCTTTGCCCTGGGAATGTTCCTTTTTTGGAAGCCGGATTTAGTCTGGAAATTAACGGAAGAATGGAAGTCTTATTGTGCAGACGAGCCGTCTGAATTCTATCTGAAAGTTACCAAAATTTGCGGTATTTTATTGGCTCTGTTTGGAATTGTTGTGATGATTCTTCCCTTTATTGTAGAATAACAACTTCTTATTGTAAGAGCGCATTTCTAGATAGAGGGTAGCTTCATAAGGAAAACGCCCCGGGCACTCAAAGGCTCGGGGCGTTTTCCTTATGATTGTATTTTCAGCAAGGAACATTATCCATACCGTTGGAGGGTCACAAACAGAACAGTGCCTTTGCCAGCTTCTTTCCGCTTTCCGTTTTCATGCTCGTGTTCATGAAATTTTGGACATTTGCGGGGCTGTAGGTCTTTTCAGAGGCGTTGACAAGGTAATCCGCCTCGATCAGAATCTGATAATCCATGCCGTCGATCCCCGTCAGGGTGTGATGATGGCCTACCAGATAGGCGATCCGCTCCAACTGCGCTTCGGTCATGCCGGAATCGGCCAGAAAGGTCCTGACGATGGATGGGCCTTCTTTTTCCTGCAATTTTCCGTCGGCACGGCCGTATTTTTCACGGCACAAGGGACAGGCAATGTCATGGACGATGGCGGTCGCTTCCAGCAGATATTGGGTGTCCGCGTCCAGCCCTTCCAGCTCGCCGATGGTCTTGGCGTAGGTCCATACGGTGATAAAATGAGTGATGTCGTGAAGATTACCGTTCGAAAAGACGATCATTTGTTCCATGAGCTGCGAAATGGTTTTCATCTGTAACCCCTCTTATTCTTCAATATCCGCAAACATCAGCAGGTCAAAACAGGGGTAGCTTTCTTCGGTCTCGCCGTCCGCTGATCCCAGAGACATGCCGGTGCAGGTGCCGTACATCGTGATACGCTGGCCTTCCTGATAGCCTGGTTCTTCCTTGCAGGTGACCAGAATGATATCGGAATAATTGCCGCTTTTCTTGGTGAGCGCCATACGGGCCAGCCAGCCGTCGCCGGACTCTGCGGCACTGAGAAAATAGGCGTTGTAGCCCATGACCTTGCCCTCGTAGCCCGCTATTTTTTGCACAAGGGTAGCATATCCGGGTTTGACCGCTTCTTTCTTCAGTTGCTTGAGCGTGTCCGCAGCCGACCAGTTGCGGCTGACGGTGTAGATCAGCCGGCGGTCAGTCAGGGATTTTTTGGAGAAGATCAGCCCGATCTCGTAAACGCCCTCCTGCTTCAGGGTAAAATCGATGGAAAATTTGCCTTCGGAGGTAACTTTTTTGGTGCCGATGGCTTCGCTGTTCAGGAAAAGCTGGATAGTAGCCCCGGGTTCGGAGATGCCGGAAATGGTCAGGGTATCCGTCTCGATGGAATCCGGCACGTCATTTTTCAGGACGACAGGCAGTAGAGTGCGGGAATAGGTGACGGGATAGGCCAGCTCCACCACCTCTTCGCCCTGATTTTCGCCGGTCAGGGTCAGCAGGTACACGCCCTCTTTGGGCAGCGTCACCGGCATTTTGAACTTGCCGTTTGCCCCGACGGTTACTTCTGTCAAAATCGGATCGGGGTAATTCAGTCCCATGGTGACTGCCGTCAGCTTTACGCCCGGTGCGGCGGTTCCGGCCAGCGTAAAGACGTTTTGATTGGTCTCCACCGGGGGAGTGTCGGTGATGTTGATCTGGGCGCTGGCCGCGGCGGACATGGGTTTGACCTCGATAAAGCGGAAGGTCTCCCAAATTTTGTTCAGCGTGCGGTTATCCTTGCTGGTGGTGGAACGGCCATGCACTTGCAAGTCCAGCGTGATCTGATAGCCATTGCGGATGGTGCGGCGCATAAAGCCACGGTACAATGTTTCGCCCGCTTCCCGGCGGCGGTAGGTCAGCACCAGAAAACGGCCTTCGGAGCTGTTGTTCCACTCGGCAGCGGAGAAGTCATAGCCGTCGTATTCGTTGCGGGGAGAGTGGCTCAGCCGGTAGCTCTGGCGCACATCCGTGCTCTGCTCATTCACATCGTAGATCAGCGCAATCTCGTCGCTCTGTTCGGCCGTCAGTTCAAAGCACAGGTCTTCGGCTTCACTCCAGCATTGCAGAAGTACGCCACGGTCTTCCATGTCCTGCTGCACTTCCGCCGCCGTCTTGCCCCGGGCTTCCAGCCACGTGGAAAAATTATCCAGATAGCCGGGACGCAGCACCACCGGGAAAGTGTCAGGAATATCAACGCTGGCAAAAATATCATCCAGCACATAAATTTCAGCCGAAGCCGCGCCGCAAAGGCACAGACAGAGCAGCAGCACCGTCAGGATCGCCGCCATTCGCTTTCCCATTCAACGTCACGCCTTTCTTACGCAATTCGAAATTGCCAAAATTCGAGTCGTATCATTTTATCATATTTTAGCCGCCCTGTACATGCTTTCTCCCAAATGGCAAAATCGGGGAATAAAAAATATGGGCGCTATCGATAATGGATGGAGAGTTTTTGATTGCTTCTTTGTTTTCGCCGTGTTATGATAAGAGAGGAAAACATTCGAATTTTGACGAAGGAAAGGCTGGCGGAGTCTGCATGAACATTCTGCACCTGAAATATGCGGTGGAGGTCGCCCGCTGCGGGTCGATCAACAAAGCGGCGGAAGCCCTGTATATGAACCAGCCAAACCTGAGCCGCGCCATTAAGGACCTTGAAAATTCGCTGGGCATCACCATTTTTGGCAGGACGGCCAAGGGCATGTACGTCACGCCCGAGGGCGAGGAATTTCTGGGCTATGCCCGCAAAATTCTTCGGCAGATCGACGAAGTAGAGAGCATCTACAAGGCCGGTGTGCCCATCAAGCAGCGTTTTTCCATTTCTGTTCCCCGGGCCAGCTACATTTCCGAGGCGTTCGCTCAGTTTTCCAAAAGCCTGACGAACGAGCCCGCCGAGCTTTTTTATAAGGAAACCAACGCCCAGCGGGTCATTACCAATATTCTCAAGGCGGATTATCATTTGGGCATCCTGCGCTACGCCTCCAATTATGACAAGTATTTCAAGGAGATGCTGACGGAAAAGGGGCTGGTGTGGGAACTGATCACCGAGTTCCGCTACGTGCTGGCCATGAGCAAGGAGCATCCGCTGGCAAAACAGGATGAGGTGCATTTCGACGACTTGAAACCCTATATTGAAATTGCTCACGCGGATCCTTACGTGCCGTCGCTGCCGCTGTCCGTGGTGAAAAAAGAAGAATTGCCCGACGAGACCGAACGGCGAATTTTCGTGTTCGAACGGGCCAGCCAGTTCGATCTGATGGCAGAAAATCACGAGACGTATATGTGGCTTTCCCCGGTGCCGCAGAAGCTGAAGGATCGCTATGGACTGGTGGAGAAAAACTGCCCCGACAATAAAAAGACCTATCGGGATCTACTGATCTACCGCAAGGATTATCACCTTTCGGATCTGGACCGGCGTTTCATTACGGAACTCTGTCTGGCTAAGCGGCAGTATATCTGACGGCTACGCACCCGTTTATATCGATAATGATTATACCAATATATCAAACAAGCAATTCCGTTGGAGCTAAAACGGGGTTATAATTGATACGGTTCTTTGGGACTTTCACCCGAAACGCAGGGAGGGAGTGGAGCATGAAGCAATCGGCATTGACCAAGGCCACGCTGGGCCGCCTGCCCGGTTATCTGCAATACCTGCAGAAGCAGGGCTTCCAGCCGGGAGACGCGATTTCTGCCACCACGATCGCCCGGGAGCTTCGGCTGGGCGAAGTACAGGTTCGCAAGGATCTGGGTGCGGTCAGCGGCACGGGCCGTCCCAAGGTGGGCTACAATGCGCTGCAGCTGATGGCTGAGCTGGAAAGCTGCCTGAACGGTCAGGAGCGGTGCGTCGCCGTCATCGTAGGCGCGGGCCGTCTGGGCCGGGCGCTGCTGGATTACGAGGGCTTCGGCAACTACGGCGTGAGCATTCTGGGCGCGTTTGACCGCGACGAGGAAAAGCTGGGCTTTTCCGCCAAGGGCAAGCCGATTCTCCCTATGACGGAGTTGGAAGCTTTTCTGCAGGAACAGCATGTGCGCGTTGGGGTTGTCACCGTGGGCGAGGATTCCGCTCAGGAGGTGTGCGACCGTCTGGTGCAGGGCGGTGTAGAGGCGATCTGGAGCTTTGCTCCGGGCCGGGTGGAGTTGCCGCAGGGCGTGATGCTCAAGCAGGAAAATCTGGCGCTGTCGTTGGCCCATCTGAAAATGCAGCTGGGCTGAACTCGTTCCGAAATCGCCTTCATTCGAGGGAGGGGAGTGCAGATGAATCTGGAACGCGTCATTGCGGTTCGAACCAATGAGACCGTCTACCGGGGCGGTGATCAGTGCGTCAAGGTGTTCGGCGACGGCTTCACCAAGGCCGACGCGCTGGGCGAGGCATTGAATCAGGCTCGGGTAGAGGAATGCGGCCTACACGTTCCCAAGGTGCTGGAAGTCAGCCAGGTGGACGGAAAGTGGGCGCTGGTCACCGAGTATGTGGAGGGGAAAACACTGGAACGGCTTATCGCGGAGGAGCCGGGCCGGAAAGAGGAACTGCTGGAACGGATGGCCGAGCTGCAGGTAGAGATGATCTCCAAATCCTGCGGGAAGAACTGGAAAACCGGATCGCCCGTGCGGACCTCCCCGCCACGACCCGCTGCGACCTGTTCTTCCGGCTGCAAGAAATTCCGGCAGAATATCAGATCTGCCACGGCGACTTTAACCCTTCCAATATTGTTCTGACCCGGGACGACGAGCTCTATCTGTTAGATTGGAGCCATGCGTCTCAGGGAAACGCGGCAGCGGATGCCGCCAACGCCTGGCTGTGGTTCCGGCTGGCCGGAGACGCTCAGGGAGCCGACCGGTATCTGGAACTGTTCTGCCAAAAGACCGGCATGGAGCCGGCAGTGATACAGAAGTGGATCCCCATCGTGGCCGCCGCCCGTTCAGCAGAGGGCGGAGAAAGGGAACGCACTTTCCTTTTGAAACTGGTCAACGGCGAGGATTACGAATAAGAGGAGGCATTTTCCATGAAACTCACGGTTTGTATCGGTTCTTCCTGTCACATCAAGGGCTCCCGTCAGGTGGTGGAGCAGCTGCAGAATCTGATTGCCGAGCATGACCTCAAGGACAAGGTCGAGCTGGGCGGCACCTTCTGCATGGGCAAGTGTCAGCAGGGTGTGTGCGTCATGCGGGATGACGAGTTCTTCTCTGTTACGCCCGAAAGCACAAAGGAATTCTTCGAGGAAAATATCCTCAAGAAGCTGTAAGACCCCAATGCCATACTCCCTCCCGCTGGTTGTTACCGGTGGGGTTTTTCTCCCCAAAATCCCGAAAAGAGGAAGTGGAGCATTATGCCAAATTGCCTGACGTTAAAGAAATCCAACTGCAAAAACTGCTATAAGTGCATTCGGCATTGCCCGGTCAAATCCATCCGCTTTTCCGGCAATCAGGCCCATATCATCGGCAACGAATGCATCCTGTGCGGCCAGTGCTTCGTGGTCAGTCTGGCCCCCTCCTTCGCCGCCAATTATGACGGCGTGGGCATCGACAGTATGCGGGTCGCACTGAAAAAGCTGGGCTTCGCCGGCGTGGAGGAAACTGCGCTGGGCGCTACCATGGTCAAGCGGGAATACGAACGGATGCTCAAGGAAGAACAGCGGGATATTCTGATCTCTTCCTGCTGCCACTCCATCAACCTGCTGATCCAGAAATATTACCCTGAAGCGCTGGAATATCTGGCGGACGTGAAGTCTCCCATGCAGGCCCACTGCTCGGATATCAAGCGCCGTATGCCTCAGGCAAAGACGGTTTTCATCGGCCCCTGCGTGGCCAAAAAGGACGAGGCCGAGCATTACGAGGGCATTGTGGACGCGGTCATGACCTTTGAGGAACTGACCAAGTGGCTGGATGAAGAACAGATCACGCTGGAACAGAAGCGGGATTCCGATCAGGACACCCGCGCACGTTTCTTCCCAACCACCGGCGGCATTCTCAAGACCATGGAACAGGACGCGCCCGGCTACACCTATCTGGCCATCGACGGTGTCGAAAACTGTATCGCCGCCCTGAAGGACATTGAAAACGGCAAGCTGCATCACTGCTTCGTGGAAATGTCCGCCTGTGTGGGCAGCTGCGTTGGCGGCCCCGTTATGGAAAAATATCACCGCACCCCGGTGAAGGATTACATGGCCATCGCCACCTATGCAGGCAAGCGGGACTTCGATGTGGAACAGCCGGAAAAGGGCGAACTGCAGAAGCACATGGAGCCTATCGTGCAGAAGTCCATCAAGCCCAGCGAGACGGAGATCATGGGCATCCTGCGGCAGATGGGCAAGATGAAGCCTTCCGACGAGCTCAACTGCGGCTCCTGCGGCTACAACACCTGCCGGGAAAAGGCCATTGCCATTTATCAGGGCAAGGCCGAAATTTCCATGTGTCTGCCATATCTGAAGGAGCGCGCGGAGAATTTCTCGGACAACATCATCAACAATACGCCGAACGGCATTTTTGTTTTGAACGAGAATCTGGAGGTCCAGCAGATCAATCGTGCGGCGCTGAGCATTATGAATATCCCTCGTGCATCGGATGTCATGGGTGAGCCGGTCGTCAGGATCCTGGATCCGAAGATTTTTATCGATGTCAAAAATACCGGCCGCAGAATCTCCGAGCAGCATGTCTATC
>OLWN01001002.1_pt1 | contig 10331 bp, 6 predicted proteins | sample 1644151 | NCBI WGS metagenome assembly OLWN01 (sample SAMEA103958121, study PRJEB25191) | human gut metagenome
GTTCTTATGTACCTCACAAAGAACCGTAAAAGGAAGATTATAAAGATTATTCTTAATGGGAACTGTAACTATATCGCTTGCGCGGGTCGCCGCCGTCGTTCCTGATATAATAAAAGATGATACACAAGGCCCATTTTCTACTTGTGGGGTGGCCAGATAAATATAGTCACCAGATACGGTTGCCCCGCCCTGCTTAGGAGAATACTGTATCTGAGAACCTATTTTTAACTCCCCATCAATTGCCTGAATTGTTGCCTCTGCAAAAATCCATCCGGTAGCTTCGTCCTTTCTGACTCTCGCTGTAATCCTTGAGGCAGCACCGCCTGTCATATTAATTTCAAGCGTTTGTGTATCAATATACGCATCACCAAGAAAAGTTGTTGCGCTACCGTCATATTTATCAAACCGGATACGCAACCTTACCTGCAGTTCTGTTTTAAAACGACATGAGGTTGTCACGTATTTATTATCGCCTGAGACATCAACTGACTTTGTTGCAGCAATTGATGCCATATTAATGGCTGAGGTTTGCCCAATCAGAGAATCGTTACAGACGAACTTTCCATAGGTAAAACCAAAACTATCCTTCCCGGTTTCGGGAACATCCATATTTGACGATCGCCCCCAACTGGCAGGGTTTTCCGAATTGAGCATGTAGTTTGTTCTTTGCCCCTCAATAAGCAGGCCATCACGTTCAAATCGTGGCTCGTCAATGGCAGCCTCTGTCAGCACACCAGATTTATTAATATAGGTTGCTTTCGATGCGCGTTTAAACTTTACAACCTTATCGCCAGGCATCGTTATTTCATCATCACCAATAACAATCTTTTTATATGACGGCGAAAAGCCCGTAATCATATCCAGTGAATCGTTAAACGGTATCCACACATCGGGAAGCGGCTGCAAAACTTGTTTATACGGCTCCGCAGCCTGGCTTGCATACTCTCTGGCTGCGTCTTCACTTGCTTTTGCAGCCGTCTGGCTTGCTGCGGATGCTTTCGCCGAGTTAGCCGCCGCAGTCTCGCTCGCCTTTGCGTTGGTTTCACTGGTTTTTGCAGCTTTTTGACTGTTGGCTGATGCAGTGGCAGAAGCAGCCGCCGCGCTTGCAGAGCCAGCTGCAGCACTCTCGCTTTCGGCTGCTGCATCCTGACTGTTTTTCGCCGCAGTTTCGCTGGCTTTGGCATTCGTTTCGCTGGTCTTCGCTGCCGTCTGGCTGGACTTTGCGTTAGTTTCACTCGTCTTCGCAGCTTTCTGGCTGTTAGCCGCAGCAGTTGCTGATCCAGCTGCTGAAGTCGCAGAACCGGCTGCCGCGCTCTCGCTTTCGGCTGCTGCATTCTGGCTATTTTTCGCGGCAGTTTCACTGGCTTTGGCATTCGTTTCGCTGGTTTTCGCTGCCGTCTGGCTGGACTTCGCGTTGGTTTCGCTCGTCTTTGCGGCTGTCTCGCTATTTTTCGCGTTGGTTTCTGATTTTTTGGCTGCTGTCGCGGAGTTTGCCGATGCAGTCTGCGAGGACGCTGCCGCCTGTGCGCTGTTAGCTGCATTTGTTTCTGAGGTTTTCGCCGCGTTCTTCGATGATGCCGCTGCAGTTTCGGATTTCTTTGCCGCCGCTGCGCTCTGAGAGGCGGCTTCGGCGTTGCGTGCCGCTTCTTCCACCATTGCCTCAAAACGACGCAATGCCTCCGGCATGACATCATCTTCCGTCATGGCACCGAGAAAATCATTCAGCGTACCTGGTCTGGAACCTTCATAGACGGTAATGGTCCCGGCATGTGAAGGCGGAAAACCTTCAACCAGCAGGGTGACGCTGTACTGACCATACTCAACATCCATGCTGTAACGCCCGGCTTCATCCGGATTTTCAGAGGCCACCGTGTTCACCAGTACCGTGGTGCTGTTACGCTTTGCCTTCAGTTGAATAGTGCAGTTCTGTATTGGTTTTCCCGCACCATCTTTCAGCACACCTGAGATTTTTACTGCTGCCATATCCACTCCACAAAAAAGCCCGCCTGAACCGGCGGGCTGTCATAACACTGTGTTACCTGGCTAATCAGAACTTATAACCGACACCCACGATGAAACCGTCAGTGCGCCAGTCGCCACTGCCGGAGCCTTCATAAGCAATATCAATGGCCACGGATTCGGTCGGGTTAAACTGCACGCCAGCCCCCCACGCCAGAGACGTGTTGCTGTGGCGATCGTCATCACTTCCGGTCAGCACATCGTGCGTTTTCCCCTTGTTGTCAGTTACGCGGAGATAATCCCCGGAGAACGTCGAAACACGGCTGTAAGCCACACCTGCCATCGCATAAGCACTGAACCATTCATTCACGCGTACAGATGGCCCCGCCATCATGCTGAACCAGCGGTTACGCACTGAATCTTCATGCCAGCGGGTATCGCTGTAATGCGTTTTTTGCTCATCTTTGGCATTGGCATAACTGAATGACGTCACCAGCCCCAGCGTGTCCGTAAATTCATAACGGTATTTCACGTTAATGCCCTTCAGGTCATCACTGCCTGGCATATCAGTATGGGCCTGAAGATACCCGGCGCTTAGTGTGGACTGATGCTCTGCTGCGCTCGCTGGCGTACCAGCGGCAACCAGCCAGACTACTGCGGACAGAATAACAGCACATAATTTACGCATAATTACCTCTCGCTTTTCTGCAATAAAAAAGGCGTCATTTCTGACGCCCGTATTGGGGTTATAAAATTCAGCTGATACTGATGCCTGCGGTGGCTTTCTTCATCACCACAACCAGCAAATCGCTGATACTTGCTGTGGGATACCAGCCATTTACCCACCATGCTGATACCGAAAACTCCAGTGTCATTACGCCACTGCCTGCAGGCATATCAATAACACCCGTGTAAATCAGAGTATTATCCAGAGCCGTTCGGTTATAAATTTCAGCCCCGTTTTTCTTCACTATCAGGCGGCATGACGAATAAGTATCTCTATTCTCCCGTTCATGTCTGGCACCGCTGAAAGCCACCGCTGGAATAACAATTTGCCGGTCAAACGGCTGATCGTCATAAACCCTGACGGTAATGGTCCCTGATGGCCACCGTTCCGGTGCACGGGAGTCACGGGGGAAAGCTTTGCCCACTGTTTTAACGAGATCACCTTCAATCTGGTTGGCGGACAGTTTTCCCAGAACCCGACAGTTCTCGTTAATCGTGACGTTGTTGAGCGTCCCGGAGTTCGCATTCACGTTACCGCTGATATCGGCATTTTTCGCCGTCAGCCGCCCGTCCGGTGTCAGGGAAAATGCCGGAGGATTACCGCCGCTGGTAATGGTGGGAGCCGTCAGATATTTCAGGAACACTTCATTCATGTATATCTGATCGCCCTGCCCAACAAACATCGGCTTTGTGTTGCCATTCGCAGGATTAATCATCGCAATCCTGTCTGCCGCCAGCAGCACCTGACTCTGCATGCCGTCAGGGGTGTTTTCAATACCGGCACCAATACCCGCGATATAAAGGCGTCCGTCCTGCATCTGCTGCAGCTTCACAGCCCACATGCTGTTCAGGTTATTATTTGTATCAACCTGAACCTTCTGTATCTGCTGGATCGCTGCACTCTGGTCTTCCAGTTTCTTATTGACGGTCTGCGTGATTTCATTACTGACATCCGTGATGGACGTTCTGATTTCCGCCAGGTCAGGCGCAAGCTGACCGTTATCAATCTGCGTCCACAACTCCTGAGCCAGATGGGTTTTCCCTATCTCTCCTTTGAAAAAATCCAGATAGCCGGATGCATCATCACTCGGCTGGCCAACAGCCTCCACGAATGCCGATTTGCCAACGGTGTTCACACTGCGGATGTAAAAATAATAATCATGGCCCGGCCTGATATTGATACTGGCAGCTATCCAGTACAGCGCCGTGCCAAGATAGCGGGCTGTGGTTTCAACCTGCCTGATATCCGCAATCCGCTTTTCCGAGAACCAGAACTCAAACTGTACCGTCGGGTCATAAACGGCAAGATGCGGCGTGGCGGTGATCTGAAAATAGCCCGGAGTCAGCTCAATCCGCGACGGCGCTGACGGTGCGGCAATCCGGAACGATACCGACGCCGGATCGCCCTGCTGCCCCCACGCATTTACTGCCCGGACTGTCAGCGTGTAACGCCCCAGCGCCAGTTGCCTGAAGCGGTATGTGGTTTCCGTCGTCCGGGCTGTGCTGACAAGCCGCTCACTGCCGTCATCCGCTGCCACGGTCAGGCGAAGCAGGAAGCTCACGCCCTTCACCACCTTCGGCGTGTCCCATCGCGCCAGTACCTGATATTCCCCGCTGTCTGCGGTGACTTCGGCAGTCAGGTGCTGCACTGCTGGCGGCGTGACACCATTCACCGTGCCGCTCTGGTCACCGTCAAAGTGCGCCCCGTTATCCACGATGGCTTCTTTCTCCGGTACATGCTGCACGGCAGTGATGGCATACGTGCCGTCGTCGTTCTCACGGATACTCACGCAGCGGAACAGTCGCTGGCGCAGCGTCGGCAGCTTCAGACCCCACACGCTGTATCCGGCAACGCCATCAGGAACACGGCTCACTTTTACCTTCACGCCATCGGTGACGGACTGAACCTCCACGCTGACCGGATTGCCACTTCCGTCAACCAGGCTTATCAGCGTGGTACCGGAGGATGGCAGCGTGATTTCACGGTCGAGCGTCAGCGTCCGGGTCTGGCTGTTCACCGCCAGCACACGACCACCGGTGCTGATACCGGCATAGTCATCATCACAGATTTCAATAACATCGCCCGGTACATGGCGAAGCCCTTCTGCGCCGACGCTGAAATCCACGGTCTGCGTTTCCAGCAGTTCCGTTTTAATCAGCCACAGCCCGGCGCGGTGTGCCTGCCCCCGGCTGGTACAGCCAAAGGCATCCATCTTCGTGACGTTACGACCGTAACGGGCAATGGCCTGCGTGTCCTCCACAAGCTCTGTCGCCGTCTCCCAGCCGTTATCCGGGTCAATCCAGTTCACCTCAACGGCATTATGGCGGTCCTTCAGGGCGCTGAAGCTGTAGCGGAACGGCGCGCCATCATCCGGCATCACCACATTACTGCGGTTATAGGTCCACACCTTATCCGACGGTCGGTCCTGCACGAACGTCAGCGTCTGCCCGTTCCATACCGGCATACAGCGCATCGCCGAGCAAAAATCACTGAGCACATCCCACGCCTTGCGCTGTGTGGTCAGGTAAGCGTTACAGGTGATGCGCGGCTCCGTGCCGCCAAAGCCGTCCGGCACCGACTGGTCGCAATTCTGGCCGATGACATACAGCGCCCATTTATCTACATCCGCTGCACCAAGACGTTTCCTCATGCCGTAGCGCGGATGGGTCAGCATATCCCACAGACACCAGGCCATGTTGTTGCTGTATGCCGGTTTTAACGTTCCGTCCCAGATACCGCTGTATTGCCGCGTCTGCGGGTTATAGTTCGACGGCACCTGCAGAATGCGCCCGCGAAGATGATAATTACGGCTCACCTGCTGGCTGCCGAACTGCTCCGAATCCACCTGCACGCCGACCAGTGCCGTGTTCGGGTAGCACTGTTTCACATCGATGATTTCGGTGTATGACGACCAGAGCGTTTTGTTCTGCAGCTGGTCTGTGGTGCTGTCCGGCGTCATCCTGCGCATCCGGATATTAAACGGGCGCGGCGGCAGGTTATCCACCACCACCGAGGCCAGATACTGCGAGGTGGTTTTGCCCTTAATGGTGATGTCTTTTTCCGTCACCCAGCCACCATTACGCTGTATCTGAACCAGCAGACGGACTTCCGACGGATTCCTGTCACCCTTTGAGGTGGTTTCCACCAGTGCCTGCACACCGAAGGTAAAGCGCAGACGGTCGATGTTTGCAGACGTGATGGTCCGGGTAATCGGCGTGTCGTACTTCACTTCCGTACCCAGCACCGTCTCGGAGCCGGAGGATTCAAATCCCTCCGGCGGTGTCTGCTCCTGCTCACCTGCCCGGAACACCACCGTGACGCCGGATATATTGGTATTCCCCTCACTGTCCAGCACCGGCGTACTGTTCAGCAGCACGCTTTTTAATCCATCCACCGGACCTTCAACCGGCCCTTCGCTGATGGCGTCTATCACGCTCAGCATCTGGGATGATTTCAGGTTGTCCTTCGCTTCGCGCGGGGTATGCCCCTTACTGCTGCCTTTACCCATTCGTCATGCTCCATAAACGACAAAACCGCCCGGAGGCGGTTTCACATAAAACATTTTGCATCAGCGACCAATCACCACAACCTGACCACCGTCCCCTTCGTCTGCCGTGCTGATCTCCTGAGAAACCACCCGCGACCCCACACGCATTTCACCGTACAGAACAGGCAGAACATTGCCCTGAGCAACCATGTTATCCAGTGAGGAAAAATAGGTGTTCTGTTTGCCGTTATCCGTTGTCTGTGTACGGGGAGTTCTGGCTTTCGGTGCCAGCATCTGCGCCACACCACCGAGCACCATACTGGCACCGAGAGAAAACAGGATGCCGGTCATACCACCGGCCCCAATGGCTGCCCCCCATGCTGCAAGGGTGGCTCCGGCAGTAAAGAATGATCCGGCAATGGCGGCAGCTCCCAGGACAATCTGGAATACACCACCTGACTTGGCCCCGGCGACTCTGGGAACAATATGAATCACAGCGCCATCAGGCAGAGTCTCATGTAACTGCGCCGTTAATCCGGACGTGCTGACATCCCGCCCGGCAATCCGTACCTGATACCAGCCGTCGCTCAGTTTCTGACGAAACGCCGGGATCTGCATGGCCAGCGCCCGGATGGCTTCAGACCCCGTTTTCACTCGAAGGTCGATGCGGCGGCCAAATCGTTGTAAATCCCCGTAAAGGCAGATGCGTGCCATGCCCGGTGACGCCAGAGGGAGTGTGTGCGTCGCTGCCATTTGTCGGTATACCTCTCTCGTTTGCTCAGTTGTTCAGGAATATGGTGCAGCAGCTCGCCGTCACCACAGTAAATGGCGGCATGATTCGGCACCGATGAACCAAAGCAGCACAGCAGCACGTCGCCAGGCTGCGCCTCTGTCAGTGCGACACGGTAAAAACCAGTCGCCTCCATATTGTCAAGATAGAGATTCTGACCGTTGCGCCACCAGTCATCCTCGCGATGAAAATCCGGCATCTCAATCCCCGCCAGATGGTAAGCATCCCGGAACAGCGTGTAACAGTCCGTCACCCCGTGCTCAAAGCGCCGCCCGGTGAGATGCGGCACACAGCGGAACTTGTGAATCGCCCCCCGGCAGACCAGCCACCACGGCAAATCACTCTGCACCTGCAGCCGCCGGTCAGCCTCACTCAGCCAGGGCAGACCACCGGGATGACTGTGGACCAGCGCCACAATCTCACCCTGCATTTCTGCCTGCAGCCAGTCCTCCGGAGCCATCCGGAAATAATCCTCCGGCTCACCGGAAATATTCACGCAGGGAAAATATCTTTCCCCCTCCGGCGCTCTCACCACGAAGCCGCACGACTCCGCTGGCGCACATCGCCGGGCGTGCGCCAGAATCGCTGATTCTGTCTCTGTCATGGGATTTACTGCGAAAGTTTGTTAATGGAAAGGAAACCGCCAAAGTTGCCGACGTTATTGCGGAACTTACAGCCGCTCAGACATTTGCTGCATTTATCCTTCGTGATATCGGACGTCGGCTGGTCATATTCATCCGCGACCGCCGGACCGTGATAACCGCACTCATCACCGCGATAGGTCCAGGTGCAGGTGTTGGCCAGCATGATACGTCCCGGAAAAACAGCACCATCCGTTTCCGTCGGAGTAGACAGCACAAAGGCCGCGCTAACCGCGTTCAGTTCGCTGCACTGCTCGATGCGCCAGCGGCTGATCACCTCCTGCTCCGGATCGGCGTCACTGTTTCCGTTGACGAAGTTCACCGCATCCAGAAAACGGGCGTAAACCTTACGCCGGACCACCGTTCCGCCGACCAGACTCTGCAGATCTTCCGCCATCCCGGTGACCACACCGTACAGGTTAGAAACCGTCAGCGTGGGGCGCGTACTGGTGCCTTTGCCATTCAGTTCAAAACCACTCCCCTGAATGGGATACGCCTGATACTGCCGCCCCTGCCAGGTGACCGGCTCACCTTTTTCGTTCTGCTCATTACAGAAAAAATAACGTTCTCCACCGACCTCTGTCAGATCGATTTCCCAGAGCACCACGCTGGCCGACTGCTCCGCACGGGTGCATTCATTCAATGTTTCCTGCCGGATATCCTGCATCAGTTCACCACCTGTTCAAACTCTGCGCTGAACTCAACACGCAGCATACTGACCCGCGACGACCATTTTGCGCAGGTCACCTTTATCTGCCGCCACTCATAAGGCGGCGTCCACAGAAAGGCTTTCCAGCCCCCGTGCTCTTCCAGAAACGACTCCAGTACCGTGGCCTCCCAACGGGGGACAGAAAGCGTCACGCTGTACGTTTTCAGGTTGGCATTCAGCCCGGCAGGCGCTCGCTGGGAATAGCCATCACCAAAGCGCACCTTTCTTACAGAAGGGGCCGAAGCCACATCCATACCGGGTTTCACTTTCCAGCGGAAGGTTTTCATCGTCCACCTCCGGAGAACAGGCCACCATCACGCATCTGTGTCTGAATTTCATCACGGGCACCCTTGCGGGCCATGTCATACACCGCCTTCAGAGCAGCCGGACCTATCTGCCCGTTCGTGCCGTCGTTGTTAATCACCACATGGTTATTCTGCTCAAACGTCCCGGACGCCTGCGACCGGCTGTCAGCCATGCTGCCCGGTGTACCGACATAACCACCGGTGGCATAGCCGCGCATCAGCCGGTAGAGATTTCCCACGCCAATCCGGCTGGTTGCCTCCTTCGTGAAGACAAATTCACCACGGTGAACAATCCCCGCTGGCTCATATTTGCCGCCGGTTCCCGTAAATCCTCCGGTTGCAAAATGGAATTTCGCCGCAGCGGCCTGAATGGCTGTACCGCCTGACGCGGATGCGCCGCCACCAACAGCCCCGCCAATGGCGCTGCCGATACTCCCGACAATCCCCACCATTGCCTGCTTAAGCAGAATTTCTGTCATCATGGACAGCACGGAACGGGTGAAGCTGCGCCAGTTCTGTTCACTGCCGGTCAGCATCGCCGCCATATTCTGTGCAATACCATCAAAGGTCTGCGTGGCAGCACTTTTTACCTGCGACATACTGTCCGTGGCGCTCTCTTCCCACTCACTCCAGCCGGACTTCAGGCCTGCCATCCAGCTCCCGCGAAGCTGGTCTTCAGCCGCCCAGGTCTTTTTCTGCTCTGACATGACGTTATTCAGCGCCAGCGGATTATCGCCATACTGTTCCTTCAGGCGCTGTTCCGTGGCTTCCCGTTCTGCCTGCCGGTCAGTCAGCCCCCGGTTTTTTGCATCAATGGCGGCCCGTTTTGCCCGTTGCTGCTGTGCGAATTTATCCGCCTGCTGCGCCAGCGCATTCAGGTGCTCCTGATACGTAACCTTATCGCCAAGTGCAGCCAGCTGGCGCTTGTACTCCAGCGTCTCGTCTTTATGCGCCAGCAGGGATTTCTCCTGTGCAGACAGCTGGCGACGTTGCGCCGCCTCCTCCAGTACCGCGAACTGACTCTCCGCCTTCCACAAATCCCGGCGCTGCTGGCTGATTTTCTCATTCGCTCCGGCATGCTTCTCCAGCGTCCGGAGTTCTGCCTGAAGCGTCAGCAGGGCAGCATGAGCACTGTCTTCCTGACGATCGCCCGCAGACACCTTCACGCCGGACTGCTTCGGCTTTTTCAGCGTCGCTTCATAATCCTTTTTCGCTGCCGCCATCAGCGTGTTGTAATCCGCCTGCAGGATTTTCCCGTCTTTCAGTGCCTTATTCAGTTCTTCCTGACGGGCGGTATATTTCTCCAGCGGCGTCTGCAGGCGTTCGTAAGCCTTCTGCGCCTCTTCGGTATATTTCAGCCGTGACGCTTCGGTATCGCTCTGCTGCTGCGCATTTTTGTCCTGTTGACTCTGCTGTTCAGCCTTCTTTCGGGCGGCTTCAAGCGCAAGACGGGCCTTTTCACGATCATCCCAGTAACGCGCCCGCGCTTCATCGTTAACAAAATAATCATCCTTGCGCAGATTCCAGATGTCGTCCGCTTTCTTAAACGCAGCCTCTGCCTTAATCAGCATCTCCTGAGCGGTATCAGGACGACCAATATCCAGCACCGCATCCCACATGGATTTGAATGCCCGTGCTGTCCTGTCTGCCCAGGTTTCCAGCGTGCCCATGTTCTCTTTCAGGCGTCGGGTCTGGTCATCAAACCCTTTCGTT
>OLWN01001020.1_pt1 | contig 10158 bp, 10 predicted proteins | sample 1644151 | NCBI WGS metagenome assembly OLWN01 (sample SAMEA103958121, study PRJEB25191) | human gut metagenome
CCGGTCTTACCTTTTTGCCGTAATAGTTGATTGTTTTTAATAAAGGTTTTTTTAAGAAGTAAATATATAGGATAAAACCTAATATTAAGAAGAGAATAAAATAAATAGGAATGTATCCACTAGCTAGTTTATAACTAAATAAATAAGTTATAAGGAGTTGAACTAAGCAGTATATTATTTCAATAATTATTTTAATTACTCTTGGCATTTTTGAACATTCAAGTGTATATAGCAAGACATCATACGTTGATATTAGATATATACCAAAGGCAATTAAGTATATTGATATATAAACTTCTTCTTTAACTGTATGAATCATTTAAACACTTTGCCTAAAAAACTAGTCTTTTTTTCAGTCTTTTTATCACTTGTATCATATATTAATGAATCAATGGCTCCACCTATCCACAAAATTCCTTTTTCTATTTCTAGATGTTGCATTTCTAGATTTTCACCTTTTACGGTCAATAATCCAAGATTTGTATTTACAACAAACTCTTTGTTATTTAAACTTTCTATTTTTTTAACACCTGTAAGTTCTACTTTTTTTCGATCTTTAACTTTAATTTCTTGATTTAAAGATTCTACTTTATTTTCGTAATTCATTTTAATACCTCCATTTACAACATTGTATGTTTAAATTATTTATCATATGACTACTTTTTTTATACTAAATATGTTAAAATAAGTAATGAGAAAAGTACAAAGGAGGTACTATATGGATCAAAATTTAACAGAACAAGAAATAGTCCGCCGTCAGAAAATGGAAGACTTACGAGCTAAAGGCATTGACCCTTTTGGTAGCCGTTATGAAAGAACCGCAACAACTGGTGAAATTAAAGCAAAGTATGGAGATAAAACTAAAGAGGAATTAGAAGAACTTGCGGTAAAAGTAAGAGTTGCTGGCCGTATCATGACAAAGCGTCGTAATGGTAAAATTAGTTTTATGCACTTACAAGATAAAGATGGACAAATTCAAATTTATTTACGCTACGATGTGTTAGGTGAAGAAGCTTATGATTTATTCAAAACTTCTGATATTGGTGATATCGTTGGTATTGCTGGTGAAGTTATGAGAACTCAAACTGGTGAATTAAGTGTTAAAGCACTTGAATATACTCATCTTTCTAAAGCTTTAAGACCTCTTCCTGAAAAATTCCACGGACTACAAGATAAAGAGGAAGCTAGACGTCGTCGTTACGTTGATTTAATTATGAATGAAGACGCAAGACGTATTGCTTTCACACGTCCAAAGATTATTAGAGGAATTCAAAGATATCTTGAAAATATGGGATTTGTGGAAGTTGAAACTCCAGTTCTTAATCCTATCCTTGGCGGTGCAGCAGCGAAGCCATTTGTTACTCATCACAATGCTTTAGATATGGATTTCTATTTAAGAATTGCTACTGAGCTTTCCTTAAAACGCCTTATTGTTGGTGGTATGGAAAGAGTATATGAAATTGGACGCCTATTCCGTAATGAAGGTATGGACGCAACACACAATCCAGAATTCACTACAGTTGAAGCTTACATGGCTTATGGTGATATTGCTGATATGATGAACCTTGCTGAGGGATTAATTAATAGCCTTGCGAAAGATGTAATTGGTACAACTGAAATTACTTACCGTAATCAACAGATATCTCTTGCGGCTCCATTTAGACGTTTACACATGGTTGATGGAATTAAAGAACAAACAGGTATTAATTTCTTTGAAATAACTGATTTAGATGAAATGCTACGTCTTGCAAAAGAACACAACATTGATGTGCCTAAACATCAAAGATCATATGGACACATCATTAATCTATTCTTTGAAAAATATGTAGAAGAAACTTTAATTCAACCTACATTTGTTTATGGTCACCCAATTGAAATTAGTCCTCTTGCAAAAAAGAACGCAAAAGACCCACGTTTCACTGATCGTTTTGAATTATTCATTAATGGTAAAGAATATGCAAATGCCTTTACAGAGTTAAATGATCCAATTGATCAAAGACAAAGATTTGAAGCTCAATTAAAAGAAAAAGAATTAGGTAATGATGAAGCTAATGAAATGGATGAAGATTTCGTAGAAGCTCTAGAATATGGTATGCCTCCAACTGGTGGTATTGGTATTGGTATAGATAGACTTGTAATGTTACTAACTAATACAGATAATATTCGTGATGTTATCTTATTCCCTCATATGAGAGGAAGACAATAAGAAAAAATAAGACTTTAGATTAACCAATTGGTTATTTCTAAAGTCTTTTTTAGTTAATTGTGTGTTAAAGTGTAGCGTGCCATGCTACACTTTTTCATTTTTTGTCAAACTGTAGCATAGCTTTTGTGTTTATTTTTAGTACTCAATTGTTTTTTTTAGTTTCATTATACCATCTAAAGTGTACACCTAGATTTGCACTTTGTACTTGATTATCTAAGGCTAATGGTTATTGCAGCCGAAACACCAACATCATCGTTATTACCCCAACTGAGGTCATAGCCACCAAATTTGCCTGCGGGGTTAATGTGCTGCACGCCGTATCCTTCGTAACCGTAACCATTATGAGGACTGCGGAGCCAACCGCGCACCAATAGTTTTACAACCTAACCCCTATATATTGCTAATTCTTCTTTTATCACTTAACATCCAGTTATAAAGTAACTTCATACAAATATTTATCATTTCTGTAATATTTTCATATTGCTTAAACAATATGCATTTTTCTTTACATCCTAAATCACACAAATAATCAAGAAACTGAAACTTAACATATACATCATTTTGATACATTAATCTATTACTACTTCCTAAAACCTCATTATTTGCTTTATATAATAATTCAATAATATCAAACAATAAATTATTTATCCTATTGATATATGTATAACGATGCTTTTTAGGACTTTTCTCACTAATTGTCATTATACATTCAGTTAATCTCTTTGATTCTGTTATTACTTTTAATTCTGATTCATTCTTTTTCATCATACCACCTAAAACGGGCGGCCTCCTCGCGCTTCGCTTTTGATTAGAGGCACTATGATTTGCACTTCGTACTTGATTAGCTAAGGCTGATAGTAATGGCTGCCGAAACGCCGACGCTGTCACGGATGAACCAGTAGCTGTAGAGGTGCCCATCGTCGCTGACGCAACGCGCGTAGTAGTCGTTGAGGTGGTCAGGACTGCGGAACCAATAATAGCCATTGTTGTAATAACTATCGTCTTTGTTCATACAACACCCTTGTGCTTTCGCATAGTCTGTTAGTTGTTTTTGTCTTGAAGCATTATCTATAAATCCATATTCAGTGTTCGTTATATCTTTATAACTTAATAAGTATACTTTATCATATGTATTATTACATATATATTTATTGGAAGAATCTCCAGTTGATGCTAAACTATTATCTACTAGGGTTGTATTAATACATAATTGTAATACTTTTGTAAATGCATTGTTATAGAAATCTTTATTTAACCAGTTTCTTATATCTGAATATTCATAGTTATTTGGATAAATTATTTTTCCATCTATTGTTCTAGTACCAGTAGATGCATTAAACACTTGATTATCTATAATTAAATCTGTTACTAGTTTATACTGTGTTCCATTTACTTGTAGTATCTTCCATTTAATTGGTTCTACTTTAAAGTAATAAGTTGTACCTTTTACTATTTGTTGTTTGTTACTAAAGTAATAGGGTGATGAATATGGTTTTGCAGTTACTTTAGCATAACGTTCATTATCACTACCTAAATAGTAGCCATCACTATCTGGTATATTTGATATAATTGTTACATTATCATCTTTTATGGATTGAGGATATTCTCCAAAATAGATATATTGATTACCATTTTCAATAATAAATATTGAGTCTTCACACCTTGTGCATTTACCACTTACATAATTATGTCCTAATGCTTCTATTTCTACTTCTTCTAGTAATTTATGACATATCGTACACTCCGTATGTTTTGAACCTTTATCTAAGCAAGTTGGTTCTACATCTATAATCCAATCACTCTCTTTATGTCCAGTAGAAGGTAATTCTTTAAAGGTTGTGTAATCACATCTACTACATGTATCATATTCAGTATGGCCTTTGGTTGTACATGTTGGATCTAACTTATCGTGATGTTCTAAATCATGACCTAACTTATTAATTACTTCTGTCTCAAGGGTTTCATGACATACTGTACATTCTTTATGTTTTGAACCATCAAGTATACATGTTGAATCTTTATCTATTATCCAATCACTTGATTTATGACCAAGTGATGGTAATTCTTTAAAGGTTGTATAATCACATCTACTACATGTGTCATATTCTGTATGACCTTTTGTTGTACATGTAGGACCTAATTTTTCATGATGAATTAAATCATGTCCTAATTTTGATAGGATTTCTACTCTTATAGTATTACATTCTATACATGTGTACTCTTTTTCTCCATTATATTCACAAGTTGGATTTGTAGTTATTTTTCCTTCATTCCACTTATGTACATGTATTGTATCATTATACGCATTACATCCAGGTTTTGTACATACACCATCTTTTCCATAATGGTGAACTTCGTATTGTTCACCAACATTTATCACCTTTTCATTTTGATTAAACACTTGTAGTATTTCTTCTTGTTTATCATGAAATACTGCATCTTTGGTCATTATGAACTTACCAGTTGTAAAAGATGTTAATGTTTCTATATAACCATGTTCATAATAGCATTCACTAGTTGATACATTTTCTACTTTTAACTCTTGCAAATGTCCATAGTGATGAATTGTATCATTTGGAGCATTTATTTCTAAAGCTCCCCCATTTGTACAGATAGTAATGTCTTTATTTAACTTGTTTTGTTGATATATTATTTTTGTTGAAATGTTGTTGCCGACATCTATTCCATTTTCTATTTCAATGTTGCCAAGTTAGTATTGCCACTTAAATAAATACTATAATCTAGTTCTTTTAATTCTTGAATATCATTTACTATTTTCCATAATTTATAATTATTTTTATCTTTTTCTATTAACTTTTTAGTCTTCTCTTCCCCATATAGTAATTTATAATCTTTTGTTAAAGCAAAGCGATCATTTACTTCATCCCATACAATATCGCCAGAACTTGTTGGAGTTATTTTTTCTACAGAATATCCTCCATCAAATGCATCTTTTAATGCTTCTGACATTGTATTGTTTTTTCCTTCTATTTCATTAGTAGCAAGTATTATATTCAAATTTTTTACAAGCATTACATCTGAACTTATTTTTGCTTTTTTAATATAGCTTGCTAATGACGGAACTAGCACAGCCGCAAGTATACCTATTATTACAATAACAATAATTAATTCTGTTAAAGTAAAGCCTTTACGTTTTTTTAATTTCATAATAAACTCCTTTTTTATACTTACACATTTTAAAAACGAGTGATCTAGTATACTCGTTTTATTTTCAGTTATAAATTCAACAATTGTTTTTTCTTTTGATCAAATTCTTCTTGTGTTATAATTCCAAGGTCAAGTAGTTCTTTATATTTTTTTATTTCATCTGCAGCAGATAAAGTATTTACTACTACTGGAGCATTCTTTTTACTTTTGCATTCATGGATTCTAGTTTTAATATATTCATATGCTTTTTTACATTCTTCAATATTGCTTACACCTTTCATAATGACAAAGCTATTTTCACTATTTAAATTATTTTCACCACTATGTGAACCTGGATATTCAAGTTGAATAAATCCATTTATAAAAGTGGATGCATCACGATATTGGACACTTGTTAAATCACTATAATAAAAGGTTTTATCACCATCAAATGCTCTTTGCGCAAGGAACCCAAACATTCCTTTTTTCAACTAATTACACAGTAGTCTTTATATACTCTCATTCTTACGCCATAACCTTGTAAATCAAATATTGCTTTGTCTTCTTCTTCAACAAGTTCAAGACTTACACCACATGCTGTACAAAATTTATTTCCTTCTAGTACTTTTGCACCACACTTAGGACAAAGTTTAAACTGATTTTCTTGGGGTGTATTAGTTATACGCTTGTTTCCACGATTTGTGCAGATTGCACAAAATTGCTCATTTTCCACACCACAATTCTGACAAACATTATTTGTTGAAGGTTGCCATTTAGTTCCACAATTTGTACAAAAGACTGAATCATCAGCTAATTTATGACCACAATTTTTACATATTCTTTGTTCATTCATATTATTTCTCCTTCTTTTATCTTCTACATAATAAGACACAAAAAAGGAAAAGTACGTACTACACCATTTAATTATTTATTTCACCATTTAATTCTAGTTCTTCTTTGATTAATGCGAACACCACATAAACTGGTTTAAAGGAAGCATCTTCTGGAGTATTACTATCGATAAGATATTCTACTTCGGTTAGTATTCCTTCATCATATTGTTTGTTATTCGCAAGTATTCCATCTATTTTAAATGCTAAATCTTCTATTTCTTTTTGAATATCATCATTCATTAAATCTTCAACATCTAAGAAATCTTTAAAATCATTTAGCATAATTAAATTAATAATTAATGGTGCGTATTTATTTAGTTTTTCAACTGATTTGTCAAAATAATCATCATAATAAGTTTTTATATCACTTAATACACTACTTAAATAACTAAAACCCAAACTAAAGATTTCTTCAGTATCTTCATCTAATTTTTGCTTTTTGGTATATTTTGTGTAGATGTCATCTGTTACACTCATTACATCATTAATAATTAAAAGTAGCGGTGAATTTGATGCTTTCATTGTATTAATTATTTCAGTACATTCATCTAAGTAACTTGCATAATCATCATATATATTCATAATATTCATTTCCTTTCAAGTATTTTTATTTTACTAAAATTCATTGCTTTTTGCAAGTGTTTAAGCATAATTTATGCTATACTTAATTAGGTAAAACAAAAAGGAGGGATTTTATGAAAGACTATCTTGTTAAAGCTCTTGCTTTTGATGATAGCGTTAGAATATATTGTACTAGTACAACTAATACATTAAATGAAATTGGTAATCGTTTTAATTATTATCCTAGTCCACTTGACGCTGTAGGTAGAGTCCTAAGTATTGGTGTAATGATGGGATCGATGTTAAAACTTGATGAAACAATTACTATTAGAGTAGAAGGCAATGGACCAATTGGTAGAATAATCGTTGACGCGGATGCCCATGGACATGTTAGAGCATATGCAGAAAATCCACATTGTCATTTTGAATATAATGATGGTAGACTAAATGCTAGGGCAACAGTTGGTGATAAAGGTTTTATTAACGTTATTAGAGATTTAAAATTAAAGGAACCTTTTGTTGGTTCTACTCCAATTATAACAGGAGAAATTGGTGAAGATTTTGCCTATTACTTTATGGTAAGTGAACAAATACCATCTTCTGTCTCGGTTGGTGTATTAGTTAATACTGATAGTATTGCAGAAGCTAGTGGTGGTTTTATTGTTCAACTTATGCCAAACACTAAAGAAGAAGTAATTAACAAACTTGAAGAAAGACTAAAACTAATGCCTACGATGTCTGATATGCTTCGTTCTGGACTTACACCTGAACAAATTGTTACTAATATTGCGGATGACGCAAAAATAATTGAAACCATTCCTGTAGAATTTACTTGTAATTGTAGTAAGGAAAGATTTGAAAAAGGAATCCTTTCTCTTGGATATGATGAAATCGAAGCTATGATTAAAGAAGATGGTAAAGCTGATACTGTTTGTCATTTCTGTGGTAATAAGTACCATTTCTCTAAAGAAGACTTAGAAAAAATAGCTGAAGAAGCTAAAAATATTCAAAAAAGAAAAGAGATGGGAAAAAATGAAAACTAATTTAGACTTAAAATTATTTGAACGCTTGATGCAAATACCTAGTCCTACTGGCTACACTAAAGATGTTATTAACTTTTTAGATGAAGTTGTAAGTAATCTCGGCTATGAAACCTCAAGAAATAAAAAAGGAAATCTAATTGTCCATGTAAAAGGACTTAGTGACTATACAGTAGGTTTAAGTGCACATGTTGACACTTTAGGTTTAATGGTTCGCTCTATAAAAAGTGATGGTAGCCTAGCATTTACTAAACTTGGTGGTCCTCTTCTTGCTACATACGATGGCGAGTATTGTACAGTACATACAAGAGATGGTAAAAAATATACGGGTACTGTTCTTTCCACTAGTCCTAGTGTTCATGTATTTAGTGATGCTTCTAAAAAAGAAAGAAATGAAGAAAATATGTATATTCGTTTAGATGAAGTTGTTTACTCAAAAAATGACACTATGAAACTTGGTATTAACAATGGTGATTTTATAAGTATTGATCCTAAATTTACCGTGACACCTTCTGGTTATGTTAAAACTAGATTTTTAGATGACAAGGCTAGTGCTTTTATTCTTCTTGAAGTATTAAAAACTTTAAAAAATGAAAGTATTACCCCAAAATATAACCTTGAAATTATCTTTTCTACATATGAAGAAGTTGGACATGGCGCATCATCAATTCCTCATGTTGATGAATTACTCGCAATAGATATGGGATGTATTGGAAGTGACTTAAGTTGCACTGAAGAAATGGTATCAATTTGTGCGAAAGATTCATCTGGTCCTTATGACTATGATATGACAACTACCCTTGTAAATCTTGCGAAAGAAAATAACCTAAACTATGCTGTAGATATATATCCATATTATGGTTCTGATGCTTCAGCTGCATTACGCGGCGGCAATGATATTAGATGTGCATTAATAGGAGCTGGTATTCAAGCTTCACATGGTATGGAAAGAACCCACATTAATGGTCTTACTAATACATATAAACTTATAATGGCATATATAAAATAACTACTCTATTAAAGAACGCTAAAAAGGGTTGCACCAAGGTGCAACTCTTTTAATATGTAAATTTATTCAAAATATAAATAACGTGACTATAATTAATCCATAAATATTTTATATATTTGTTCTATATCATCACTTGACAATATGTCATGTAAATACGCTGTTGTTAAAAAATAAACTGATTCGTTATAAAAGACTTTTATAGGATTACTAGTTGGATATATAAACACTCTCCCACCAACTCTTTCAGACGTAATAACTTCTAAATACATACAATCCGTACGAATTAACAATGCAACATAAGCTCCGTTATAGCATCCATAGTATTTTTCTATCACTATTTTATCAATTGATACAGGAGTTTCCGAAGAATTTAAATTATTTATATAACATTGTTTTATATATTTTTCAGTTTCCTCATCAAGTACTACTTCTTCTTTTACATAAATAGTAATATCACTTTCAATCTTTTCATTATTATATTCTTTTTTCTTTTTTGCATCATAATATAACTTTATTTCTGTTTGTTTATTTTCTTGAGTTAGTGGAACTATATCTTTAGTAATTACACTTCCTTTATCTAGTTGTACCAAAACAGCATTGTCATCAATAATAAAATTTACATTTACATTTACTTTTTCTTTATTATTACATCCCACTATTGCTATACTTAATATAAGCAGCATAAATAATACTATTATTTTCTTCATTTTTATTTAATCCTTTTTAATATATAATTTATATATACTTAATAAATTTTCATATGTTAATTTTGAGTTATCATAAGCTGTTAATAGATCCATAAAATCAGTACCATCATAAGCATATATGAAATATCCATAAGAATATTTAAAAACAATATCAGCAACCACGATTTCGCATTCTTTTTCTACAAATATACAGTCTTTTTTATCCAATAGAACTCCTACAAATACTCCGTTATATGTTCCTAAATATTCGAATAATATAACATCTCCTATAACTGCGTTTTCACGTTTAGGTTTTATAAATTTATTAAAATATGCTTTACAAACTTCATTAACCATATTTATATCATCCTCAGCATTTAATTTTACATAAATAGTAATATCACTTTCGATTTTTTCATTGTTATATTCTTTCTCATATGTTTCATCATAATATAACTTTATTTCTGTTTGTTTATTTTCTTTAGTTAATGGAACTATATCTTTAGTAATTACGCTTCTTTTATCTAATTGTACCAAAATAGTATTACCATCAATAATAAAATTTACATTTACTTTTTCTTTATTATTACATCCCACTATTGCTATACTTAATATA
>OLWN01001032.1_pt1 | contig 10066 bp, 4 predicted proteins | sample 1644151 | NCBI WGS metagenome assembly OLWN01 (sample SAMEA103958121, study PRJEB25191) | human gut metagenome
GGCATGTTTCTGCTTTATTTCTTGCTGTTATATCATTTTTTATAATTTGCACTTGTTTTTCAGTCTGTATGGTTGAATATTGCTTCTTACCTTTATATCGCATGAAGTTTTTAAAGACATTACAGCTCTTTAATTTACCTGATGATTGAAATTTAAAGGTCCTAATATAATAATAAAATAATTTCTGGCATATGAAAACGTCCGATTTTTTGATAAAATTGATAGCAGGGTATGATGTTAAGCAAAAAGAACGTCAGCTATCTAAAGACAATGCTAATAAAAAACAAGAATTGGAATCTGCCCTCAGCAAAATAAACGAATTAGCAGCCGAGATAGAGGCATTATCTCTGAAACAGACCAATGCCGAAAGAGAAATAGCCAATTATAAAACCACCATTAATGACTTACATGCTGAAAAAGAAGATTTGATATCTCAAAACAATAGCATAAGTGTAAAGATCTCTGAGCAAGCACAAGAGATTCTTTCCCTAAGAAAAAAAGAACGTCAGCTATTTGAAGACAATGCCCATAAAAAGCAAGAATTGGAATCAGCCATTAGCAAAATAAAAAATTTAGTAACCGAGATTGAGTCATTATCGCTGAAACAGACCCATGCCGAAAGAGAAATAGCCAATTATAAAACCACCATTAATGACTTATATACTGAAAAAGAAGATCTGGCATCTCAAAACAATAACATGAGAGAAAATGCCACAGAACAAGTACAAGAGATTCTTTCCCTAAGAAACTTACTCAATGATGCCCAACAAAAGAATTCCGATTTGCAGGGGCATATGCAAGAAGTTAAGAGAAATCTTTCGACGCAAAACGATAAGCTGGCAAAGGAACTTGAAAATGCCATTACAAACCTTAAGTCAGCAAAATCAGAAGAGAACCTGTTACATCAAAAAATAGTCGAATTAGAAACAATAATCGAAGAACAACAGAGGGAGATTGAGAAGAAACGAGTAAATGAGCAGTCACTAAACGCTAAGATTAAAACTTTATCCGAACAACTGCACCTTCTTGAAGAAGAAAAAGAGAAATGTCGGGTAAAAAGCGAAAAAATAGAGGGCCGGAACGAAAACACCGAACAAGAAAATATTACGAGAGATAATGAAAATTCCAAAAAACAAATTATAAACCAGGACGTTCCGATGATGATTCAGAATAATGTAGAACAAAAACAAGTAGAATCGGGCGACTCTCATGCAGAACTCAATGAAACGGAGGATAATGAAAATCAATCCGCCAACGAAGAACCATACATTGAAGAAAAGGTATTGGAAGATAATACACCTATAGGAGATACACAGCAAGAAGAAATAAAGAATGCGAATGAGATCGAATCCATACCAGAAAACGATAACACAGGTATAATTTCCGATGTGGATGCAACTGTTGGCAAGGCACTTCAAGACAATTCAAAAATTGCAGATGAAGGCACCGAAAGCGACTGTCCCCATTCAGGAACTGAGTTAATTCCAATAACGGATTCGGAACAGGCCAAAAACAACATTGTGGAAGAAAAACGTGCAAAAGCTGATACAGATGAATCAAAAGTTGCCACAGAAGAATCAACAGAACCTGTTACGGAAGAAATATCAGACTCAAAACTTGAAGGACAGAAAGAGAGCATTGAAGAAGTTCATACTTCAGTAAGGAGAATTGAGAAAATCTTCGATACAGAAACAGAAACAGAGATTGACGCTGAAGAATTTTTTGCACGTCCCGAATCTGAGCTTATCAAATGGCGTGAAGAGTTCGACCGCTGTATAAAGTTTGGTGAAAAACGATTTCTATGCCCTTTCTGTAAACAACAGATAAAAATTGCTGGCAGGCATGTTTCTTTCTTCGCCCATCTGCATGATAGTGCTGATTGCCCTATCAAAACAAGTGTAAATATGTCAAAAGAAGAAATTGAAGCACGTAAATATGGGCTTTGCCAAGAAAGTAAAAGGCACAAGGAACTTAAGCAGCGGATATATGATGGTTTAAATGGGAAACAGAGCAGACAGCAAGGAGTTGACAACGTGCAGATTGAGAAACGCATCAATGCCAATATACCCTATCTTAACTGGCGACGTCCCGATGTCTGTGCAACCTTTAAAGAGTTGAATGTGGTTTTTGAGCTTCAGCTTTCCACGACTTTTCTTAGCACCATAGTCGATCGGGATATTTTCTATAGACTACATCATTATTTTATCATTTGGATGTTCAATTTTGAAGAAAACGTCAAGTATGTTGATTTGAGTAATCTCATGATGAAAGACATCTACTACACCAACAAGCGCAATATATTTGTGTTTGACCGGGAAGCACGTGAGGAAAGCGAGAAAAGGAATGAACTGGTATTGAAATGCAATTGGCTCACACCTGAAAATCAGTGGAAATACCTTGTCTCCAATAATGGAAAAGGATTGGATGTGTTTGGCAAATTGATTACATTGTCCGACCTCACCTTTGATGAAACATCGGGGAAAGTCTACTACGTAGATGCAGAAGAGGAATATTATTGCGCACATCCCGATGCAAGGGAAATAGAAAAACGCATTGAAAATGACAGAAAGCAGCTTTTGGAACGCTGGATGGCACATGTGAAGCGTAATGACGATGTACCTGACGAACAGGAGATGACGGAACTTGTCAGACAAATGATAGCGAAAGCAGAGCGTGCTGTTATTTATAAAGTAGATAACAAAATGGGTCTAATGTATGGTTCCAGACACCTTACGGCTCCACTATATTCATCCATTAAAGCACAGGGTGACTATTTTCTGGCAAAGTACAACCGCAAAACCGCTTTATACGACCAGTATGGCAGACAAATTCTTCCTTGTGAATACCTGAATATCTATCAAAGAGAAAAAGGATTGATTCTTGCTGAATCAACCTCAACATGGTTCCTGTTGTTTGATGACAAGATTGAAGCCCTATGCGTCCGAAAGCCCCATGACATAATCAACATTCAGGACGAGGGAATATGCCTGAAAATCACAATTGAGCACCCATATGATGGCAGTGAAACAGGCTATGTGTTGACCGATGGAATAAACACCATACCGTCTATTTATCAGAATATTATAAATTGCAATGATGGAGAACACATCATTGTTCGCCGCAATAGTTTGTATGGCATCTATTCCAAAGATTTGAGATTGATTATCCCCATAGACAATAAATCCATCACCCCCATAGAAAACAGCCAAAAGTGCATTACAGTGAAACAAGATGATGCAATATGCTTGATAAATTTAGCCGATGCTAAACAGCGGAATCTTCCTTATGAACAGTATCGTTATGATGGTGGCAATTTTATTATTGTCAGACAACAGGGCAAAGAAGGAGTCGTAGACGCAAATAACACGGTAATAGTACCCATAGCATATCAACGGTGCACTGCGGTTGCCAACAACTATTTTAAAGTAAAGACAATTAGTGACAACGCAGCTGAAGATTACGGATTGTATAATTGCCATGGCAAGCAGATTCTGCAAAGCCAGTTCAATAGGCTTGATTATATAGGTGACGACCTGTTTATTCTTAAAAAAGCTGATGGAAAATCAGCATTATACAATGCGGCTTGTGATAGATATATGTTTGGCGAGAAATGGTTTGATGGCATCGAAGCATACAATAACCACACGCTTTTCCGGTTATATGAAGATAATAAATATGCCCTTGCAAATTTTGAAGGTGTTATATTGACACCATTCAAATATGATTATATGAATTTTTCCTATAGTGGCAACATCAAAGTCAAAGTAGGAGAATCTATAGGAACATTAAGCTATAATGGACAGGAAATTTATGATGATGAAATTACGCTACGTGATGGATATATTGCAACATCTTTCTTCAGTAAGTGGAATGTGATGCATGAAGGAAAGGAATGTCTACCACGAATATACAATTCCATTAAGCTATTTGTCGATAATTGGGTAGAAGTCAGTCAAAACGGGCTATGGGGAATTAGAGATCTGAAAGGAAAATATGTATTACCGATAGAATATACTTCTATCACACTTTATGAAGAGCAAGATTATATTGTTGTAAGCAAAAAACAGGAAGGCAATTCCTTCCAAAATATTTACGGTATTCTAAATATGAATTTAGAAACTGTTCTGCCAATCACTTGTACAGAACCTATCAAGCCTATATCAAAAGAATATGTGTTGGTGGGCAGCTCAACTTTTGGCATCTTGTCAATTTCTTCCAACAAAATAATCATTCCGACATCCTATTCCGACATCACATTACTGACAGATAGATTATTTGTTGTTGCAACAAAACTAAAAAACACATATTGGAATAGCCCCAAAAACTTTTTTAAATACGGACTGTATGATAAATCAGGAAAGAGGTTGTTTCCTTGCGAATATGATGAGATAAAGCTTGTCACGGACAATCTTGTGAAACTATACAACGGCTACCAATATTTGATATTCCGTATTTCTGACCAGCAAATATTGAAACAATCCTATAGTTTCATCGGACAGCCTGACAAAGAAGGGAACATCAAGGTACAGGGGAATAATACAGAAGGCTATATTAATAGCGCCGGCGAGGCCATCTATACAGACATAGAAACATTTGATGATAGAACTGTAAAAATTTGTTTCTTAGGCAAATATGGTTTGAAGTCTTCAGATGGAACCCTCGTCATTGATTGTGGACTTAATGACATCCGATATTTGAAAAGAGGTGTATATGCTATAAAAACTGGAAACGAATGGGGAGTAAAAAACCAAAAAGGGGAATTACTCTTAGCCTGTATGTACACTTCCATCGAAGCCGTTTCGGACATCTTGTTAAAAGTGCAATCTAAAGGATATGGTTATGGTGGCACATACAGCATATACAATATGGCTACCTGGCAGTTGCATAAAGAAACCTACAACACCGTAGGTTATCCGGATGAGAAAGGACAAATACTGGTTACCTACGGTGGAAAAACATCCTACATCGGAGTGAATGGTACGCCGATATATTACGTTGATGAAACAATCAACAATACTTACGCCATTGTTAATCGTTTGGGGCAATATGGTGTCAACAGCATAGATGGTTCAGTACTTATCCCTTGTCAGTACGAGAAGATTTCTCATATAAAGGATAATTTATTTGCCGTTCAAAACACAAACAAAAAATGGGGAATAATCAGAGATGATGGCGATGTACTATTATCTAATGAATATGATTCAATAAGCGTTCTTTCAAATATACTGTTGAAACTTGAAAAATACTCAGCCTACTATAGACCTACATACATCTTATATGACCTTTCCACATGTCATTTATTGGATGAGATGGCATATGACCATATTAGCGACATGGATGAAAATGGAGAGATAATGGTTGTACTTGCAAACCGAAAGGGTAAGATTGATGAAAACGGTAACAAGATATACGAGAAAGATGCAGTGGAAGATGGTTATGTCATCTATAGTTTTTTGGGTCAATATGGAATAGAGGCCAATGGCATAGCCATTACAGCTTGCAAGTATGAAAGCATAACCTACGTGGGTAATCACTATTTTATCCTGACAAGCAACAACCTGCATGGATTGTTCTTATCTAACAAGCAAATCCTGCCCATCAATTATCAGGCGATTATTAAACTGACAAATAACCTGCTAAAAATAAAAGATTCATCAGGATGTCAGCTGTATGACTTGACCCAACGCAAAGTTATAACTCCATATTACCAAGACATCCAAGCACCTGACGAAAATACAGGTATGCTTACAGTTTCTAAAGCTGGTAAAACAGGGCTCATAAATCAACAAGGAGAGGTGCAATACATGAAAAAAGTTGTAGGAGATACCTATTACATCATAGAATTTTTGGGGAAATTTGGCATTGCTGACGCCAATGATGAAATCTTGTGTCCCTGCCAATATAAACGAATCAACCATCTATACGACCATTTGTTTGCTGTCATGTCCATAAAGAATAAATGGGGGCTTTATTCAGCAAGGGAAGCTAAAACCTTAACTGAATTTATATATGATGAAATATGGTATGATAAAAAGAATTCAACTCTATCTGCTAAACGTGACAATAAAAATGGTAAATTATCAGAGTCAGGGGAGGAAATAATGAATATATTGCCCATAGACTTAGGCGAGCATATATCTGTTGTACAATGTTTCAATTATACTGGCATAAAGAATACGGGAACAAACAAGTGGATATTGGATATGGGCTGTCTTTCCATACAAAAGGCAGGTAACTATATCATAGTTTCCAAAGGGCACAAATGTATTCTAATGAACATGGAATTCAATGTGTTAACAGAAGCCGAAAACATAAAATATCTCAAAGATTGTCTTTTCTCTCTCAGGTCAAAAAATAAGTGGGGAATTTATTCGGCAATGGAAGCTAAAGTCTTAACCGAGTTTATTTATGATGAGATATGGGTAGATAAGAATAATTCAACATTATTGGCCAAACGTAACAATAAAACGGGGAAACTGTCAGAGGAAGGAGAAGAAGTCCACAATATTCTTTCCCTTAACCTAGGAGAGAATGTTTCAGTAATTCAGTGTTTTGACAAGGTTGGTATCCAAAACAAAGAAACCAACGAATGGCTATTGCCAATGGAATATCAGCAGTTTAAGAAAGCTGGTACATACATTTTGTTCTGCAAAGGCTATCAATGAGGGCTTATGGACATGAATTTTCATATATTAATAGAGGCAAAATACAAAATGATGAAAATTTGGAATCCAGACATTTTTATTGTCGCAGAAATACAATACAAATATTATGGATATAACAGATATCCAAAGACACAATATGGAATTATTTCTGCATCGGGCATAACTTTACTCGCATGCAATTATGTGAAAATTCATATCGTTAATTCTAAATTGGTTTCAACAGTTCGAACAATGAATACACAGGCAACCTATTACACCGTGAATAACGGCACTTTGCAAAGAGTGAAGAGAGAAGACCTTTCACAATATATCGATAAATGTACCTTCAAAGTTAATGAGAAATATGAAGGAGTTGTTATCAATAGAAATCCGTACTGTGGAATATTTGTAGAAGTCAAGGGGGAAGGTATAGGATGTATACCTAAAGCCGCATTGCCTAAAGATTATATGCAGAATAAAAATATGAAGAAAGGAATGCCCATAAAGGTAGAAGTCACAAACATAAATGAACTGAATCAAGTGAAATTTAAACTTTTTTCAGTTAGATAATCCGTGCATTTCTGCCAGCGAATGGCAACAAAATAACAAATGACTGCCAATTTAGCAGTTAAGGGTTTATTCGGTTGCAGCAATTCGTTTTAACATTCCTCCCAAGTTATAAACACAACAAAACTTGGATGCCTTTTATCGCTATTTTTGTATCTTAACGTGAGTTCGACGAATTAATTTTACGGATGGCAAATGGCATTGTAAAAGACAGCAAAACGCAGCATGAAATGCCGTATTCCGCAACATTGTTTGCCGTTAATCGTAAGTCAGCAGAAATAATGTTATGGAACAGCTCAACAGGATATGTAAAGTAATATATTTTCCGTATTCCCCTGTCAGCTTGGCCAGTTATACGCTGGTATTCAATGAGTTACACATTGATAGAGGATTGGCGGCCTCTGTCAGGTCTGTCAGCTGGCTGACAAGAGCGTGTGTATATGTCAGCCCGTAACGTCCTGGCATAAAGAATATTAGAAGTAATTCTGACAGCTGACAGTGGAAAATGAATATTTTTATATTATTTGAAGAATTCAACCCAAAGCGCAATTAAATTCATCGAACTCACGTTATCTTATTGATAATCAATAAAAAATCTCCCGCTAATTCCAAATAATATAGAAAAATCATCAAATTAGGAATTTGAAGAATCCTTTAATCTAATCTGATTTTATAAGACAACAGATGGCTTGTTCCCCCTGAAAGGAACAGCCATCTGTTTCTTGTTTGAAGCAAAATGTCATCGTATCAAAAATGTCAAAATGTCATTGACATTTCAGAATTTGCTGTAATGTCCATGTGTCTCTTTGCGGATGAACTCACGTGCGCCTTCTCGCAAGAACCGTTTGACGGTGGATTCAGACAATCCTATTTTCCTACCGATGGCAACAGCTTCGGATGTGGTGAAAGATTGAGGCAAGAGGGCAAGCAATTCGGTGTGGCGTAAGTCCAACACTCCTACTTCTATTTCAGGAGTTATGCGGCTTTCCATCGCGCGGAAATATTCTATCAACCGGATGGCACGCCTGGCACTCTCCTCGTCAATCTCTTTTATTTCAGCTTCTCCACATATACCACGCATAACTTGTATGACAAGACAAAAGCGGATTATGTATGTCTCCAGTTTGCCACATAGGGCTTTCTCCGTATCGCTTTCAGAATCGGAATAGACACGACTGTTCACTTCGTTCTTCCAACTTATCAACCTATGCTTTGCTGCCGATGAAAAGAAAAGTTCAATGGAGTTTATTTTTCCCTCTTGTGCAGGAGACAGCTTTATGCTGTCTACCTTGCGGATGATATGCTCCCATTCCTCCAATACCTCTCCCGGCATGGAAGTTTCGTTCCAAGAAGGCATCGCTGATATATGAGGATAGACCTTCAAGAAACGGGAAGAAAATCCATTCAGGGAGCGTTTACCACCAAATAACGTGGAAAGCATACCGGGTTGTGTCGAGCCGATAATGGAACAATAAGGCTGTGACAGGAAGATGTACTCATTGTTCGACTTCCGGGTATATTTGAATGGCGTGCCGCTGAACAGGCTCAGAAAATAGCTTTCGTCCGAACCGTTGTAACGGTTGAAGTTGGAAAGCAGGCTGTCTATCTCATCATTGTATATGAGCACTCCACGGGGATTGTCACGCATGGCCGAAATAAGGGCTTCCATGGTAGAGTTGACCACCACATGACACTTCCGCTGTGGCATCTCCATCTCATCAGGCATGGATTGCTGCTTACGCTGTTTGGCTGTAAGCCGTTCCCATTTACGGTATTGCCTGATTTCCTTTGTATAGACACGGTCGTATGCTTCATCCAATTTCAGAAGAGGTGCGATTGCTTGACGCAATGGCGGTGTCTTGCCACAACTTGGTGGCCCAATAAGCACCATGTAAATGATAGGGCGGCTTGTCCACCCTGTCATGAAGCGTGCCGACCATGTATTGCCCATAGCTGCGGCAAATACAGTCAAGAAGGCAGCGGCAGTGAAATCGACTTGGTAATTTTCGAACCTTTGCAGTGATTCCACTATGTTCCGGATAGAGGTAGGGAATATACCGATAGGGAAAGTAATAGAGTTGTCCATAAACTTAGATGATTTGGTTGCGTCTGCCAAGTGCCTTGCGCACTTCGTATTCTGGATAAAGTACCTTGTTGCCTGTCTTGACAGGTTTAAGAATGCCTTTCTTATCCCAGTGCCACAAAGTAGCATCACACACACCGAACAACTCTTTCACCTCCGCCTTGGAAAGCATCCGCTCCTTACGGGCTGCTTCCACCATAGTGCCGAGTTCGTCTTTGGCTCGACGGATAAGTTCATCCGAAAATGCCTTCAAGTCTGCGGCATTCATTTCCACTTTTACGTGGGCTTTACCATCGTTGAGGATATTGAATAAATCATCCATAATATCTGTTTGCCGTCTGGGTTAAGGCCGGTCCTGCCGACGGATTGAAGACAGAAACGCCACCGCTCCAATAGGGAGTGATGGCGCAAAGGTATATGGTAATCAGCTGAATTAAAAAGAAATAAGAGTTCGTTCAGTTCGCGAATTTGAAAACGAACTGAACGAATTGAAACGAATCAAATTTAGACAACCGATTCTGTATTTATGAGCAGGACTTCTGTCTTTATAGCATCGATGGCAAAGCGATGTTCGGGTTCATCCTTGCCGTACTGTTTCCGGTTAGGCGAAAGGTTTTGCAAGTAACTTACGCTTTTCTGCAATTGCCGTACACCAACTATGGTATGATTGGGGGAACGATGCACGCATCGCATCCACGAATCGGGTCAAGGGCATATTGGAGCTTATTTCCCCGGTTTCAATAAGGGCGATATATAAGTGGGCTATGCTCAT
>OLWN01001034.1_pt1 | contig 10053 bp, 10 predicted proteins | sample 1644151 | NCBI WGS metagenome assembly OLWN01 (sample SAMEA103958121, study PRJEB25191) | human gut metagenome
CCATTATCCAGATGGCCGAGTTGCTTCGCAATGTTCCGGCCGCGCGTCTTTTCGATGAGATGATGAAGCTATTTACCTGCGGGAAGGCTGAAATTTGTCTGAAAGAAATGCGCAAAAACCACTTACTCCATCCGCTCATGCCGGTTCTGGACGTGATTCTGAGCGAGCCGCAAGGCGAAGAGTTTTTGATGCTTGCCATGCACAGAACCGATGAGCGCATTGCCATCGGCAAGAAGATTTCGCCGTCCTTTTTGTTCGCAACGCTTCTGTGGCCGCAGGTCAAAAAACGTTGGGATGCCTATCAGAGTCGCCCGAGAACGACACGCGTCAGCGCGCTTTTTCAGGCTAGCGAGGACGTGGCTGCAACGCAATGCAACGGGCTACTGATCCAAAACCGTTTCATTGTCGATATGAAAATCATTTGGATGCTTCAAGTGCGTTTCGAGCGTCGGACGGGGAAAAACCCGTATACGTTGATTTCGCATCCGAAGTATCGGGCCGGATACGACTTTATGCTTTTGCGTAGTCAACTCGGCCACGTTCCCGAGGAACAGGTGCATTGGTGGGAAGCTTTTGTTGCCGCCGATGATGCGACACGCGAGGCGATGGTCCTTTCGGAGGAAAAAGCCGCCGGAAAGACGCCCGCCAAATCGCGTCGGCGCACCAAGGTCCCTAAGGGAGCGGTTTCGGAATCCGAGGTCGCCGAGGCACTGCAAACACTCGAGTCGGAAAGAAAAGTCAGAAGACCTCGGAAAAGACAGACTCCCCGCAAGAGAGCCGATAAGGGCGAGGTGATTGCCAAGGTGCCCGAGGCGACGGAAAAGACACCGCAATCGGGTTCGCGCAAATCAGTCCGGGAGAAGCGCGTTGTCTCCGAATCTTAAGGAAGTCCCCGACGACTTTGTCACGGCTTACGTGGGGCTCGGTGCGAATTTGGGCGATGCACAAGCGACGCTCCGTGCGGCCCTTTCGCAAATGGACCGTCTGGCGCACACGCGCCTTGTGTCGTGCTCCTCGTTTTATCGAACCGAACCGATTGATTCGTTCGGGGACGACTACATCAATGCCGTTGCCTGCCTTACGACGAAATTGAGCCCCGCAGACCTTCTTTCTTCCTTGCAGGAAATCGAGACGCGTTACGGTCGCGTACGTCCTGCCGGTGTCCACAATGCGCCTCGAACGCTCGATTTGGATTTACTGCTTTATGCCGATTTAAAAAGCGAAGACCCGGAGTTAACACTTCCGCATCCGCGGATGAAAAACCGGGCTTTCGTTCTCGTGCCGCTGTTTGAAATTGCTCCGGCCGGGTTTGCTTCTCTAGACCTGCTGCCCGATGTCTTGCTCCCCGGAGTTTCCGGGCAACGCATCACTTGCGTGACAAAGGCCTTGTTCTTGTCGCCTACAGAAAGAGGCGGATCTTAGGAGTTCCCATGCATTTTCTTTCATCAGTGCCGGTTGTTGTTCAAACGGCATTTCTTCTGGTGCTTTCCAATTGTTTTATGACGTTTGCCTGGTACGGGCACCTTAAAAACCTGGCCGGGTCACCTTGGTATGTTGCCGCCGTCGTCAGTTGGTCGATTGCGCTCTTTGAATATTTACTGCAGGTTCCGGCAAACCGAATCGGGTTTACGGAGTTATCTCTTGCACAACTGAAGATTTTGCAGGAAGTCATTACGCTTAGCGTCTTCGTGCCCTTTGCCGTGCTTTACATGAAGCAACCGCTTAAACTCGATTACTTGTGGGCGGCTTTGTGTCTTTTCGGTGCGGTCTATTTTATTTTTCGTTCTGCCTAAGATCCTTGCAGAAAAAATCAGTATAATTCCGCTCTCACGTGAAAGCCCGGGTGGCGGAATGGTAGACGCAGAGGACTCAAAATCCTCCGCCCTTAAAAGCGTGAGAGTTCGAGTCTCTCCCCGGGCACCATGATTTTCTCCTATGTGAAAGACGAAAAACCTAAACTCCCGATCGACTAGATACATAACGGTATAGAGTCCTCGGGAGTTTTGTTATCCCGATAAGCGTGAGCAAATCACGGTAGCGTTTCGGAATGATTCCGACAATGAAAGCATCGGTTGTACGGTGCTTTCTTGCTTGTAGGCCCTGGAGTTGAACGATGAGCTTGCGAAGGGACCCTTCCGGCATTTTTAACTTCGGATTCTTTTGAACCGTCTCTGCAGCCGTGCGTAACATGCTCATGCGAATGGATTGCGCCAGAGAGAAAATAAAGAGTTTGCCGCAATACGTCGTTTCGGTTGCCACCAGGCGCGATCCGCCGACCTCGTTTTTCAGTTGATTAAAGCCCTGCTCAATGATGTCTCTTTGCCTGTAGATGCACAGTGCTTCAAAGGGATTGGAAACTGCATTCGTGCGGATGGCCCGACACCCCATAAATCGCACGGCTTCTCGGAGTTTTTCATCGCGAATACTCCAGACAGAGTCCCCGTCTTTTGGGTGCTTATTCTCGTACAAGAACGGCTTGACGCGCTTCCAAAGCGTCTCGTCCAGACGTTTTGTTTTTCCGTTCGGTGTTTTCTCTTGTTCGTTCTTGACTTTAACGGCATACAGAATGTCTCTGTGCAGTGCATCGGCATCTTCCTGAGCCGTTATCCCGAGTTTTATAGTTAAATCGAATAACTGACTGTATTCAAAGGATTTTTTGAATTTTAGTTTGTAGTGTACACGGCCTTCAGAATCTGTTTCTGATAGCGGCGAAGGTCCTCGGTCTTTAGGTAGCGGCGCGAGGATTCGATTTGGTAGTGCCCATCGAGTGCATCCATCACTTCATCGCGGCGATTGACCGTGTAGATGCCTTTTTTCATTTCGGTCGCCACAGCAGAGTTCAGCCCGTCGATAATCCTTCGGCAAGAATACTTTCTTCCCAAACGTACCTCAAGCATTCGGAGCATCGTCAGCGTCATAAAACAGGTCAGGAAGTGCGCGTGGATATGTTCCTTTGTGCGGACAAAGACCGGGCGCGATTGCAGGTCGGATTTCGTAATCCGGAATGTCTGTTCAATGCGCCAGAGGCCGCGGTATCGATTAAGGATCTCTGAGGCACTTAGACTCGTTTCCGACGTTACGATTAGGTAGTACCCGTCGAGGGCTTCGTCGGCTGCAATCTTCTCTCGGTTTAGCCGTGTATGCGTCTGACAGTCCTGTTTGACCTCTCCCGTTTGCGCATCGACGAGAACTTCTTCGATGTACTTATTCATCCCCTTATGACAGCTGCGTTTAAACGCCTTCGGATCGGCTGCCAGGGTCGCAATTTTGTCCAGCAGATTGTCGCGTTCTTGCTTTTCTTTGGACTGATATTTCTCAGACCATAAACACAGGACCTTCTGCTTGTGTTCGTGTTTGCTTTTGTCCGGATACGTCACCGTTATCGTGCGCGTAAATTCCTTCATCTCAAAGGAGGCGCCCTCTGCACCGAGCCAGCCGTCGTCCTTTAAAACCTCATCGCGCAGGTCTTTCTTCGCTCCGCGTATCCTTTGACTGACGATATACCCGTTGCCGTGACTGAGGAGATACCCCAAATTGGACTCACTGTTGAGTCCCTTGTCGGCCGTCACAATCACTTTGTCGGCTTTGTAGTTTTTCTTAACCTGCTCAAACGAGGGCTTTAACGTCGTGCAATCCGGCTTGTTTCCTTCATACAAATAAAAATCAACCGGAAGCCCTTGTGAATCCATGAATAGCCCCATTTGCACAATCGGTAACGGGCGGTGTTCCTTTGAGCATCCTTTGATGCGGAACTCATCGGGCTGGTCGATTTCAAAGAAGTAATTCGTTACGTCGTAATAGAGAATGTCAGTCTGGCGCGCGTACCGAGCCTTCAATTCTCGATGCATCCGTGCCACGAAGGCGCTTTTGTGTTTGTTCAGAACCGTCAACGACTTATATAAGTCTTCGAGCTTAATGGAAAAATCCTTTAGGAAATACTCCAGCCCATTTTCCAGACTTGCTTTCTTGGACTGCGGATAAAGGGCTCGCATGAAGCACAGTAGCTTTAAGCAATCATCCAAGCTGTATTGAATCGCCGATTGCTCTTGAATTTTCCGACACTCGTCGTCCAGACCGAGTTCCTGATACATCTTCTCCAGATACAGATAGCCGTAATTGCGAATCGTGTTGTGGGGCGCGATTTTGTCGGCCGGATTCAATGTAAGTTTTATGAGTGTTTCCGTCTCTGATTTTTGCCCTTTGTACTTGGCAATGAGTTTGTTGACGGCTTCCGGGTCCGTGGCGTTCAATTTTGCTTCCGTCCCGAGGTATTCAATCGTACGCTGCTTGACACGGCCGCCGTCTCGGTAGTTCTCGACCAAAACGACGCTGACCTGACCGTTGCTTCTTTTAAATCGCCGTACGAACATTGACTTCCCCCTTGCGGATGGTTTTGCCCTGTGACGACATTATAGCAAATATGCATTACGTGTGCACTACGTTTCGGGCAAGAAAAATCCTCTTTGTTTCAGAGGGCTAGGTCAAAAAACTATAAAACTCGGGTATTCGGCCGGCGGTGTTGACTGGATGGTCCGAGTCGCCGAGCGCATTATCCGTGCGAATCCGAAACGCGTTACATTCGTTGCTCCGCTAACAATGTGGTTCTTTGCCATGTTGGCAGGGACAGGACATATCTCCTATCCGTTGATGCCGGTTATTTTTGAAGTGGCTTATAACAACGGAATTCGGCCGGAGCGAGCGATGACCGTGGCTAACGTTGCCAGCATGCATGCCATTACGGCTTCCCCCGTTTCTGCTGCGACTGCTGCTATTCTCGGCCTGTACGCTGCACAGGGGTACGATGTCAATCTCGGAAAGGTCCTTGCTGTTACGGTGCCGGCTGCGCTAGTCGGAATCTTTTGTGCCTCATGCGTTATGTACAAAAAGGGCAAAGAACTCAAGGACGATCCCGAATATTTGGAACGTTTGAAGGCCGGCCTTGTCAATGTCCCTAAAACGGTTGAGAGGGCGGCGCTTCCGAAGTCGGCAGCGATTTCTGCGTGGATTTTTATTATCGGCGTGTGCATTGTCGTGCTGTCCGGATTTTTCCCGGCTCTTCGCACTCCGTTTGGAGCAACAAAGCCTATTTCCATGGCAATGTTTCTGCAAATTTTCATGCTGGGGATTGCCGGTGTCATTTTGCTTGTGACGAAGGCTAAACTCAACGAAGCGATTAATTCGCCGATCATGAAAGCCGGTGTCACGGCCATGATTGCCGTGTTCGGCGTGGCCTGGTTAGGAGATAGTTTCATCGCCGCACATAAGGCAGCCTGGTTAGCGACATCCAAAGACTTTATTCAAGCGCATGCGTGGTTGTTTGCCGTCTTCTTGTTCTTTATGGCATCCATGCTGGCCAGTCAGGCTGCGACAATCAGAGCGATCATGCCCCTCGGTCTCGCTCTCGGTTTGCCTCCCGGAGTCTTGACCGGCATGTTGCCCAGCGTTAACTCGACTTTCTTCTTTCCCACAAGCGGAACACTGATTGCTACGATCGGCTTTGATCAAACAGGAACTTGCAAAATCGGAAAGTACGTTTTGAATCACTCATTCATGCTACCGGGACTCGTGATGACGGTATGTGCCGTTGCAACAGGTCTGGTTATCCAAAGTTTTGTGTTCTGATGCACCTTTCGAACATCAGTCGAACGGCGGGATTGCGAAGGCAGTTCCGCTGTTTTTATTCGGGAAGGTTTACGGGGAATTAAAGCAGGAAGCGGCCTCTTTCATTTTTCTTTGCATCACGGTTCGAATGTAGTCGGTTACCACTTGCACGCGTTTAAGTCGGACCGAACGCGGATTGATATACAGGTAGAGATATCGCTTGGGGAAACGCCACAAGTGACGCATGACAATCAATTGCCCGGACTGAATGTACTTGCTGTAATAAAGAGACTGACCGCCGTACAAAATTCCCCGACCGTGTAAAGCGGCGGAAATTAAAGCGGAAGCCGTCGGAAAGGACAAGGATTGGGAGAATAACCGGAAAATTTCTTGTTCTCCGATATCCATAAACGATGCGGAGTTCTGGACAAGTCGTTGATCCAAAGTAAGCAAAGTGTGTTTTCTAAGATCTTTTGTCGTTCTGGGCATTCCGTGTTTTTCTAAGTACCCCGGAGACATCAGCGGGTAAAAGAAGCACTCCCCGATACACATTTCATCAGGGCAGTCGCAGGAGTCTTTGAAGCCGTAACCTAGGACTGCGTCGAGCATTCTTCCGGGCTTCATGAAATTGATCGGAGGTAACTCCGAGTAGTTAAAGATTTCCAGTTGAATCGTTCGATGCAGTTCCTTGAATTTAACACAGGCATCCAGGAGTAGATTGAAAAGCGGGTCGGGCATTCCCAACCTGACGATTCCCGAAACAACGTCGCAATCTTTTCTGATAAGGCCGAGTAGGGTGCTGTGCGTATCTACAAGTTTTGTCCCTACCTCGAAAACACGCCGGCCGAACGGGGTCAATTCGACTGGGTTTTGTCGCCTGGCAAATAGGGGGCCACCGTCCAAAGAGAGTTCCAATTCCTTCAAAAGTCGCACATGATTGGAAAGCGTGGTCCCGAGAGAACGCGCTGCTTGGCTAAGACCGGCTGTCCGCACCGTGGTGACAAATGCCTCCCAGGCTTGGATATCGTTGTGTCGCATCATTGGCTTTCAGCCTCCAAGACTTGGTTGGCAACGGCGAGTTTTGCTCGGAGCTCTTCGAGTATCAGATCGACAACCATCATGACGCGCTTTCGTTTCTTCGATTGCGGATTGATAAACAGGTAATACTGCCAATCGGGAAACGACCACAAATGCCGGACTGCAATCAGATTTCCTTTGGCAATGTCCTGATATGAGTAAAGCAATTGAGCGCCGTAATGAATGCCGTTGCCGAGAACTGCGGCAACCATCAGACTCGTGTTGTTCGGCAAATACAAACAATCATGAAATTTTCCGATGATGTTCGCATCCCCGTCGGCAAATTGAGCATTCGATGGTACGCGACAGTTGTCAAACAAAAGTAACCGGTGGTGTTTCAGGTCATGTTTTGTTTTCGGCATCCCGAAATGCCGCACATAGACCGGAGAGACCAAAGGAAAACTGCGACAAACCCCGATAAGAGTTTGCACAACATCCGTTTGGATGACATCGGGGCCGTAACCGATAACAACGTCGAGCGGATGACCGTTTTCGAAGAATTGAATCGGTGGAAGAAATCCGGACTGAAAGACCTCAATTCGAATGTCGGGGTATCGAACTCTTAAATTGATGCTTGCATCCAACAGCGTACGATCGAAAAATGACTGAGGCATTCCGATTCGGACAATTCCGGAATAAGGGTTCTTAGCCTCCGAAACTTCTTCTATGAAATCATCGTGAGTCGACAGCAGGTGTTTTGCTTGTTCATAAGCAAGTTGTCCCGTGCTGGTTAAAACAATAGGGGAATACTGTCTGTCAAAAAGAACGACATTTCCGAGGCTTTTTTCAAGTTGCGAAAGCAGGCGCGAAATGTTGGACGGTGCCATTTCGCACACTTCCGAGGCTTTTGAAATAGACCCCGTTCGAATGACCGTTACAAAAACGCGCCAGGCTTGAATATCACAGTGTCGAATCATGGGTTTATGTCATGCTTTTCGATGTCGATTAACTCATTGTAGTCTGCCGAGGATGTCATTATAGGGCAACTCAATTCCGATACTCTTAACATATCGAATCTGAGTGTTTCAGCTACATATGGAGTCTAAACTTGGAGAGTTAATGCGATTAACCTGTTGCCGACAATGGGTTTCTGTTAGTATTGAATTTTGAAAGACTTTTCCCGGATAACAGTGTTTGTGTGTGACGTGATATGGATCAGTTTGAGCAGACAAAACGGCAGATTCGCGAGTTCACGGAAGAGCGCGATTGGGATAAGTTTCACAATCCCAAGGACTTGGCGATTGCATTAAGCATCGAAGCCAACGAGCTTTTGGAAGCCTTCTTGTGGAAAACGCCCTCCGAGGCCAAGAGAGAGAAAGTCGAGGAGGAACTTGCCGATGTGTTTAACTATGCTTTCCTGCTAGCCGATAAGTACGGCTTTGACGTTGCAACAATCATTAAAAAAAAGATTGAGGCCAATGCTCGTAAATACCCGGTTGATAAGTCTTTTGGGACAGCGAAAAAATACACGGAACTTAAGTGAGACACAATGACCGGCGAAGCGATTAGGATTGAAGAATTTGCTTTTAATTCCCATACGCCCGATATTGCAAGGACTGAGGAAAAATGTTCGGATTGGCCTGTTGTCTACTTGATTCATGGAAGTCTTGATAAAAAACCTTGCCCGCTTTATATCGGAGAGACGAGTAACTTCATCGGGCGCGTCAAGCAGCATCTAGCGGACGAAGAAAAATGTAATCTCTATTCCGGCATCAAAGTTGTTATTAACAATCGATATAACAAGTCTGCGATTTTGGATGTGGAGCAGACACTTATTCGGCTCTTTAAGTGTGACCCACAATTTGCCGTAAAAAACAAAAATCTCGGACAAAGTGCACGCCACGATTATTTTCAGAGGTTTTCTTATGTTGAAGAAATGGAGACGCTTTGGACTCGCATCCACTTAAGCCGGAAGTCCTTTCTAGACATTACCTCAAGCGATAAATACAAGTTTTCTCCTTACACGGCGCTCACTGTCGAGCAGCGTGATGTGTGTTTTAAAGCGATTGACTGCATTCTTGACGCTTTAAAGAATCGGAAGCGGCGCATTCAGTTAATTTCAGGGGCAGCCGGTACGGGAAAGACCATTGTTGCGACAAAAATTCTCTCCCTGCTACTTGAAGCCAACTTCGCTCCCATGAATACCGCTCATGATGAGGAGAATCTAGATTCTGACGAGAGTTATTGTCTGAAGGTTCAAAGAGAACTGCTTGACTTTGTTCAAAAGAGAAAGCGTCCCATTCGGCTTGGCTATGTTGTGGCAATGACTTCGCTACGAAAAACTCTTCGAGAAGTCTTTCGGACCACACTCAAAGAGGAACTCAAACAGGGTAAGCTTGCCGTAGGACGGATTGTTATCGGTACAGTTGACGTAGCTAAGGCCACAGAGTCATTTGATCTTTTAATTGTCGATGAAGCGCATCGCCTTCCTCGGTACAGAAATATCAGTTGGCGCGGAGAGTACAAAAAGTGTTCAGAGCGTCTTGACTTAGACCCGGAGACTACATCGACGCTCGACTGGGTTTTGAGTCAAAGTCAATGCCAGATCCTCTTTTACGATGCAGCGCAAACTGTTCGACCGGCTGATGTTCCAGATGAGGATTTTCAAAGGAAAATTGCATCTCGAATGTCTCTAAGTTTTCCGCCACTTGCGCTCACAACGCAAATGCGTTGTCAGGGTGGGGCAAGTTTTATTGACTATCTTGATCAAATCTTTCAAGGGACGGCCAAGAAAAAGAGTTTTAGTGATTACGATTTCCGGTTGTACGAGCATTTCACGCCACTTTATGAAGAAATACAGAACTTGAGCTCGGACCCAAAGGGAAACGGCTATTCACGTATTGTGGCCGGGTTTGCTTGGCCTTGGGAGGCTAAGAAAAATTCCTCGATTTGTGATATTGAAATCGAAGGAAAAAAGTATCACTGGAACACAACCCAAGCCGGCTGGATTACAAGCAAAAATGCTGCCCGTGAAATCGGCTGCGTTCATACAACGCAAGGTTTTGATTTAGCTTACGTGGGAGTCATCATCGGTCCGGACCTTCGCTACGACAAGAAAAACAAACGGATTGTTGTTGATAGAGCTAATGTTTTTGACGCAAATATGAAAAACGGGATAGCTAAAGATGAGGCAGGGGATGAAGAGCTTCGTTCTTTTGTTCTCAATAGCTATAAGGTCTTGCTCACTCGCGGTGTTCGTGGGTGTTTTGTTTACGTGGTTGATAAAAACCTTCGAGAGTATTTAAAGCAATTTATCGATCCGCCTTTGGCGGAAACGGAATAGGTTGGAAGAGAAGATAGAGCGTCTTTTTTGGAATCCTCAAGGTGGTGCGTTTTTTAGTGGATTTAGCGAAGTCATATAAAAAATGAAAAGCC
>OLWN01001052.1_pt1 | contig 9937 bp, 7 predicted proteins | sample 1644151 | NCBI WGS metagenome assembly OLWN01 (sample SAMEA103958121, study PRJEB25191) | human gut metagenome
AGAAACACTCGGTCTTAAGATGACCACGGCGCGCTACTACACGCCGCTCGGTCGCTCGATTCAAGCCAAGGGCATCACGCCCGACGTCCTCGTGGACGACACGCCCGAGGGAAACTATCCGTCCTTTGCCATTCGCGAAGCCGATCTATCCGGGCATATCGAGGCGGAGACCTCCGAGGCAAAATCCTCCGAAAAAGACACTCCGAAAGAGGAAGAAAACGAGACGATGCCGACCTTACGCTATACGCTCGGCGACAAGAATGACTTTCCGCTCACGCAGGCTGTGAACTTTCTGACAGGGAAACCCGTGACCACACACGCCGATGTCCTTGCCGCGAAGAAAGCCAAAAAGACGTCGCAAACCACACCGGATAAAAAGTAGCGTTTTTACGTCCGAATTCCCTTGCGCCTCCCTAAACAGGAGGCGCAACTTCTTGTATCCGATTGATTTTTAAGGAAATCGATTCTGACTTTAGCAAAATCGCCGAAGTCAGGAAACGATACGCCTTCCCTGTTACGCAACACGCCCGATTTCTCGGGCGTGTCGACAACAAAAGACCGAATCGATTAAAAGAGTGTTTCGTGATAACGCATGCGTTGCCACAGGTACACGAGAGCAAGCAGAGCCAAACCGACCGTATAACCCCACCAGCGCATCTCATAGGGTAAGAACGCACCTGTCACAAGGAACGGGAACATCAGCACCGCCGAGGCGCAAAGCAAAATGACACGCTCAACAAGGTTCACCTCCCGAATAAACCAGCCCTCGAACGCGCTACTCAGAGCCATCATTCCCAAACTGGTCATAGCAAACAGAAAGAACCCGACCATCCAACTATCAATGCCGTTTAAGAGCAAGTCTGCATTAAATAGGAACGCCACCGGGATGATGAGGGTACGGATATCGTAGATAAACGCCTGCCAGCCGACACGAATCGGTTCGACACGGGCAATGGCCGCGCCGGCATACGCCGCCAAGCCCACAGGCGGCGTCGCATCGGCCATCACGCCGAAATACAGGCAAAACAGATGCGCCCCCATCAGCGTAATCGCAATGTCCACACCGTGAACGCTCATGCCGGTTGCCAGATCTACGAGAACCGGAGCCGTCAAAGAGGCCATGATGATGTAGTTTGCCGTCGTCGGTAATCCCATGCCGAGCAAAAGACTGGCGAGCGCCGTAATTAAAATCAGTAGGAAGATGTTGCCCATCGAAAGCACTTCCACGAAACTGGTGATCTGTTGACCGAGCCCCATGGAGACGCACCCGACAATGATGCCTGCCGAGGCCGTGGCAAGAGCCACACCGGCCATGTTATTGGCACCGGCGGCAAGCGAATCAACCAGGGTCTTAAAGCCGGTCCGAAGTGCCGGCAACAAGGGTGTGCCGCGCACACGCGCCACGGCAACCGGCTGCAAGAGCATGATGACGCCCAAAACAAGGATGGCGCGAAGAACACTGAGTTCGGCCGAGTGTTGCAAGAAAATCAATTCGTAAAGGAGCATGAGAAGGGGGAGCAAAAAGTGCATTCCCTTTTTCATCTCAACCCAAAAACGCGGCAGTTCGTTTTTCGGCAGACCCTTAAGTCCGAGCTTGCAGGCCTCGATATGCGTAATCCAAATGAGACCCATGTAGGCGGCAAACGCCGGAATCGCAGCGGCTTTGGCCACTTCCACGTACGGCACGTTGACATATTCGGCAATAATAAAGGCCGCCGCTCCCATCACGGGGGGCGCGAGCTGTCCGTTAACGGACGAGGCCACTTCAATGGCCGCCGCCTTGGTTCCCGTATATCCGATGCGCTTCATGAGCGGAATCGTGAAGGTTCCGGTCGTCACGACGTTGGCAATGGAAGAACCGGAAACCATGCCGGAAAGAGCCGATCCGGCAACGGCGGCTTTTGCCGCGCCGCCTCGGTACTGTCCGAGTCCGGAAACGGCAATACGCGTAAAGAACGATCCGCCGCCGGCCCTGTCAAGCATCGTTCCGAAAAGCACGAAGAGGAACACGACCGTTGCCGACACATGCAGCGGCACACCGTAAATACCCTGGGTGTCCATCGTAATCTGCGAGATAAAGCGCGAGAGGCTTACCCCCTTAAAGGCAAACAGATCCGGCAGATACGGTCCGAAGAACACGTAGGCAATAAATAAAAGACTGATAATCGGAAGCGCCGGTCCCGAAACGCGCCGAGTGGCTTCCAGGAGCGTCACGAGCAAAATCAGCCCGATGACAATATCGCGTGCATTGGGTTGCCCGGCTCTGTCGGCAATGCCGTCGTAATCGAAGAAAATGTACAAAGCGGCTGCGACGGCAACCAGACCCACGGCCCAGTCAAAAAGCGTCACGCGGTTCATCGCCAGAAGGATGCGCAAGTCCCAACGGTAGCGCTTGGCGCCTTTAATGGCCGGAATGTTCAAAAACACCAGGGCCATAGCAAAGGCCAAGTGGAAGGCTTTGACGTACAAGGAATCGAGCAAAAGCCAACTGGCCGTGGACATTTGGAAAAGCGACCAGGATAACGCCACGATAAACGTAATGGCCGTCGAAATGCCCGACTTGTCCCCTTCCAGACCGTGATCGCCTTCGGTGACCTCCTGTCGATATTCTCCGATGATGTCGTCGTCTTTTTTCTTTTTGGGACCCTTTGCATAATCATCGTCGGGTAATACGATTTTTTCCGTGTCGCTCATTTCTCAATCCTACTGACTTGGCGCTTCTTTGTGTTTTCTTGGTATGTATGGGCCATTCCCGAGGTGTCGAGAACGGCCCATTGATCGACTTTAATTAAAAACAGAACTTACTTAATCAAACCGACTTCTTTGTAGTAGCGCATGGCACCGTTATGAATCGGAGCCGAAAGACCCTCGAGCATGCTCTTTACGGTGATGCTCTCCAGAGCCGGATGCAACTTTCTGAGCTTATCGAGGTTTTCCATCACTTCCTTGGTGACGGCATAGACTACATCATCGGGAACATCCGAGGATGTCACAAGCGTAGCCAGCATGCCGAGTGTTTCGACCTTGTCTTTGCTGTTGGCCGCATCGGGATACTGACTCATGTCAATCGTCGTCATCGAGTAGTACGGCGCATTCTTTAAAAGCTTATCTAAGCCGGTGATCGGGACAATGCGGCAAACACGCTTTCCGGCCGTCGCTTCCTTGATGTTGCCGTTCGGGTGTCCGACCGTATAAAAGAATCCGTCGATACGACCGTCTTGCAAAACACGCGGGGCATCGGCGGGCTTTAACTTCTCGTCACGGAAATCCTTGCCCGGAACGATACCGACGGTTTTGAAAATATCCAACGCGTTAATGCGGTTACCCGATCCGGCATCACCGAGATTAATAGTTTTGCCCTTGACGTCCTTAATGGAACGAATGCCGCTATCTTCAGCTGCGACAAACGTCACGGCTTCCGGAGCCAATGCAAAAACGGCACGCAACTTCTTGATGGGTTTTCCTTCCCAAACGTCCTTTCCGAAGTAGGCCATGTACTGGGTATCGGCCTGAGCAATACCGAAGTCCAAATCACCCGTGGAAACGGCATTGATGTTGAACTTGCTGCCGCCCGTGCTTTCCACACTCGCACGCACGTGATAGGTCGAACGCTTGGCGTTGACAATCTTAGCTAAGGCGCCGCCCGTGGCGTAATAAACACCCGTGATGCCGCCCGTGCCGATTGTCACGAACGTATCCTTGGCCATCGCAGCACCGCCTAAGGCCAGGGCGCCGGCCATAACGAAAGGAAGAAGTTTCTTGAACATGATTTTCTCCGACTAAAGTCTTTTTGGATTTTCGTATGAGGCATTTTGAAATGCCCTTACCTTTTTATAAAGCAACTTCCGTGCCAGCTCAATAAATTCGTGCTTTTCGGGGCATTTTTACGATAAATCGCCGAGACATCGACGCAACAGGCGTGTACGAGCCGACTCCTCACGCACCGATTGTGTGCACACGCACCGTTTCGGTGCATATTTTTCTCGCTTCGTCATCAGACTCAGAAAAACAAACCGCGCCGCGAGTAGTACCTTCAAGCCAGTCCGTGCTATCGTTCCCGCCTACTCTGTTTCCGAAACATCCGTTTCGGATCAGTTGGCGTTTTTCCGAGGGTATTTTTGCCATGGCGATGATTGAAGTCCGCAATGTAAGCAAGTGGTACGGCGATTTTCAGGTATTGAAGAACTGTTCTGTCTCCGTTGAAAAAGGCGAAGTCGTTGTTGTCTGCGGCCCTTCGGGATCGGGTAAATCCACGCTGATTAAGACTGTCAACGCCTTAGAGCCGTTTCAGGAAGGAGAAATCCTTGTTAACGGCGTCAGTGTCGGCGACCCGAAGACCGATTTGGCCAAATTGCGTAGCCACGTCGGCATGGTTTTCCAGCACTTCGAGCTTTTCCCGCATCTTTCGATTATCGACAACTTACGCTTAGCGCAAATGAAAGTCTTAAAGCGCGGGCGTGACGAAGCCACGGAACGCGGTTTAAAGCTTTTAGATCGTGTCGGCCTTTTAAGTCAGGCGGAAAAATTCCCCGGTCAGCTCTCGGGCGGTCAGCAGCAGCGCGTGGCCATTGCCCGTGCCCTGGCGATGGACCCGATTTGCATGCTCTTTGACGAGCCGACATCGGCCCTGGACCCGGAAATGATTAACGAAGTCTTGGACGTGATGGTGCAACTGGCACGTGACGGGATGACCATGATGGTCGTCACGCACGAAATGGGCTTTGCCAAGAAAGTGGCCGACCGCGTGATTTTCGTCGACCACGGAGAAATTCTGGAAAACGTTCCGAAGGTCGAATTCTTCAACGCTCCGCGCTCCGAGCGCGCGCAAAAGTTCCTGTCGCAGATTTTGTCGCACTGATTGACGGACTGTGTCGTCCCCTAACGGCGTTCTGCAAGCCAGAGCGCCGCACTTGTGGCGACAAGCATCAAGACAATCGGCACAAGAGGAATCATCATCGCCGGCAAGGCACTTGCCGTACCGGCAAACGTAAAGGCGTTGTCGATTCCGAAAAAGACGATACCGATCACAAGACCGCAGAAAATCTTGACGGCCATGCCGCCGGCCCGCGCGTTTAAATACGCAAACGGCAGAGCGACCATGAGCATCACGAAAATGAGCATCGGGTAAACAATGTGGTTCCAAAACTCAATTTCGTAGCGTTTTGTTTCCTGACGCATCTGTTTTAAGTGACCGATATACTCGTGAAGTTCTCCGATTCCCATCGCCGAGGGCTTGACGGTTAAAACTTCCAAGATTTCCGGTTGCATGTCACTGGGAAGAACAAGGTCCGAGACCGCTTGGATCGTGGCCTTTTCAATCATCGGGCCGTCGTCGCTTCCGACCGCAGGAAGCGTCTCGATACGAGCGTTTTTCAGATGCCATCCGCGCGAAGGAATATGCGTGGCGCTCGCGGCATGAATGATTCGCAAAAGAGAATTGTCGCGGGCAGAAAACTCAAACACACGCCAAGCACCCGTTTTCATCTCTTCCCCGACAGACAAACTCCCGACATTGACAAAACGAACTAACTCGGGGCGTCCGTCTTTGGCTTTGACGATATCTTTGACCCACACACCGGACTTAAAGCCGTAAACGCGTTTTAAGTTCGTGTTGTACACATTGATACGCCGCAAATCCGTATAGGCTCTGTCGGTGGCCGGGGCAACCCATTCTCCGACCGCATACGTCAAAACAATCAGAATCGATGCCGGTGCCAAAAGCATCAGAGCCAGGCGCCATGCCGACAGTCCCGAAATGCGCCAAACCACAAATTGAGATTCGGCGGCCCAGCGCGAGAGCGTATAAATACCGCCCAAAAGTGCGGCAATCGGCATCACCTGATGAAACCGACGCGGCAAATTAAGGACGGCAAACTGCAGGGCCATATCGATGCCGTAGCGTGTTCCGATGCGCGAACTTTGTCCGGCCACATCGAAGAAAGCAAAAAGAGCCAAAAGCGAAACCATCACGAACGCGGTCGCGATGAGAATCTCCTTTGTGAGCTGTCGGGTCACGATTCTCATGCGCTCTTCTCCCGACGCTTCACCCAACGACCGATGCGATACGGCAAATCCGCGAGGCTTTGCGGCACCCAACGTTGCATCCAAACCCGCCGCACGAAAAGAAGTACGGTAATAAGAAAAAAAGACCCGTTAATCCAAATAAGGCCTGCCACCCAATCGAGACGCTCCGTCTTCACACGGGCCACGCCGATGGAAACTGCATTAAGATACAAAATAAAAATCAGGGCTGCCGCCAGGAGATTGAAGTTTCTGCCGGCCCGTACGTTCGTGAGCGAGAGCGGAATGGCCAAAAGCGGCAAAATAAGAGCAGCAAGGGGCCAGGTAAAACGCCAAAGCATCTGCCCTTTGGCACGCGCCGCATCCATTTCCATGAGTGTCTGAATCGGTACCTGATCGACATCGGACGAGCCGGTGATGGGACCGGTCTTGGTATCTAAGCGCAATTCGTAGGTCTTAAATTCAATGACGCGCCAGGACGCATCCGAGCCGCTACCCGTGTCGTAGCGTTTCCCGTTATATAAAACCGCGAAACGATCTCCAAGCGCGTTGCGCTTAATTTCGCCGGACTGAGCACGAACAATCGTCTCTTTGTCCTCCTCGCGGATGCTCATAAAGACGTTTTTGACGCGGTTGCCATCCTCGGAAACTTCTTCGATAAAAAAGACACGCTGCCCGCCGTTCGTTTCGATAAAGCGCCCCGGAGCAATGCGACTGACATCATCGCGCTGCTGAAACTCTCGGGCACTTTGCTCCATCTGAGCCTTGGCCCAGGGACTAACTGAAAGCGACAGAACCGCCACGAGAACGGCAAAAGGGAAAACAAACTTTAAAACCGGTCCGACCCAGTCGAGCAAACTGCGTCCGCCCGCCGAGAACCACACAATCATCTCATTATCTTGCCAGGCGCGGATTAACGTGATTAAAACGGCAATAAAAAGAGAGGCCGTCATGAGAAGGGCCAAGTTAGCCAGCCCCGTATAAAGCGTAATCTCCAAAACGGACGAAGAGTCGTAACTGCCGCCTGCCGTCTCGTGCAAAACCCCGACCAATCCGACTGTCAAAACAATCGAAAAGATCACGGTAAAGACCCCGCCGGCACTATTGGCGAGTTCATCAAGGAAACTGCGGCGAAGAATCATGCTTCTGGCGACTTGTGGAGAGTTTTCACGATTCTAATAATTTTCAGTCTTCGTTAAAAGAGAAATCGCGCCGATTTGACCCCATCAGCGCGATTTTTTCGACCGAAAACTCTTTACAGGTTGGCGTCGGGTTCAAGTCGCTCCGAACGTGCGTGGAAAATCAGCAGCCCGATCACGAGTGTCCCGGCAGCCGCGCCGAAACTCAAAATCAGCGATCCGCTCGTCATTCCGGCCACAAGGTATCCGATGGCCGCACAGGCCGCAACCGTCAGGGCATACGGCAATTGCGTCGTGACATGAGCTATGTGGCTACACCCGGCACCGGCCGAAGCCAAAATTGTCGTATCCGAAATCGGTGAGCAGTGATCGCCGAACAAGGAACCGGCCAACGTGGCCGAGAGCGCCACGGTCGTCAGGCTCGGGTCTAAGGCCACGATAATCGGAACGACAATCGGGATGAGGATGCCGAATGTACCCCAAGCCGTGCCCGTCGAGAACGACAAGAAAGCGGCAATCAGGAAGATAAAGAACGGCAGGAACATCGCGCTCATACCCGTGTGCAAGACAACCGCCTGCACGAACTGCGGCGTGCAGAGTAAATCACGGCAAACACCGGAAAGCGTCCAGGCCAAAATCAGAATCAGGTTCGCCGGAAGCATCAGACGGATGCCTTCGACAATACCATTCATGAATTCGGAGAATGTCAAGAGCTTACGCGGAATATACATGACAAACGCCACAACCAAGGCACCGAAACTGGCCCAAACAAGCGAGGGAGAGGCCGAGCTATTTCCCAAGGCCGCCGTAAACGATCCGCGGTAGGGCGCTTCGGTGCCCCAGTAACCGCCCGAATACATCAATCCGAGCACGGCAAAAACAATCAAACCGGCCAAGGGAATAATCATGTCCCAAGGGGTGCCCTTCGGGCTGACCTTAATATTTGATTCCTGAATCTTTCCTTCCGAAATCTCGCCACGCGCCGCACGCAATTCGGCCTTGCGCATCGGACCGTAATCGCGGTTACTGATGCAAAGCATCCAGACCATCAGCAACGAAAGGAGGGCGTAAAAGTTCCACGGAACCGTTGCAACGAACGCGCCGAGTTCATTATCAAAGGCGCCCGTGCTCTTTAAGGACGATCCGACGGCAGCCGCCCACGAGGAAATCGGAGCAATGATGCAAAGAGGAGCGGCTGTGGCATCGATGATGTAGGCAAGCTTTTCGCGGCTGACTCTATATAAATCCGTCATCGGGCGCATCACCGTGCCCACTGTCAGGCAACTAAAGTAGTCGTCGATGAAAATCGCCAGACCCAAACCGCTTGTCGACATCAGGGAAGAACGACGGGACTTGATGGCCTTGGCCGCCACCTTGCCGTAAGCCATGGTGCCGCCCGACATATTCAGAATATAAACCAGCGCTCCGAGCAGGGAGCAGAAAATAATGATGTCAAAGTCAAGCTTGGCGCCCATGAGTTTGAAGGCAGTCTCGAGTGTTCCCATCACAATGTTGGCACCCGTGCCGCACGCATAAATAAGCGTGCCGGTCAAAATACCGACAAACAAACTGGAGAAAACTTCCTTTGTAATCAAGGCTAAGCCGATAGCGACAATCGGCGGAACAATGGATAACCATTGTGCATCATAAGGTTGCATTTTTGATTCTCTTTAAATAGGTAAGTCAAAAGGTCGGGACGTCGGAAACCGACTAATCCCGTGTACGAAGTTTGGCCGCGAGTGCTTTGGTCGCGGCCGGCGCAACAAAGGCCGACACACTGCCTCCCATTCTGACTATCTCCCGAACAAGGGAGCCCTTAACGAACTGATATTGAGCAGAGGGCATCAGAAACACCGTCTCCACTCCGGGCATCAGAAGACGGTTTGTCGCCGCCATCTGGTACTCATTGGCAAAATCACCGACAGGACGCATGCCGCGAACAACGACGGACGCCCCACGACTTACAACAAAATCACTCAAAAGACCGGAAAAGCCTTCGACCGATACGCCCGGCATCCCCTCCGTCAACTCTCGGGCCAAATCCACGCGCTCCTTAAGGGGCAAGAGCGGGTGCTTTGCCGCACTCTCGGCTACGGCAACGATGACCGTATCGAAAATGCCGGCCGCCCGACGAACAATATCCATATGTCCCAGGGTCATCGGATCGAAGGTCCCGGGAAATACCGCACAGGTCATATCAACCCCGTCTCCGGTCAGTATAGGGGCATTCTACGGAAAATCAGCCTTGAGGACAAAAAAATGCAACTGTCCGGCTTTGCCCTGACGCAAAACTGACAATCCGAGGACCTGAAAATCCGCTTCGGCAATGGCTTTGTCGCTTTCGACATACAAAAGCCCCCCTTCGCGCAGGCGCCTGAGTGCCGTCTTCATCGCTTGCTGCTGCAGGTGCGTTGCAAACGGGGGGTCGATGAAAATCACATCAAAGACCTCGTCAGTCCTTTCCAAATACTGGAAAGCATCGGTGCAGACGACCTTGACGCACGAAGCCGCTCCGAGCTTTTGAACCACCCCGGCGATGGCCTTCGTGCAGGCACGGTTCGTATCAATCGACACGACTTTTTCCGCCCCGCGACTGGCCGCCTCAAGCCCGAGGGCTCCGCTTCCGGCAAACATATCGCAAAACGAGCGCCCGGCACACCCCCCGAGCAAATGGGGAATCCAATCAAAGACCGTCTCACGAACACGCTCGGGCGTCGGGCGCAAGCCGGCAAAATCCTCCACCTTAAGCGGCGTTCTCTTATAGTCTCCGCCCACGA
>OLWN01001053.1_pt1 | contig 9934 bp, 7 predicted proteins | sample 1644151 | NCBI WGS metagenome assembly OLWN01 (sample SAMEA103958121, study PRJEB25191) | human gut metagenome
TCCTCGTGGATTGAAAGTTTCGAGACCCAAAAGGACAGACTCCGTGCTACAGAAGCTGCAAAATTATACCGAGATGCTATTGAAATTTTGAACGAAGTTGACGGGAAATTCGATTATCGTGGAGTTTTCGAAATCTTTGACGCAAATTCCCAAGGAGATGACATTTTGATTTTTCATAATGATTCGCACATAACAACAATTCCATGTCTTCGTCAACAAACCAATCATTCTCAAGACGGAATCTGTCTGTGCCTCGCAGATTTTATAAGACCAATAGAAAGCGGGATACATGATAAAATCGGAGTTTTTGTATCGTCTAATGCCAAAGAAATGGAACAACTTTATCCTTCGGACGATTACAAACATATGCTTTGCCAAACTTTATCAGACAGACTTGCAGAAGCAGGAACAGAGAAATTGCATTCTTTGATACGCCGTAAATATTGGGGATACGCTCCAAACGAAAATTTATCTATAGAAGATGTTCTATCTGGAAAATATCAAGGAATACGACCGGCAGTAGGTTATCCTTCTTTACCTGACCAAAGCGTGATTTTTATATTGAATCAACTTATTGGCTTTTCTAAAGCCAAAGTTGAGATTACAGAAACCGGAGCAATGCTTCCACACTCTTCCACGTGCGGACTTATTTTCGCACATCCTCAAGCTCGTTACTTCAATGTAGGAACTATTGGCAAAGATCAGCTAAAAGATTATTCTGTAAGAAGAAATATGTCTGTTGAACAAGTAAAAGAATATCTTAGAGCTAACATTACCCCCATACTGCTACTATTACTTATATTACCTGCTTGGGTAATATACAGGATGCATTTCAAGAACTCAAAGACATGGAAAAAAATATTGTTGCTTGCCCCAAATGCTATATTGTGCCTTCTTACTATATATTATGCTCTTCACGATAATGTTATAAACAAAAACGCAGAAGCGATAGCCATATTTCTTATAATTGTATTTGCCATAACAATTCCCGAAGCAATGTTTTCTGTCGTTTGCGGATGCTTCAGATTGTCATCAAATAGAAACATAAGAAAAATGGGATTGATTACTGGTTTTGTAGTGGCTGTTCTCTTTGATTTTTTAGTGTTTTCATCGGTAATTTCATGTTTCAAACCTCCTCTCGTAACAAAATATTGCTTTATTTCCAATGACTTGCCGGAAGCATTCGACGGGTATAAAATTGTACATTTATCTGATTTGCATGTCGGAACTTTCAAACTTTATCCACAAGCAATGCGAAATATTGTTAGAAAAATAAATGCAGAAAAAGCAGATTTAATAGCATTCACCGGTGATTTAGTAAATTTCGACAGCGATGAAATCAGATATTTTAGAAAAGAACTTTCCGAATTCAAAGCAAAAGATGGAGTTGTTTCTGTAATGGGTAATCATGATTACCTTATGTATATAGATTTCAAAAACGACTCTGCCAATATCGGACACATAAAAAATCTGCAAACAGAACAGAAGAACGCAGGGTGGCACTTATTGCTTAATGAAAATATTCCTATTCATCGTGGTAACGACAGCATATATATTATAGGATCCGAGAATGACGGAGAAAAACCTTTCCCTTCCCGTGGCAATTTGAATGCTGCACAAAAGGGATTGCCTAAGAGTTGTTTCAAAGTTCTTTTAACCCATGACCCGTCCCAATGGCGCAAAAAAGTTTTGCCGCTTACGGATATTCAACTAACTTTGTCGAAATAAAATACAAAGAATGGAACGGTATGTATTACGAAGGCAATCGCGCTCTTCTGATTAGTTCCGGAGTGGGTGAGGCACTTGTTCCTTTCCGTTTGGGAGCATGGCCTAATATAGATGTAGTTGTGTTAAAACGAAAATAGATAGAAAATGCGAATATTGTATTATGTGTATCAGCTATGCGTGGCTTTACCGGTTTTTATAGTGTCAACAATTCTTACATCAGTAACAACGAGCCTCGGATGTATGCTTGGCAACGGGCACTTTTGGGGATATTGGCCAGGAAAAATATGGTCGCATATAGTCTGCAACATATTGCTTTTGCCGGTAAAGGTAGAAGGTCGTGAAAATTTGCAGCCCGGTCAATCCTATGTATTTGTTGCAAATCACCAAGGAGCTATGGATATATTCATTATATATGGTTATCTGTGCCGCAACTTCAAATGGATGATGAAAAAAGCTCTTCGCAAGGTTCCTTTCATAGGCTTTGCCTGTGAAAAAGCCCACCATATTTTTGTTGACAAAAGTGGTCTTTCCAAAATAGAAGAGAGCATCAACGAAGCAAGACACACATTGAAAGACGGTATGTCATTGGTAGTTTTCCCTGAAGGTACACGTACATACACAGGTAAAGTGGGTCGTTTCAAAAAAGGAGCTTTTCTTATTGCAGACCAGCTTCAACTTCCCGTGGTTCCGCTTACTATAAGTGGCTCATTTCAAGTTCTGCCCAGACAAAAGGGTATGTTCAATTTCGTAAAGCGTCATACATTAAAACTAACGATACATAAACCTATTTTCCCCGAAACAAAAGGAGAAGAAAATATACGTCAGACAATGCAAAGCTCTTACGAACAAATTTGTTCATCCTTGGAAAAATAAAGTTAGTTTCAAAATATGGAATGGGAGATTGTTGTAAAGTTGGTAGTGGCACTCGTTCTTGGCGGTGTCATTGGTTTGGAGCGCGAATACCGCTCCAAAGATGCCGGTTTCAGGACTCATTTTCTCGTAGCCTTAGGTAGTGCACTTTTCACAATAGTTTCTGTTAAAGGTTTCCCCGGAGGTGATGCAGATTCTTCACGTGTGGCGGCACAAATAGTTTCTGGAATAGGTTTTCTCGGAGCAGGTACAATAATATTCCAACGTCATATAATAAGAGGACTTACAACTGCAGCCGGACTATGGGTTACGGCAGCAGTTGGTATGGCATGTGGTACAGGATTATACATTCTTGCATTAGCTACAACCATTCTTGTTTTGTTGGGACTTGAAGTTGTAAACAGATTTGTGCAACCACTTAGGACAAGACACATGCACATAGCTTTCAGAGCAAACAATGAAAGCCACGCAAAGGAAGTAGTGGAGCAGATAACCCTAATAAGCGAAAAGATTTATCTTTATAGTTTTCAAAGCGTACAATCCGGCGATTCCGCTTCTTGGGATGTTTCAATGGATGTGAAGTTGAAACGTAAATATGACAACAAAATGCTTACCGGATATGTGAAAAGTTTTGATAATATTCAGATAAACAGAATTGAATAGTCATAAAAAAACACTTATATAGATTCAGAGAGTACCTGATACGGCTTTTTCGAACACAAATCAACGTTTCAAATAAGTCTTTCTCCCACGCAAAAAAAAACATAAGGCATGTTGTAAAAAATACAAGCCATATATTTTAAAATATGTGCCTTATATTTCAAAACAAATGCCTTTTATTTTTCGTTTTATCAAATATCTGATTTACAACACCTAATAAAGACCGTTTTTCCGCCGTTTTGCGATGTCGATTATTGGGGCAAATCTTCCTCTTTATGCCGATACAAAAAAACATTGCATTTATATTGCAGCAAACAAACGATAACGATACAAACATGCCCAAGACGCTTAATTTTCCGGGAGTTCGGTGAAATTTGAAAAATAATTTGTATCTTTGAAAATTAAATCAGAAAACAGGGATATTACGCTTTGAAACAAACATTTGCCGTATCTAACATGCACTGTGCAGCCTGCGCTCACAACATAGAGCGAATGCTCAAGGGCACAACGGGTGTGAAAGAAGCCACAGTTAATTTGGCTTCAGAAACTGCTGTTGTTGATTATGACGAATCTCAAGTAACGTCTGAAGATTTAATTGATTATGTGAAGAAATCCGGATACGGTTTTGCAGAAATAACAAAAAAGAATCCGCAAAAAGACAATGCAACTGACGACTCGCTGAAAAAACGTACAATCTTTGCCTGGATTTTTGCCGTGCCAATATTCATAATGAGCATGGCAATAGGAAATGACCCCGTAAACAGGATTCTTTTGGCTCTGTTGACGTTGCCAGTTCTTTTATACAGCGGAAGTCCTTTCTATAAAACAGCATATAATCAAATGCGTAACCGACAAGTTTCCATGGATACGCTTGTGGCTTTGAGCACCATAGTAGATTATCTGTTTAGTCTTTCGGGCGTTTTCTTCTCTGACTTTTGGAAAAACAATGGGGGAGTACCTTTCTATTTTGATGCATCCTCTATGATTATTGCTTTCGTTTTGTTGGGACGCTTCATTGAAAAAAGAGCTGTATATAGAACGGGATCAGCCATACGTGCTCTTATGAAATTAACTCCTTCCACAGCCTGCGTGATACATTCTGACGGACGCGAAGAAGAGTGTCCTGTTGAATCTATACATCCCGGGGATTTAATCAGGGTTAGAAGCGGAGAAAGCATCGCCGTTGACGGAACAATAGTTGAAGGAATAACACGTGTGGATGAAAGCATGCTCAGCGGTGAACCTGCTCCCGTTGAAAAGACCAAAAACGACCGTGTAGTTGCGGGTACAGTCAATGGCAACGGATCGGTTGTGGTTAAAGCGGAAAACATAGGGGAAGATACAGTAATTTCGAAGATTATCAAAACTGTTCGGGAAGCACAAGACTCTAAAGCACCTATTCAAAGAATAGCCGATAAAGTTATTGCAGTTTTTGTTCCTTCGGTTATAGTTGTGGCAATAATAACCTTCGTAGTATGGTTGTTTGTTGGCGGCATGCAAAATTTGCCAAACGCAATAAATGCAGCAGTCAGTGTGCTCGTAATAGCCTGTCCGTGCTCCATGGGATTGGCTACGCCTACGGCAATAACGGTTGGTGTGGGCAGAGCAGCGAAATTAAACGTGCTGTTTCGCGATGCAACAGCTCTAGAGACAATATGCAAAGCAGACACATTTGTTTTCGATAAAACGGGAACTTTGACTCAAGGACATCCTGCTGTTATTGATAATCATATATCAGCAAACTGTAATAAAAAGGAGCTTAACCTTTTGGCAGAAGCCGAAGAAAAATCCACACACCCGGCAGCAAAAGCTATTGCAGAGTATCTTAAAGAACAACATGCTACACAAAACATCGGCGACATTTCTTATGAAAATGTTGTGGGAAAAGGTATCGTCTTTAAGCATGATGGTAAAATGTATTGGGCTGGAAGCAACAAATTAATGCAGGAACACATTGCGCAAATGCCACAAGACTTTAAGGATATAGAAAACAATGCCTCCGTTTTTTATGGTTGTGAAAACAGTTTGCTGGCAGCGTTTTGCATACAAGACCCGATACGAGAATCTTCTATAGAAACAACTAAAAGATTCAAGTCGCTAAACATAAAAACGGTGTTGCTTTCGGGAGACAATCAAAGTACAACAGAGTCTATTGCAAGACAAATAAAGGCAGATCTGGCTATTTGGTCGGCATCTCCAGAAGATAAATATAAAACAATAACAAAGCTAAAACAAGAAGGGCATGTCGTTGCCATGGTAGGGGACGGTATAAATGATTCCGCAGCTCTTGTGAATGCAGATGTAAGTATTGCCATAGGAGAAGGTACCGATGCCGCAAAAAATGCAGCGCAAGTCATTATTATGAATAAAGACCTTAACTGCATAAGCAAAGCTTTCGTGCTCTCAAGAAAAGTTGTTGAAACCATAAAACAGAATCTGTTTTGGGCTTTCATATACAATACCATTGGTATAACCGTTGCCGCAGGAATACTATACCCAGCATTCGGAATTATGTTAAGTCCTGCAGTATGCGCGGCAGCAATGGCTTTGTCATCTGTCTCTGTGGTATTAAACAGTCTCACCATTTACGCAAAGAAAATATAAAACCTAATAACAATGAAAATAAAATTATTGTTCTTATCTTTGTTGTCATTTTGTGGCATACAGGCTCAGACACCTACTTTTACGGAACTTTCTGACACAAAGCCTCACACAAGTGAGGCGCAATGGGACGCGCAAGTAAAAACACCGCAGGCTGCATGGGGTTCAATTGATCAACGCTATCAAAAAACGAGTATTCCCCAAAATCTCACAGCCAAGTGGGCTGTAAAAGCCTGGAAAGGAGAACGTGTAAACGGACAAGCGGTATTCTTTACATCACAAGATGTGAAAAGCATAAGCGTTTCAAGTACACCATTGAAGAATGGTAAAAAAGTAATCCCTTCTTCCGCAGTAAATGTGTCTTTGGTTCGCTATGTTATGACTGACGAACTGAACAAAGAAGGCAAGAAAAGCGGATGTCGTAGTGGTAATATAAAATCAGAATGGGACTCATCTATAGTTGCCGATATTCTTGATGCTTCAAAAACTATTGCAGTACCGGCAAAAACGACACGTCCTATATGGATAAACGTATGGATTCCCCAAGAAACCCAACCCGGAGTGTATAAAGCCAACCTTAACATTAATATCGAAGGGAAAAAGACAATATCTCTGCCATATCAAATAACCGTTGGGGCACGTACTTTGCCAACACCAGATAAATGGAAATTCCATTTGGATTTGTGGCAGAATCCCTACGCAGTAGCAAGATATTATAATGTTCCCCTATGGAGCAAAGAGCATTTTGATTACATGCGTCCCATTATGAAAACTTACGCAGACGCAGGTGGCAAAGTCATTACAGCTTCAATAATAAACAGACCATGGGCAGGACAAACCGAAGATGCCTTCTGCAGTATGATAGGAAAGACAAAAGACATAGACGGTAGCTGGAGTTACGACTATTCCGTCTTTGACCGTTGGATAGAATTTATGATTTCTTGCGGTATTACTGACCAAATTGATTGTTACACGGTAGTTCCTTGGAGTTTGGAATTTGATTATTATGACAAAGCTTCAAACGGCATAAAGATTATCAAAGCAGAACCGGGAAGCGACGGTTATAATAATTATTGGCTTCCTTTCCTTAAAGATTTTGCCTCACACTTGAAAACCAAAGGTTGGTTCTCTCGCACAGCAATAGCAATGGACGAGCGTCCAAGAGAATCAATGAATGCCGCAGAGAGTATTATTCGTAAAGCCGACAAAGATTTTAAGATAGAAGGCGCAATACATTATTATCCTGATGTAGAACCAAACATTTATGATTTATGTTTGGCATATGGTGAGACCGTTCCTTCGAAAATTCTTGAACGCCGCAAGAGCGAAGGGAAAAAGACAACGGTTTACACATGCTGCGCAGAAGCATATCCCAACACTTTTACCTTTTCAAAACCTGCAGAAGCTACTTGGATTCCTTTGCATGCATCGGCTATAAAAGTTGATGGTTATCTGCGTTGGGCTTATAACAGTTGGACAGTAGATCCTTTGCGTGATTCAAGATTCCGTGCTTGGGCAGCCGGTGATTGCTATCTTGTTTATCCCGAAGCAAGCAGCATTCGTATGGAAAGACTGGTGGAAGGAATACAATATTATGAGAAGATAAGAATACTTAGAGAAGAATATGCCAAGAATCCTTCAAAAATAAAAGATCTGGAATTGGCAGTTTCAAAATTTATCCCTCAAAATTTGCACGGGGAAAATGCAACTCAAATGGTAAATGAATTTAAGAAAGTAAAAAACAAATATTGATATGATTATGAAAAGGTTTTGCATAAAAGAATGCATCAGGTTTATTTTGATTTTATCTGTATGTGGTTTTACAATGTCTTGCTCTGGCGATAAAAGTGCAGAAATGCAAGAAGAAATAGCTGCCGCATATAAAACAGCAGCAGAAAACATAAATAATGCAACAGATACCGAATCGGCAGTAAGAATCAGCGAACAGTTGCAAACGACTTTGTCAGGAATACAAGCCAAATACAAAGACGTAACAGACAATATGCCTGAAGAGCAGAAACAAACTATTGCGAAATTTTACGAAGAACAGAGAAAACAACTCTATAATAACGCAAGCGAATCTGGCAAAAAACTTATAGAAGCTGTTACAACCGTAAGCGACAATGCTTTTGGTGCAGCGGTTTCATCTGTTTCAAAAACTTTGAATGCTTCGGAGAAAGCAATACAAGACACTGTTACTTCTGTAAAAAACGCAGCAAAAGAGATTGTTGATAATGCTCAAAAAGCTGCAGAAGCAACAAAAGAAAACGCCAAGAACGCTGTAAAGAAAGCAAAAGAAGATGCCAAGAAATCTGTAGACAACACGATTAATAATACAAAAAATGCAGCAAAAGAATCAGCAAATAAAGCAATAACAAACACTCAGAACAAAGCTAACGAGGCAATCAACAAAGCTGCAAACAAAGCTAACGAAGATATTGCAAAGGGTATTAACAAAGCATTAGGCAAATGAGATTCCTTAATATATTCTCGAAAGAAAGAAAAGAAAAACTTGACAATGGCTTAGAGAAGACTAAGAAATCTTTCTTGGACAAACTTAGCCACGCTGTTGTCGGGAAAAGCACCATAGACGATGACGTGTTAGATTCTTTGGAAGAGACATTGCTAACATCGGATGTAGGTGTGGACACAACTTTGGAGATTATCAATAGGATAAAGACACGAGTGGCTCGCGACAAATACGTTGGTATAAAAGAACTAAACCGACTGCTGTGCGAGGAGATTGCCGATATGCTTTCTCAAAAAGTCGATGGTTCCGAAGTTGAAGATATAAAGAACAGCCAATATCCTTATGTAATATTGGTGGTTGGAGTAAACGGCGTGGGCAAAACCACAACAATTGCAAAACTTGCCAACTTGTTCAAGAAGTCAGGACTGAAAGTCATGCTTGGAGCGGCAGACACTTTTCGCGCTGCTGCAATAGAGCAACTGCAATTTTGGGGAGACAAAGTGGGAGTACCGGTTGTTAAACAGCAAATGGGAAGCGATCCTGCCAGTGTGGCTTTCGATACTTTGAATTCCGCCGTTGCCAACGAAGCTGATGTTGTAATTATCGACACAGCAGGAAGACTTCACAATAAAGTAGCACTCATGAATGAACTTACCAAGATAAAAAATGTTGCCAAAAAGGTAATTCCTTCTGCTCCCAATGAAGTTTTGCTCGTTCTTGACGGTTCCACGGGGCAGAATGCCTTTGAACAAGCCAAACAATTCTCGCAGGCAACTGAAGTAAACTCCCTTGCCATTACCAAACTTGACGGGACTGCCAAAGGTGGAGTGGTTATTGGCATTTCCAATATGCTTAAAGTTCCTGTGAAATACATCGGACTCGGAGAGAAATTGGATGACCTGCAACCTTTCAACCGTAAAGAATTTGTAGAATCCCTGTTTAATCGCCAATAAAATCTTTTTAATGAGTCGCGAGATAGACATAATAACAATGGGGTGCTCTAAGAACCTTGTCGATTCGGAGCACCTTATTTCTAAATTACAGCAATTAGGATTCAAAACTTATTGTAATCCTGACAATTTACATAATGGCATAGCGGTGGTTAACACTTGCGGTTTTATAGAATCGGCTAAAGAAGAAAGCATCAATGTTATTTTGGAACTATGCCAGGCAAAAGAGGAGGGCAAACTTGAAAAAGTTATTGTCATGGGCTGTCTTTCTCAAAGATACAAAGACCAGCTTGAAGAAGAAATCCCTCAAGTTGATAAATATTACGGAAAATTCAATTGGAATCAAATCATAGACTTTCTGAAAGAAAACTATTCTTTGCCACAAACTCAAAGTAATAGTACTCAACCTTGCATTAATAAAAGAGTTATAACAACTCCCCAACATTATGCTTACATAAAGATTTCTGAAGGATGCAACAGAAACTGCGCATATTGTGCCATTCCGTTAATAACCGGAAAGCAAATAAGCCGCGATATGGAAGACATTGAAAACGAAGTACGGGCTCTTGTAAAGCAGGGAACTAAAGAATTCCAGATTATAGCCCAAGATTCCACTTCTTACGGCACCGACAATTACCATCGTCAGGCATTACCC